>CXWL01040018.1_pt1 | contig 14762 bp, 11 predicted proteins | sample 590931 | NCBI WGS metagenome assembly CXWL01 (sample SAMEA3498368, study PRJEB10139) | groundwater metagenome | biome: water well; material: biofilm material | place: Germany | collected 2015-04-27 | reverse complement strand
GTGGTTTTGCCGCCTGCGGCTGCAACGATCGTTTCCCAGTATGCCAGACCACTAGGATCAGCAGGACGGTTGAAGTATGCAACGTACAGTTGCTGAATCGAAGCTGTGTATTGGGACATTTATAAACTCCTAGGGGTTGTATAACTAAAGTTGAGCTTTGCGGGCTCACGTACTTGCAATGTGGCAAGAGCGTGTACCGAATCATGGCAGAAGACCGATATTGCCTAATGTGATGAGCATCACAAAGAAACATAAAAGTCGTCTTAATTTTGGCGTTTAAACGACAGAATCACCACGCGGGCGATTATGCTAGAACGTTTCTTTGAAAGCAAGGTTTTTCATTCGACCTACACCCTCGAGACGCATCGCGTCGGGGGCGCCCGATGATATACCAGAAGCTGTTCAACAGCTAATTCTGCTGATTTTGAACATTTAAGGATGCGGTATAGTCTGGCCTGCATAAAAACCAGTGTGACGCTCATTATGAAGATGGCCGGCGAAGACGAATTAAGGATCAACCGAAAACAGCGCGGCGGCGATTCCCGGCCGACGCGCCCGTTGCGCCACCCGGCCTACCGTCCGGACATTGATGGCTTGCGCGCCCTTGCGGTGCTGCTGGTAGTGGGCTTCCACGCCTTCCCCACCGTGGTCAAGGGCGGCTTCGTCGGCGTCGACGTGTTCTTTGTTATCTCGGGATTCCTGATCTCGGGGATCATCTTTGAAAAACTGGACCGCGGCGCCTTCAGTTTCATGGAATTCTACGCACGCCGTGTCCGACGCATATTCCCCGCGCTGCTGCTGGTAATGGCGGCGTGTTTTACATTCGGCTGGTTTGCCATGCTGGCCGACGAATACAAACAGCTAGGCAAACAACTGGCCGCAGGAGCCGGGTTTATTTCGAATTTAATATTATGGCAAGAGAGCGGGTATTTTGACAGCGTGGCCGAAACCAAGCCACTGCTGCATTTGTGGTCGCTCGGGATTGAAGAACAGTTCTATATGCTGTGGCCACTTGCGTTGTGGGCGGCTTATCGTGTGCGGGTGCATCGGCTGACGCTGTGCCTTGCGCTGATTGCCGTCTCGTTCGCGCTCAATGCTGCATTCGTGCACAGCAATCCGGTCGCGGCCTTTTATTCGCCGGGCACCCGCTTTTGGGAACTGCTGGCAGGCAGCGTGGTGGCGTACTTCGCCACGCCGGCTGGACAGGCGGCGCTGGCCGGAAAGTCGCTGCTGCGGCGCGTTCTTGCCCCTTCCGCCGGTGCCGCAAGCGGGCTGCAAGCGCTCATCGGGCTCGCGCTGCTTGCCGTGGCGGTGGTAACGGTCACGCGGGAGCATGCTTTCCCGGGCTGGTGGGCGCTGCTGCCTGTCTTGGGCGCGTGTTTCATCCTGGCGGCAGGCAGCGGCGCGCGGTTTAACCGCGTCATCCTGTCCAACCGGCTGCTGGTGTGGTTCGGCCTGATCAGTTACCCGCTTTACTTGTGGCACTGGCCGCTGCTGGTTTTTGCCCGGCTGGCCGAATACAACGGCACCCCGCCCTGGGAGATCCGGCTGGCGGCGGTGGCGCTTAGCGTGGTCCTCGCATGGCTTACTTATATAGTTATCGAACGGCCACTGCGTGTCGGGCGGCATGGGACGGCCAAGCTGGCCCTGCTATGCGTGCTGATGCTGGGCATCGGGCTGGCTGGCTACAACGGCTACCGGCGCGACGGGTTTGCGTTGCGCGCGGCGAACGCCAAGGTGGCGCTGTTTGCGGACATCCTCAGCCCGCCGCAGACGCGCATTACCAATGATTCGTGCCAGAAGTTGCTGGGACGCCAGCCGGTGCCCGGCGCGGTGTGCCTGGCCAAGTCCGCTCACCCGGCGATGCTGGTCATGGGCGACAGCCACGCGATGGCTTTCAATTCGGCNNTGCCTGCCGTTCATCAGCTATCAGAATTACGGGCCGCAGGATAACCGCAGCGCCAAGAAGTGCTATGAGCTGACCGGGGAGGCGCTGGCAATGGCCGGGGCGGTCGAGTCGATCAAGACGGTGGTGCTGGTCAGCCGCGGGCCGCTGTATTTCTCGGGACGCGGCTTTGGGATGGAGGAATCCGATGTGCGCTGGCGTGGCTGGACGGTGGAGCCGGTCAGGGCGACGGCGCCAATGTCGAACCAGCAGGCCTTTGTCAACGGTTATGTGGAGGTGAGCCAACGGCTGCTCGGGCTTGGGAAGCAGGTTGTTTTTGTGATTGATGTGCCGGAGTTCGGTATCAATCCGGAGGTTTGCATTGCGAATCGTCCGGTTGCATTCCGCAATCAGGCACTGCCGAGCTGCGTTGTCAGTCGGGCCGTGGTTGATGCGCGGCAAAAGGAGTATCGGGAGCTGGTTGCGCGGATTCAGGCGCAGGTGCCGGGATTGCTGGTATATGACACGCGGAGCGTGTTTTGCGACGAGGTGAGTTGCGCGTCCAAGGATAGCGGGCAGGTTTATTTTTATGACAACAACCATGTCAACCTGAGCGGTAGCGCGAAGCTGCTTGACGGGCTGGGCGTCTGGCTGGCTCGGCAATCGGCAGGAATCGCGAACCGCTAACTTAAGAACGTCGTCCTCGCGCACGCGGGGATCCCATTTGACGTTTGCCTCAAGAGTCAGCGTCATCGTTGTGCAAGCGAATTGGNNAATTCAAGCACTTACAGTGCTCCCTTGTTACGATTTAGACCTTTTGCGACAGCCTCGTACGCGAGGACGACGTTTTGAAATTCGCGGGGGTCCGCAGGGGGACACGGCTCACCGCCCCCACCGTCAGGGACCGAATCGCTACTTCCAATAGGTGACGCCGGAGGCCATTCGGTTGCTATCGATCTTACCCTGGAACAGGTAGGTGGCATCGTTATTCGGGCCAAGTACGCCGTTGACCGTCATATTGGTCGGTCTGAGAAATTGGCTGACGCCGTAGAGTTGCCCGTCCCGTGCAACCGCTCCCTCCGCCTGCATCTTGAAGCGTTCGGACTGGCCGGTCAGCAGGTCGAAGCTGGTGGAGAACGACTGGGTACCGAAATCAACCCGCAACTGGCCGTTTTCCAGCGTCGCCGCCGATGTGGCCTGGGTCGTCATGTCGCGCACATAGGCTTCGCTATGGTTCAGCGCAAATCCGACATTGCCGCGTTCCGGCACGGTCAGCGTTGCTCCCTCTTTCGAACGGAACAGCGCAAAGTACTCGTTGAAGGTCAGGAGGTCCGCGCCTTCTTTCCGGATTCCTGTGGTAGCGGCAAGATCCAACACTGGCTGGAAACGGCCCCAGCTAATCTCGCGCCCAGGTATGACCACCGGTACGACCGGTACCGGCACAATTTCAACGACCGGCGGCGGGGTGGTCGCCACCGGCGGCACTACGGGATGGACCTGTGTCCCCGCCTGCAACAGGTTTTCGGATTTCTTGGCGTCCAGGCTAGGCTCGCCTGCCGCCAGGGTCGAAGTGTTGCCGCCGTTGCTGTGATTCTTGCTGATCGGTTCGTCGCCACGGGGCGGCGCCATTACATCGGGCGACAGGATACCGCCCTGCAGCAACTGGGGCGCCTGGCCGCGCTGGATCTGCAGCAGCTGCCCTTTTTGGGCTGCCGACAGCTCGCGACTGGCGCTGCCTTCGCATGGCCCGCTTCCTTCCGGACGGCAGGCGCCGGCAAAGCCGCTGAGGGTGATGCCCCCGGAAATGACGGCCACGCGCGAGGTATCCTGGTCGGTAAACACAGTGAAATCGGTGCCGCGCACGCCGATGGCGGCAACCGGCGTATTGAAACGGAAATTCTGGCGGGCCAGCTTGACGGCTTCGCCCGAGCGACTGCGCGCAACGCCGCTCAGCAGTTCAAGCTTGATGCGCGTGTTGGCCGGATTTTGCGCGTCCACGTGGTAGCTCGCGATGCGCGCCTTGGTGTTCGGCCGCAGGATGAACAGGCCGTTGTCGACCGTTTTTATGTAGACGTAGCCGTCCGCGCCGGTCGTCAGCATGTCGCCCTCTTGCACAGGCGCGCCCAATGCCGCGGCCTTGTCAGCGATGTCAGCCTTGCCGGCCACATAGATGACTTTCCCCGCTTCGGCGGCCGAGGCTGGCTGTGCCGCAGCCGCGAGACTGGCAATGACGACGAATTGACGCAACATGATGTTCCCCTTTTCTCCCATTATCCGTTCCGGGACGCAAGTTTCTGTGATGAACATCACATGCTACCATAATCGTTGAGTCCGCTTGCGGGATTTGCACTGCATATCAAATGTCGATGTGGCCTGGCACAAACCGCTATACTTCGTGTTTATTTACAACATTGCGCAGCACCATGGACATTTCGGCCCTGCGCCAGCGGCTACCCACTTCCACAACCCTGGTCAGTTCGGTCATCGCGCTTGCGGCCTTTATGCTGACAGCGTGGACGCAGTGGGTGATCCCGCCGGCCACCTCGGTGTTCGCCGACGAATGGCTGCGCGACCGCTTCGTCCAAGTCCAAGCAAGCGACGCTCCCGACCCCCGCATCCTGATTGTCGATATCGACGAGACCAGCATGGCCGCGCTGGGCGCATGGCCGTGGCCGCGCGCGCGCATCGCCGAGCTGGTCGAAAAGCTGCTCACCACCTACAGCGCGCGCGGGGTCGCGCTCGATATCGTGCTGCCCAAGGCGGCCGACCAGGATGGCGACGCGCGCCTGGCGCTGCTGGCCCGGCACGGCCCGCTGGTACTGGCCCAGGCCTTTGATTTCGACTTCCAGCACGCCCGTCCCGAGCCGGTGCGCGACGGCCGGCTGGCCGGCGCCACCACTGCCTACGGCCCGGGCGGGGTCGCGGCCACCGGTTTCATCGCCAACCATCCGGGCTTTGCCCAGGCGCCCCATGTGGGCAACATCGGCTTCATCCCGGATGCGGACGGCGCGCTGCGCAGGGTGCCGCTGGTCACCAGTTTCGAAGGGCGCCAGTATCCGGCGCTGGCGCTGGCCCTGGTCAATTGCTGCGCCGGCGCCGGCACGCTGGCGCTCGAGGATCTCGGCCCGGTGCGTGTCTCGTACCGGCGCGACTGGACTGCCTACACGGTGGTTCCGGTGGCCGATATCCTGAACCAGAGCATTGCGCCCGGCAGCGTCAAGGACCGGCTGGTGATCATCGGTTCGTCCTCGCTGGGACTGGGCGACCGGGTGACCACACCGCTCGCGGCCAGCCGCCCCGGGCTGGGGGTGCAGGCGGCGCTGCTCTCGACCCTGCTCGACCGGCAGGCCGGGCTCACGCCCAAGCCGTGGCCGGGCCGCATCATCGCCTGCCTGTTTGCGGTCTGCGCGGCGTTGCTGGCCGTGTTCGCGCTGCCGCGCCTGTCCGCGCTCACCAGCGTTGCCCTGCTCGGCGGCGGCTCCGCGCTGTGGGTGGCGGCGGCCTACTTCATCAGCCAGCACGACCCGGATTTCTCAACCACCGGCCCGCTCGCGACCAACCTGTTGCTGCTGGCCGTCGCCGTGCCCTACCAGTGGCAGCTGACCCAGCGCCGCTCGCGCCATCTGCTCGATACCTTGCGCCAGTACGTCGCACCCGAGGTCGTCGAGCAACTGCTGCGCAGCGACCTGGAAGATCCGCTCAAGCCGCGCCAGCTCGACGTCACCACCCTGATCGCCGACATGGAAGGCTACACCACGCAAGTCGAATCGCTGCCGGTCGAGGAAGCGGCCCGGCTCACGCGCGACTTCCTCGACTGCCTGACCGGCCCGGTGATCGACAAACACGGCACGCTCGACAAGTACACCGGCGACGGCCTGGTCGCGTTCTGGGGCGCGCCGTTGCCGGTCGAGCACCATGCCGACCTGGCGCTGGACGCGGCGCGCGCGATCCTGGGCCGCGTCGCCGCCCTGAGCGCGCAGCGCCAGCGCGACGGCAAGCCGGCCTTGCGGGTGCGCATCGGGATCGAAAGCGGCCTGGCGATGGCGGGCGACTTCGGCACCTCCTTTCGCAGCATCTACACCGCGGTGGGCGACAGCGTGAACACCGCCTCGCGCCTGGAGCAGGCGGCGCGCGATTTCAGCCACAGCGTGATCGTCGGCGCCGGCACGGTCGGGCGCGCGCGCCGCCACCGCTTCCTGCTGCTGGGCGAGCGCCTGCTGCGCGGCAAGGAAAAACCGACAACGCTGTATACTCTTGATCTCGACAAAGACGCCACGGGCAATACGACGGAAATGAATCAGGCAGGCGGCAAGGCAGCGCTGGAACACGTTGCATGAAGGGACGGGTCAGTACAACAATAAGAAGGCTGGCGGCGCTGGCGATGCTGGCCTGCGCCGGAATGGCGCTGGCCACTCCGGATCCGGAGGGCGGCACGACGCCGCTCCAGCCGGGACTGGAAGAGCTGTACCGTGCGGCCATGCAGTCGATCGCGGAAGGCCGCAAGAGCGACGCCTCCGAGGCCCTGATGCGGGTCATCGATAACGAACCGAAGCACGCCGGCGCCTGGCTCGACCTGGCCCTGATCCAGTGCGGGCTTGGCCATTCGGACGAAGCCGAACGCCTGTTCGCCGCGATCGAGACCCGCTTTAACCCGCCGCCGGGGATCCTGGATTTGATTGCCGAGGCGCGCGAAGGCGGCTGCATGCGCTGGAACGCGAACAGTTCGAGTTCGGTGATTGTCGGGCGCGGCTACGACCGCAACGTCAACCAGGGCGCCAGCAATCCCAACTTCAGCATCGTGCGCGGCGGCAGCCCGGTCGAGTTGGCGCTGATGCCGGAGTTCCTGCCGCTGGCCGACCGGTACACCGTGCTCTCGGCCGATTACATGCGCGACATCACGCCCAACGGCACCATCGGCTTTGCCCAGTTCCAGTTTCGCCACAACGACCGCCTGAGCCACTACGACAGCGGCGCGCTGTTCGCCGGCATCGAAACACCGTGGCGCTTCGGCCGCTGGACCCTGCGCACCACCGGAATGCTGGGGATGGTCAGCCTGGGCGGCCAGTTCTACCAGCGCCAGGTGCAGCTGCAGGCGCGCATCGGCCCGCCGCTGCCGCTGCCCGGCAGCACCCAGTTCACGCTGCTGGCCGGGCTCAACCACACCGACTACCTGACGCTGACCAATTTCAATTCGAACACCTTCGAGTTGCGGCCCCAGTTCACCTGGCGCAACAGCGCGCGCATGGTCAGCGCCAGCATCGGCTACCTGCGCGACTTCGCCGAGGCCGAGCGGCCGGGCGGCGACCGCCATGGCTTGCTGCTCAACCTGCTGGGGCGCCAGAGCCTGCCGTACGGGATGACCGGCGAGCTGGCCTACACGCGCCAGCACTGGGACAGCGCGAGCGCCTATTCGCCCGGGCTGATCGAGCAAACCCGGGCCCAGGCCACCAATATTTTGCGCGGCAACCTGATCTATCCGCTCACTAAGAACCAGGCGCTGCAACTCGAGGTGCGCGCGGTGCGCAATCGCGAAAATATTTCTATCTTTCAGTACAATAATCGCCAGGTGCAACTAAGTTGGCAATGGCATAGCCCGTGACCGGATACAATCGGCGATCGGACAAGGGAGCGACACACGGTATGGTATTGGAACAATTGCTGTTTATCGGCGCCGGCCTCGCCATGCTGGCAGGGTGCCTGGTGCCGAACAGCTGGCTGCCGCGGCGATTACCGAATGATAAGCTCATGCATTTCGCGGGCTTTGCATTCCTGAGCCTGCTGGCCTTGCGGCTGGCGCACGACGGGCACCAACTGGTGTACTGGATGCTGGGCCTGCTGGCGACGGGATTGCTGGTCGAATGCCTGCAGATCCTGGTGCCCGAGCGCAGCTTTTGCTGGCGCGACATGGCCGCCAATGCTGCCGGTATTGCTTTTGTTGCAGTTGGGGCACAAATATATGGCGTGCTCGCATGAACGGGGACATCCCCAAACAAGCAATATGATTTGGCATTTTCGCTCACCTTAACCAGAACCTCCGATGACATCAGCCAGCCCGCCGCAGCCCCTTCCGCCCGACGCCGCCGACGCGCCGCAGCCGGGCGACGCCGCGCAGGCCACGGAGAACCGCCAGGTCCAGGTCCATCTGCGCAAGATTCCGCTGCTGGCCGGGCTGTCGGACGCGGAACTGATTCCGGTCAAGGCCGAACTGCGCTTCCGCCATTACGCCAAGCGCCAGGTGGTGCTGCACAAGGGCGGCAGCGGCGACGGCCTGCTGTTTCTGCTGTCGGGCCAGCTTCAGGTGATCGACGTGACCGAAGACGGCCGCGCGATCGGGCTGCGCATGCTTCAGCCAGGCGACTTTTTCGGCGAAATCGCGCTGATCAACAATTCGACGCGCTCGGCCTCGGTGGTCGCCACCAGCGAGGTGCTGGTGGCCTTCCTGCCGGCCGCCACCGCGATGCACCTGTTCTCGCACTCGCCGTCGGTGGCCAACCAGATGCTGCGCCACTTGGCCCGGAAGATCCAGAGCGACTCCGAATTCCGCGCGCTGCTCAGCATCAACAATACGGCCAAGCGGATCTACACCTACCTGGTGCTGATGCGCCAGAAAAAGCCCGATGGCCAGGATGTGGTCGAGAACCTGCCGACCCACCAGGATATCGCCAACATGATCAATACCAGCCGCGAGACCGTCACCCGCGCCCTGCTCTCCCTGGTGCAGCAAGGCATCGTGCAGAAAGACTCGCACCGGCTGATCATCCTCAATCCGGACGCGCTGCAAAAGCTGGTGCAGGGTTCGGCGTAGTGTTTCGTATTGTGTCGCTACCACGCTGCGGTATAATCGCGCGCTCACTTAACCGCACCGTTGCAGCCTCCGCGCAGCGCCGTCGTCCATGATGCCAGCCCGTTTCTTGCCCGCTTTTTCACTGACTTGCCGCCAGGGCGCCCGATGATTTCGAGCGCGATGCTNNACCGTGATCTTCGCGCAGGTCATGCACAGCAAACTGCCGGGCGTCGATTCGAGTTTCGCCTACAGCATCTACCTGTGCGCGGGCGTGCTGACCTGGGGCCTGTTTACCGAGATCACCACGCGCGCGCAAACCGTGTTCATCGAGCACGCCAACCTGATCAAGAAACTGCAGTTCCCGCGCATCTGCCTGCCGCTCATCGTGGTGCTCAACGCCAGCCTGAATTTTGCGATCGTGTTCGGCCTGTTCACGGTCTTCCTTGTCGTCTCAGGCAATTTCCCCGGCTGGGTGTTCGCCGCGATGGTGCCGGTGCTGCTGTTGCAGATTGCGCTGGCGATCGGGCTCGGCATGCTGCTCGGCGTGCTCAACGTTTTTTTCCGCGATGTCGGCCAGTTCTTCGGCATCTTCATCCAGTTCTGGTTCTGGTTTACGCCGATCGTCTACCCCGCCAGCATCCTGCCGGAACAGGTGCGCGCCCTGCTGGCCTGGAATCCGATGGCTTCCGTGATCGGCGCCTACCAGGATATCCTGGTGCACGCCAGGGCGCCCGACTGGCCGAGCCTGGCGCTGCCGGCGCTGCTGAGCGTATTGCTGTGCGTGCTAAGCATGCAGACCTTCCGCAAGCGCTCCGGCGAAATGGTGGACGAACTGTGATGGGCAGCATCCACGTACAACAGCTGGGCAAAGCCTACAAGCAGTACCCGACCCGCTGGTCGCGCCTGGTCGAATGGGTGCTGCCTTTCCTCGGCACCCGGCACCGCCTGAAGTGGGTCCTGCAAGGGATCGACTTCCAGATTAACCGCGGCGAAGCGGTCGGTATCATCGGCGTCAACGGCGCCGGCAAGAGCACGCTGCTCAAGCTGATCACCGGCACCACGCAGGCCAGCACCGGCGCGGTGCACACCAGCGGACGCATCGCCGCCCTGCTGGAACTGGGGATGGGCTTTCACCCCGATTTCACGGGCCGGGAAAACGTCGTGATGGCGGGCCAGCTGATCGGCCTGTCGGTGGCGGAAATCGAGGCGCTGATGCCGCAGATCGAAGCGTTTGCCGACATCGGCGAGTATATCGACCAGCAGGTGCGCGTGTACTCGAGCGGCATGCAGATGCGCCTGGCCTTCAGCGTGGCCACCTGCGTGCGGCCCGACATCCTGATCGTCGACGAGGCGCTGGCGGTGGGCGACGTGTTCTTCCAGCAGAAGTGCTTCGAGCGCATCAACAGCTTTACCAAGGCAGGCACCACGCTGCTGTTTGTCTCGCACAGCACCGGCACCGTGCTCAATATCTGCACGCGCTGCATCTTCATCAAGCAGGGCGCGCTGGCCTTCGACGGCGACCCGAAAGACGCGATCGACCTGTACCAGGCCGAGCTGCTGAGCCATCTCGACCAGTCGCAGGACCAGATCCGGATCGCGGGCGGGGCGCCGGAGCGCCTAGACTATCAGCACGCACCCGCGCTTGGCGGCAAAACCGGCAGCATCACCACCGAGGCGGCGGACTGCATCGCGGTGCGCTTCGTGCACCCGAACGGCAGCACCCAGCACAGCGTGATCGCCGACCACGCCGTGCGGCTGCAGATCGACTACCGCACCCGGCGCCGGCTCGACGATCCGCACGTCGGCTTCAAGATCCGCAACCGCTTCGGCACGGTGCTGTTCGAAACCAACAGCTACTGCATGCGCCAGCAGCTGGGCGCGGTGGAGGCCGGCGGCGCGCTATCGGTCCAGTTCAGTTTTGCGATGACGCTTGCGCCCGACGAATACACGATCACGGTCGGGCTGAGCAACGGCGGTTTCGGCGAAGGCAGCTTCCGCGAATATCTCAACTACCTGCATGAAGTCACCACCTTCGTGGCCTTGCCCAACCGGGACGCGATCTACTGGTCGGGACAGGTGAACCTGGCGCCCAAGCTCACGTTTACGAAATCGTAAGGCAGGCGCCGACGCCTGCATCAAGAAAGGAATTCGAGCATCATGCAAGACCAGCAGACGGCCGCCCCCACCTCGGTCCATGAGGACATTGTGCGCGGGCTTCACCGCGGCTTCCTGGGCCGCGAACCGGATGATCCCGGCCTGCGCCACTGGAGCGGCGTGCTGGCCGGCCGCGCCGCCGCCGGCCAGTACGCACGGCAAGCGGTGGCGGCACCCGCAGCGGCGCTGTTGCAGGGCCTGCTGGGCATCGTCGACATCGGCGCCCAGGAACCGGAAGGCGAGCAGCACGTGTACGCGCCGCTGGTCCAGCACGCGCTGCCCTACCAGGTGATCGGTTTCGGACCGCTCGAAGAAAAACTCCATGAACGCCAGTTGCTCGACGGTGGCAGCGTCAAGCTGTACCCGAACTCCATCGGCATCGGCCAGCGCCACCTGTTCCACGTCAAGTCGGCGGACGCCGCCTCGTCGCCGCTGCCGCTGAACCAGCCGCTCCACCGCGAGCTGGTCGACCTGAGCCAGCTGCGCACCGAGAAGACTGTGGCGGTCGCCACCAGCCGTCTCGACGAGGTACTGGCCGACGCCGATATCGCTTCCCTGTTCCGCGCGCCATGAGCTTCGTTTCCTACGCCCAGAACTTCGAGGACGTCCTGCTGTGGCGCGCGCTCGGGCACATCAAGAACGGCTTCTACATCGACATCGGCGCCAACGATCCGGAACAGCACTCGGTGACCAAGGCGTTCTACGAGCGCGGCTGGTACGGCATCAACGTCGAGCCGCTCAAGCAGTACCACCAGGGATTCCTGCAGCAGCGCCCGCGCGACATCAACCTGTGCATCGCGGCCGGCGCGCAAGACGGCGAGATCACCCTGTTCGAGGTGCCCGCGGTGCCCGGCTGGGCTTCGGCCGACCCGCAGGTCGCCCGCGCCCACGAGGAGGAAGGCTTCGAGCTGTTGGCGCACACGGTGCCGCTCAAGACCCTGCGCAGCATTTGCGCCGAATACGTCTCCTACGACATCCACTTCCTGAAAATCGACGTCGAAGGGCACGAGGCGCAGGTCTTGCGCGGCATGGATTTCGAGCGCTGGCGCCCGTGGATCCTGGTGATCGAAGCGACCATGCCGAACAGCCGCGAAACCAATCACGAAACGTGGGAAGCGATGGTCACCGGCCAGCGCTACCAGTTCGTCTACTTCGATGGCCTGAACCGCTATTACGTGGCCGACGAACACCCTGAACTGATGGCCAGCCTGCAGGTACAGCCGAACGTGTTCGACGACTTCATCTCGGTGCACCTGGCACACGCGTGGCGCGATGGCGAAGCCGCGCGCGCGCTGGCGCAGGCCAACGGCGAGCGCGCCCACAGCGAGCACGCGCTGCGCATCGAGGCCGGCCAGCGGGCCGACGCCGCCGTGGCGCGCGCGATGGATGCGATCCTCAAGCTGGTCGACAGCGAAGCGCGCCGCCACCTGGCCGAGTCAGGCCGCGACCTGGCCGACGCGCAGCTGGCCACCCTGCGCGCCGACCTGCGCGCCGCCGATGAAAGCGGACGCGCGGCATCGGCCTGGGCGCACGACCTGAGCCAGCAACTGGAGCGTATCCACAATTCGCTGGCATGGCGCGTGGCGCGGCGCCTGCGCCTGCTGCCCAAGGTGCTGCTGAAATTGCGCGGCAGCGGCCCGTCGCTGCGGCGCGCAGCCGGCGCCGCCGCCACGCTGCCGAAGCGGGCGGCGCGCAAGACGGTGCGCGTCATCGTCCGCTGGGCGCCGGTGCGCCAGCACGTGTTGCCGCACCTGCTGCGCATCCCCGCCGTCGAAGCGCGCATGCTGCGCGTGGCCGCCGCGCTGCAGCCGCAACACCCCTACGCGCAAGGCGGGCCGCCGGTGGCGCCCCACCTGAGCGACTTGCCGCCAGCAGCACGCAAGGCGCTGGCCGACCTTGAGCGGGCCCGGCGCCGCAGCACGAACTAATCAGAAAACACTATGCGCCTCGTCATTGATCTGCAAACCTGCCAGGGCGGCGACGCCGCCACCACCCGCTACCACATGGCGCAGGCGCAGGCACTCGCGCGCCTGGCCGGCCCGCACCAGGTCTGGCTGGTCCTCAACGGCCAGCTCGGCGAGCGGATCGAAGCGCTGCGCTACGCGTTCGATGGCCTGGTGCCGCAAGAACGCATCGTGGTGTTCGAACTGCCGGAACACGCCGCCGGCAGCGAGCCGTGGCGCCAGCGCGCCGCCGAACAGGTGCGCGAAGCGGCCATTGCCGCGCTCGAACCGGACCTGGTGTTTGTGCCGAACATCTTCGGCGACGCCCGCATGCTGGCGTCGATCGGCAGCCTGAGCGACCGCTACCCGACCGTCGTCAGCTGCAGCGACCTGACGCCGCTGCTGCGCGCCGCGCAGCCGGCCTGCGCGGCCGAATACCGCCAGCGCACGGCGCTGTCGAATGCGGCGCAGGTGATGGTCGGCTCCGGCATGGCACGCAGCCTGGCCGACGCCGCGCTCGGCGCCGGCCGCGCGCGGCTGGTCCAGCTCGGCCTCGCCGCGCAGCAGGGCGTGGCGCAAGCGGCCCCGCATGCGGACGCGGCGAACATACTGATCCATGCCAGCGCCGTGCACCCCGGCCAGGGTGCGATGCTGCTGGCCGCGTTTGCACTGCAGACAGATGCCATCAAGCGCGGCCGCCAGTTGGTGATCATCGGCGCCACCGACGGCGCCGAACGCGCGCGCCTGCTGGCGATCGCCGGCGGCTTCGGGCTGGACGCCAGCCAGCTCGCCTTCGAAGACGACCGGTCCGACGCCGCGTTGCGCGCGCTGTACGCGCAGGCCGCCGTGCTGGTGTGCGCCAGCGGCGACCAAAGCTACAGCGCGCTGGAAGCGATGGCCTGCGGCGTGCCCGTGATCGCCGCCCAATACGATGCGCTGGCGCCGCTGATCGAGGTGCCGCAAGCGCTGTTCGACAAGCCCGACGCCGGCGCGGTCGGCGTGGCGCTCGGCCATGTGCTGTCGGATCCATCCTTGCGACAGTCCCTGCGCGAACGCGGCCTTGCGCTGGCCGCGCGCAGCACCATGACCGACCACGCGCGCGCGCTGTGGTCCTCGTTCGACGCCGCGCTGGCGGCGCGCGAAGCGCCGGCGCCGGCCGCCGCGCGCCGGCGCCGCCCGCGCCTGGCGTACATCTCGCCGCTGCCGCCGGAACGCACCGGCATTGCCGACTACAGCGCCGAACTGGTGCCGGAACTGGCGCGCCATTACGACATCGACCTGATCGTCAGCCAGCCCGCGGTCAGCGATCCGTGGATCCAGGCCAACCTGCAGCTGCGCAGCGTGGAGTGGTTCGACGCCCATGCCCACGAATACGACCGCCTGCTCTACCACTTCGGCAATTCGCCGATGCACCAGCACATGTTCGGGCTGCTCGAGCGGCACCCGGGCATCGTGGTCCTGCACGATTTCTACCTGGGCAATATCGTCCATCACCTGGAGCACACCGGCTACCTGCCGGACGGGTTCCAGCAGGCGCTATACCATTCGCATGGCTTCGCCGCCTTTGCCGACCAGCGCCGGATCGGCATCAACGCGTCGGTCTGGAAGTACCCGTGCAACAAGGCGCTGCTGGACCAGGCCAGCGGCGTGATCGTGCATGCGCGCTATCCGGCCGAACTGGCCGAGCAGTGGTACGGCCGCTCGAGCGTGCGCAAATGGCGCACCCTGCCGCTGCTGCGCGCCAGGCACGCCGGCGGCGAGCGCGCGGCCGCCCGCCGCGCGCTGAACCTGGCGCCGTCCGACTTTGTCGTGTGCGCGTTCGGCCTGCTCGGGCCAACCAAGCGCAACGACGCCCTGCTCGATGCGTGGCTGGCCTCGCCGCTGGCGCAGGATCCCGATTGCCGCCTGGTGTTCGTCGGCGCGCCCGATCCGGGGGCCTACGGCCGCGACTTCGCGCGCAAGCTCGCGCAAGCCAGCTGCGCGCGCCCGGTCGAGA
>CXWL01041548.1_pt1 | contig 14763 bp, 11 predicted proteins | sample 590931 | NCBI WGS metagenome assembly CXWL01 (sample SAMEA3498368, study PRJEB10139) | groundwater metagenome | biome: water well; material: biofilm material | place: Germany | collected 2015-04-27 | reverse complement strand
GGCTCAACGACTATCATGCCCGTGCCGCCACGGGCGCGTTCTTCGTAGTAACCACGGTGGCGTTCACCGGGCAGCCCCTGCTCCGCCATGTTGGCGGTGTGTGAGCCGAACACGATGCGGTTGCGCAAGATCTTGTGGCGCAGTTGCAAGGGCTTGAAGAGAGATGGAAATTGCTGACTCATGGTTCACTCATATCAGTCCAGGGGTGCCCCACCCGCTTCACGGCGGCGCGCGACGAAGGCTGTGAGTTCCTCGCGGACGGCTGCTTCGAGCGCCGGTTCCGTGTAGGATCGCAGGGTTTGCTGCCAGATCGCCGTGGCGCGCTCGGTTGCAGACTTACCGCCTGCCTCCAGCCACGCGCCGTAGTTCTGCGTGGTGGAAATAAGCGGCCGGTAGAAGGCCGTTTCGAAGGTCGCAATCGTACGGGCTGTGCCAAAGAAATGACCGCCCGGTCCAACTGCGGCGATTTCGGCCAATGCCAGAGCATCGTCATCCACCACGACGGGCTCCAGCACATGCGCCATGCTCTGCACGATTTCGCAATCGAGCACAAATTTTTCATAGGAAGTGCAAAGTCCGCCCTCCACCCAGCCGGCGGCATGCATCAGCAGATTGGCGCCTGCCGACACCGCATTCGAAACAGCATTGGCCGATTCATAACCCGACGCAAAGTCGGGAATATTGGAGGCACTGAAGTTCGAGGAACGCAATGGCAGTCCATAGCGCCGCGCCATCTGGCCGCCAATGATGGTGCATTTCATCATGTCGGCCATGCCGTAGGCGGGTGCGCCAGTTTTCATGTCAATGTTCGTGGAGGCACAACCGAACATCACCGGTGCTCCCGGGCGAACGAGTTGGGCGAGCGTCACACCAAACAGGATTTCGGCGCAAGTCACCGCCATGGCGCTGGCAATTGTGGTGGGTGTCGACGCCCCGGCCATGACAAAGGGCGTCAACAGCGTGGGCTGCCCGTGGCGCGCCATTTCGATAACACCGATGGTCATCGGCACATCGTACTGCAGCGGCGTGTTGGTATTGATGATGGAAAAGACGCCGGGGCGCTGGCCAAACTCCTCCAGAGTTTCGCCCCTGGCGATTGCGCACATGGTGAGCACGTCCTCGATGCGCTGGCGGCTTTGGCAAAAAACGTAAGGCACCTTGTCAGTGAGCGCCAACATGGCAAACGCCGCCTCAAGATGGCGGTGGCGCACCTCAATATCGAGCGGCTCCACCGGCCAGCCATTCATCTGAATGGCGTTAAAGGACTGCGTGAGCTTGAGTAATTCGGACAGATCGGCAAGCGTTGCGCTGCGGCGGCCCCGCAGCAGGTCGCTGCAGTTGGGCGGGCCGAGCACGGCTGCAGTTGCAAGATAATTTCCGCCAATGCGGCAACTTAGCGCGGCGTTGCGTGGTACCAGCGCAAATTCGCTGGGAGTCTGGGCCAGCGCAGTCATCACAATGTCGCGGCCAAGCCGGATGCGGCCATCGATAGGGTCAATGGCGGCGCCTGCTGTGCGGAAGATGGCCTGCGCTTCCAGCACGGCGCAGCGCACACCGATGGTTTCGAGGATGTGCAAGGCCGCGAGGTGGATCGCCTCCACCGCGTCATCTGAAATCAGTCTGGTATGGGGATAGGGATTGACGAGTTGCGCCCAGGGTTTTTGCACAACGTCGGTGGCGCGCCGCCGTGGCGCGGGGCGGACGCGCAAGTTCATTTGTGGAAACTCTTGAGGCGTTCGTACAGCTCCTTGTCGATGGGCAGGCCCTCAAGGGACAAACGTTTCTGGTTGGCCTCGCGGCGTGAGTTGGGCATGCGCGCGCCTGGTTGGACGGTGATGGATTTGGTGAGCGCCCTGATCTGCTTGTCAACATTTCCTGGCGAAAACAGCTTCGGTGAAATGGCGATGAAGAACTGGCCGCAGCCGATTGGCTTTCCGTCATTGTCCATGAAGGAACCCATTTGCAGGCCGCGGAATGAATCGGCAAGTGCCGCGCACATGACCTCGACGATGAGACCTTGGCCAAAGCCCTTGTAGCCACCGGAAGGCGCCATTGATCCCGCCAGCCCCTGGCGCGCGTCGGTGGTTGACTTGCCGCCGGCATCAAGGGCCCAACCCAGTGGAATGGGCCGGTTTTCGTTAGCGGCACGTTTTACCGCAGTTAAGGCAACGGCAGACGAAGACTGATCAATAAGGAACGCGATCTTGCCTTTGCCGCCGGGCACGGCAAATGACATGGGGTTGGTGCCGATCACCGGTTTGGTACCGCCGACTGGTGCAATGGCCGGGCTGGAATTAGTGAAACCAAATGCCACAAGTCCATGCCGTGCCAGATAGCCGGTATGATAGCCCAGCGTCGCTGAATTGTAGGAGTGCGTGACTGCGAGAGCGGCAATGCCGTTCTTGCGGGCCGCTGGAATTAGCTTTGCGAAGCCCTTTTCGATGGCGGGATGAGCGAAGCCAAGCCTGGCATCGGCCACGAAGGACACGGGCGAAAGACGCTTGATCACGGGTCTGGCCTTGCCATCCACCTTGCCGCTTTTCACATGCTCGCAATAATACTGCAGCCAGTAGAAGCCATGACCCTCAAGCCCCGAAAGTTCGGTATCGAGAATGGCGGCGGTGAAATAGCCGGCGTTCTCCGGCGCGGTACCGGCTCCGGTCAAGGCTGCGAAGATCATGGCGCGGGCGGCCTTGGGTGTGAGCTTCAGTACCACGTCCGCCATGTCACACCTTCTCCACCTCCGGCGCCCTGATGATGACCGGTTCCATGCTGGCCAGCTGGACCTTCGTCATGTGGCAGCGGATGAGATGTTCCTGGCCCATGTCCTGAAGCGGCGGCAATTCGGTCTCGCATTTTCCGCCGGGGACTTTTGCCTTATGCTGGCAGCGCGTCTGGAACGGGCAGCCGGGCGGCGGATTGGTGGCCGAAGGGATATCGCCTTCCAGCACCACTTTGCGCTTGCTGTAGCGGGTATCGGCAATGGGGATGGCCGAGAGCAGAGCCTCCGTGTACGGATGAAATGGCGGCTCGAAAATTTGGTCGGTGGTGCCCTGTTCGACGACGTAGCCCAGGTACATCACGACGACACGGTCGGCGAGGTAGCGCACGATCGACAGGTCATGGCTGATGAATACCATGGTGGTCTTCGAGGTGCGCTGGATGTCCATCAGCAGTTCGGTGACGGCGGCTTGCACCGAGACATCGAGTGCTGACATCGGCTCGTCGGCAATGACGACGCTCGGGCGCCCGGCGAAGGCGCGGGCGACACCGATGCGCTGTTTCTGGCCGCCGGACAATTGCCGCGGCATGCGGTGTTCGAAGGCGCGCGGCAACTTCACCAGGTCGAGCAGTTCAAGCATGCGGTTGCGGCGCTCGGTCTTGTTCTTGCCGATGTTGAACTTTTCAAGCGTCCGCATGATCTGCGAGCCCACCGTATGGCTGGGGTTCAGGGTGTCGAAGGGGTTCTGGAACACCATCTGGATCGACGATACGGTGGACGTGTTACGGTTCTCGATGCTGGTCGACTGGATCTCGCGGTTGGCGAGCGTCACCGTGCCGCCGCTGGCGGTCTCGAGTCCGAGCAGCACCTTGGCGAGAGTCGACTTGCCGCAGCCCGACTCGCCGACGATGGCCACCGTCTCGGAGGCCCGCGCCACCAAGCTGATATCCTCGTTGGCCTTCACCGTGCGGCGTTCGCCCTTGCCGAAAATCTCGTTGGCGGCGACTTTGTAGTGCTTCTGCAGGTGGTCGATCGACAGCACCGTTTCACCTGGCGCTATAGCGGCCTGCGATTTGCGGCCGGCGGGCGGTGCCGCCCAGTCGATCTCCTTGATGCGCAGGCAGCGGCTGGCGTGGCGTTCGTCGCCAGCAACCGGAATCATGGCGACGTCGGCGGCATCGCAGAGGCCCTTGACGAAATAGGCGCAGCGCGGACCGAAGTTGCAGCCCGGCGGGCGTTCATGCGGCAGCGGCAGCTGGCCGGGAATGGCGATCAGCGGATTGAGGTTCTTGTCGGTGCCGGGGAGCGCAATTGAGCGGAACAGGCCTTGCGTATAGGGATGGCGCATCTTGCTGAAGACATCGGCGATGGCGCCGGTCTCGACGGCTTCTCCGGAATACATCACCGTGATGCGGTCGCAGGTTTCTCGGATCAGGCCCAGATTGTGGGAAACGAAGATCATCGAAGTGCCGAGATCGCGGCCCAGTTCCTTCACCAGTTCAACGATTCCGGCCTCGACCGTCACGTCGAGTGCGGTGGTCGGTTCGTCGAGCAACAAGAGAGCCGGTTTTGACAGCAGCGCCATGGCGATGACAATGCGCTGTTGCTGGCCGCCGGAGAGCTGGTGCGGATAAGAATTCATCATGCGGTCGGGGTCCGGCAGCCTCACCGCTTTCAGCATGGCAAGTGCCCGCCGCCGGGCTTCATCCTTGGCGACCTTCTCATGGATCATCGGCACTTCCATAAGCTGGTCGGCGATGCGCATCGAAGGATTCAGGCTCGCCATCGGCTCCTGATAGACCATGGAGATCCGCGAACCGCGGATTTGCCGCAGCTCTTCCTGGCTCATCTCGCCCATGTCACGCCCGCGGAACTTGATCTGGCCCTTGGTGATGCGGCCAATGCCGGGAAGGTCGCGCATGATGGCCAGAGCCACCGTCGACTTGCCGCAGCCCGATTCGCCCACGAGGCCCATACATTCGCCGGGCATGACCTTCATGGAGAAATCCATGACCGCCGGGATTTCCCCGATCTTGGTGAAGAAGGAAATGTGGAGATTGTCGATCTCGATGATCGGCTGGGTCACTTGGTCCGCCATGGTAATCGCTCCTCCTCAGTCCCGCAGTGATTGTTCGCGCAGCGAGTCGGCCAGAAGGTTGAGGCCGAGCACGAAAGACATCAGCGCCATGCCAGGCACCAGCGGCGGCCAGACATAGAGCCTCAGGAACTGGCTGCCATCCTTGATCGCTGTACCCCAGTCAGGGCTTTCGGATGCCATGCCGAGGCCGAAGAAGCCGAGCGTTCCTAGCAGGATGGTGGTGTAGCCGATCCGCAGGCAGGTATCGACGATCAGGGGCCCCCGCGCATTGGGCAGAATTTCCCACAGCATGATGTACCACGGCGATTCGCCACGGGTGAGTGCGGCGTTGATATATTCGCGGGTCTTGATGTCGAGCGTCAGTCCACGGACGATACGGAACACGCCGGGGCTCGAAGCGAAGGCGACGGCCACGAAGATGTTCAATTCATTGGGCTCGATGTGGACGAGGCGGAGCGGGTCGGCGTTGAACACGAGGCCGGAGTAGAGCCAGCCGCCGATCAGGATGGTAAGTCCCAGGTAGAGCGCGAGTTTGCCCCGCTGCTTGCTGTAACCGGTATAGAACAGCGTCACGAAGAACAGGATGGGGAAGATGAAGAAGAAGGCCGCCATGGTGTAAGGCACCGGTGTGTCCATGATGCCGGGAGTAACCAGAAGATAGAACAGCAGGATGACCGGGAAGGCCAGCACAAGGTTGGCGATGAAGGATAGCAATGCGTCGATCCTGCCGCCGAAATAGCCCGCCGGAAGGCCAAGAAGCGAACCGACCATCAGCGAGATGGCGGTTGCCGCCGGCGCGATGGCGAGCACGATGCGGCTGCCATGGATCATCCGGCTGAAGACGTCGCGGGCAAGCTTGTCGCCGCCGAGGAAATAGGCGATGCCGGACTTGGCCTCGATCGTACCCGGCAGGGCATGCTTCATGATGGCAATCTGCTCGCGGGGACCGAAGGGCGCGATGATATCCGCCAGCAGGGCTGTGAATATCCAGAAGGTGCAGATGATAACGCCCGCCAGCCCGACGCTGCTGCCAATCAGGTGGCCATAGAGGCCGAGCTTCGGCCGGTAAGCGAAGGAAGCCGCCAGCAAGACGGCGAGCGCCAGCCACACAGGCCAGAAGCGGAAGATCATTCCAGTGAGGATGCCGAAGAGGCCGACATTTTCCATGGGGGCTTCTCCTAGCTCACGCGGATGCGGGGATTGAGGTAGGCGTAGCCGATATCGGAAATCAGCTGGGTCACCAGCACCACGGCAACCGAGACGAGGCCGCAGGCCAGCACCAGGTCGATATCGTTGTTGGAGGCGGCCGAAACCAACAGGAAGCCGAAGCCTTGGTAGCGGAAGATGGCTTCGACCACGACGACGCCGGAGAGCAGCCAGGGGAACTGCAGCATGATGACGGTGAAAGGTGCAATCAGCGCGTTTCTGAGCGCGTGTTTCAGTACCACGCTGGAGAAACTCAAGCCCTTGAGCCGCGCCGTACGGATATACTGCGCCGACATGACTTCGGCCATCGAGGCCCGGGTCATGCGGGCGATGTAGCCGATGCCGTAGATCGCCAGGGTGATGACCGGCAGCGTGAAGTTGTAGAAGTTGATGCCCTCGGACGTGGCGGTCGCGGCGGAGCCGTTGAGGACGCCGAGCCAGGTTGCGAAGATGACCGAGAAGATGATGCCCGAAACATATTCGGGGGTTGCCGTCGAGGTGATGGAAAGAACTGACAGGAAGCGGTCGAGCCGCGATCCCTCCCTCATGCCGGCGAGCACACCGATGACCAACGAACACGGCACCATGGTGATCATGACCCAGAACATCAGGAGGCCGGTGGCCGAGAGCGCCTGGGGCAGGCGGTTCGACACCTTGGTCTTGAACGCGGTGGAACAACCGAAGTCGCCCTGCAGGACGCCGGACAAGGTCGGCACCTTGGGTTCGTCGCAATAGCGGAAGCGCGGCACGATTTCGCCGGTGTTAGGGTCGACCACCGGGTTCTTGGGCATGACGCCGATCCAGCGACCGTAGCGCACGAAAAAATTGTCGCGGTAGCCGTTGCGGGCCAGCCAGTTCTCGAGGTCCTGGTCGGAAGCGCGCATCTCCGTCTGGAAGATGGCGAGCCGCCGCAGGTTCGGCTCGAGATTGACGAAGAAGAAGACAACAAGCGACAGGCAGATCATGGTCAGCACCATGACACCCAGCCGCCGCGCCAGAAATTTTAGCATCGGTTATCCAGTCCCCCCGCAGATGCTCGAACTCCGCCTGGTTGGCGGAGACAGAGAGGGCGGGAGGTTTCACCACCTCCCGCCCCAAGGTCGTGCTACTTGTCGAGCCAGACCTTTTCCATGTGCAATTCGAAGGTCTGATGCTTTTCCAGACCACGCACGTAGGGCTTGGTGTGGCGGTAGAGCGAACGCCAGAACGGCTGGATGATGATGCCAGAGTCCTGCAGGATCTTTTCGAGGTCGGCCATCAGAACCTTGCGCTTCTCGGCGTCGGCGATTGCCAGCGCCGCGCTGAGCTTGGCGTCGAAATCGGGGTTCGAATAGGCCGCCTCGTTCCACGCTTCGCCGGAGCGATAGGCAAGCGCCAGGATCTGCACGCCGAGCGGGCGCATGTTCCACTCGGTTGTCGACCACGGATACTTGGTCCAGTCGTTCCAGAAGCTCGAGCCCGGGATGACCGTGCGCTTCACCTTGAAGCCTGCCTCGCGGCAGTGCTCGGCGATGACGTCGCCCGGATTTTTCACGTAGTCGGCCTCGTAGGAGATCAACTCGAACTCGGTATCCATTTGTCCAGCCTCGGTCATCAGGGCCTTGGCCTTCGCGAGGTCACGGGGGACTTTGGGAAGCTCGAAGTACTCCGGATGGATCGGACAGACATGGTGGTTCTCACCCACCGTTCCGGCATTGTTGTAGCCGAGTTGCAGCACCACGGCATTGTCGGTAGCGAGCTGCAACGCGTTGCGCACCCGCTGGTCGTCATATGGCTTGTTCTTGATGTTGGTCCGCAGCACGATGGTCGAGGCGGTGGTTACGTCCGACTTCACCAGTCCCATGCTGTCCATTAGGGTGACGGTTTCGCCGGTGGTCTGGTAGTTGGCGTCGATTTCGCCGGCTTCGAGAGCCGCGACCGTGGCGTTCTGCTCGCCTCCGTAGTCGATGAACTCGATGCCGTCGAGGTAGGGTTCGCCGCCCCACCAGGTGAAGCCCTTGCGGCGCGCGACGGTTGCCTTTGAGCCCACCTCGTAGGCGGTAATCTCGAAAGGTCCGGTGCCCGGCGTCTTCAGCATGTCCGGGTTCTTGTCGTAGTCGCGGTGGACGATGATCGAGGGATAGTCGGCCATGCCGGGGATGATGGTGATGTCGGAGGCGTTGGTCTTGACCTTCACCGTCAGTTCATCAACCTTGGTGATGGCGCCGTCGCCTGCCTTTTCGGTCTTGGCATCAATGAGCGAGCCCATGCGACCCGCCATTGAGTTGCCTTCCGCCTTCTTGTCGCACCATCGGGTGATATTGAACACCACATCGTCGGCGTTGAAATCATCGCCGTTTGACCATTTCACTCCTTTGCGCAGATGCAAGGTGTATTCAGTTGCATCGTCATTGACGTCCCAGCTTTCCAGCAGCTGGCCTTCAAAGGTGAACTGTTTGGTGTAGCGAATAAGATATTCGTTGGCCTGGCGGGAAACGTTGGCCATTTCGGACCAGTCCCAGGTGCGCGGATCCTTCATCTCCTTGATGATCATCTGCATCTTCAGCACGCCGCCCTTCTTGGGCTCGCCTTCAGCATGGGCCGGTGTTGGCAAGGTCAGGCCGAGCATACTGTAGGCACCGGCAGCGGATGCACCAAAGGCACTGGCCATGGCCAGAAATTCACGGCGATCCATTTTGCCGGTTTTTGCATCATGTGCCAGACTGGTGAAGATTCCGGGCATTGGTTTGCCGTTTTTCTTGAAGAAATTCATGTCTGTGGTCCTCCATTGTTTTTATTGTCACCCCCGGCGGTTTTTTCCGCCAAGATATTTTTTTTGACGAATGGCTAAATTTCAGCCGCCGCCTGCGAAAACCAGCTTTCCGCAAATTGAGGGGCTTGGCAAGTGATCTCGCGCTTTCCAATTGCCGCAACCCAAATATGATTCACGATTTTCCGTCGGCTGACTGAACTTCCCAGGGCGGTATCCAATTACCGGCAACTCTCAGATCAATTCCGGCATCATCCTCAATCACCTTGCAAACGGTCATTTCACCGGCACCCAGGCCATAACGGCGCCCGGCCTCCTTGAAGCGGTCGTGGGTGGCCTTGGTCAATTCATTGCGGGTGCCGGTTTCGGTCATCAATTCTTCGATGAGCGACAGGTCCTTCAGGCATAAGGCTATGGGAAACGAGGGATCATAATGACCGGCAAAAATTGAAGGAACATCGTGCTGCATGACAAAACTGTCAGCAGCACCACCCTTCATCACCTCCCACCAGACGGCAGGATCCAGGCCTGCAAGCTTTGCCGTCACCATGGCCTCGCCGATGGCGGCGGCGTGGATTTTCCACAGTTGGTTGTTCACCAGCTTGGCGATGCAGCCATTGCCGCAGGCGCCGACTTTCCGCAATTGCCCCATGGCTTCAATGATCGGGCGGATCTTCTCAATGATCGCGTCCGTGCCACCCACAAACATTGGCATATCACCCCTGATGGCTGCATCGACCGATCCCGTCACCGGCGCATCGACGGCATGGCCGCCCTTTGCCTCAAATTCGCTGGCCAGGGCCCGCATCAGGCTTGGACTGCTGGTGGTCATGTCGATCCAGATCTTGCCCCGGCAATCCGTGGACAAGAGACCCGCTGCCCCGCGCAAAACCTCGGCTACCTCCTTCGGGCCAAACACCATGGTTACCACCACATCGCAACGCGCAAGAACATCGGCGGGACCAAGGCCCGCAGAGACGCCGGGTTGCGTCAAGGCCGCCACGGCGGCAGGCCGCACATCATAGACCACCATCTCAAACCCGGCACGAGCCACATTGCGGGCGGCATTGCCCCCCATGGTGCCAAGCCCTATAAATCCAACCTTCATGCCAGTCTCCCGCCTTGCAAATGCCGATGGGTGGCATGGTCAGCTGGCGGGCACTGGTGCACAAGCAAATTGTGGTTATGCTTGGCATAAGCTTGGGTGATGTGTAATGGATATTGAAGTTCGGTTGCTGCGCAGCTTTGTGACGGTGTTTGAGAAGGGGTCGCTGTCCCGGGCGGCGGACAAGCTTGGCTGCACACAAGCTGCCATGAGCATGCGCCTCAAAATGCTGGAAACCGAAATCGGCGAGCCGCTGTTCCAGCGCCAGCACCACAAATTGCAGCCGACCTTCAAGGGAACGGAATTCTATGCCCGGGCGCTCAGTGTGCTGGCGGTCTATGATGAGATGATCTCGGCCACCCGCAGTCCTGTCTCGCGGGAAAAGATCAGGATCGGCGTTCCTGATGATTATGCGCTTGGCATATTGCCCCGGGTCTTTGCCAGGTTGCCGGTCGAAAACGGCAAGCTTGAAGTCGAGATCATTTGCGACCTCAGCGCCAATCTTGTGGCCAGCCTGCAGCGCCAGGAGATTGACCTTGCCGTGGTGACGCTGGCTGCGCGCCCCGCCGCTGCACTGTTTTCGGTGGATGTGGCGCTGAGTTGGGTTGCCCATCCAGATCTGGTGGTTGAGCCGGGCAGACCGGTGGACCTTGCGGCGTATCCTGAAGGCTGCGTATTTCGCCGGGCCATGATATCTGCGCTCGGGGCGGCAGCGCGGCCGCGGCAGGTGCTGGCGCAAAGCAAAAACCATGCGGGCATCATCGCTGCCGTGCGCGGGCAAATGGCAATAACGGCCATGGCCCAGGGCACGGCCCCCAATGGCCTTGCCGAAATTGCGGAGACGGGCTGGCTGCCTTCCCTCGGCAAGATTCCCATCTACTTGCTCAGTTCCGGGGCTTCACTCTCCAAACCCGTGATGCAGATTGAAGCGGCAATCGCGGCGGAACTTGCAACGCTTGGCGTCACAGCACCTGTGGGGTCTAGCTGAAAAAGCTTTCAAGGAAGCCCATGAACCATTGGTGTTGTTTGGCGTCGTGAAGGGCCATCAGGCGGTCCTGCTCGGCGCGGGTTTGGCTGCCTGGCTTGCCATAGGGGGCCCAACTGCTGTCCTGCCAGCGGCGAAAGCCTGGGGGTGTGACTTCAGCATGAAATTGCAGGGCATAGGTTAAAGCACCGTAACGGAAGGCCTGGTTGGCGAAGAGCGCACTTGAAGCAAGGTTTATGGCACCTGATGGCAAGTCAAAGCCATGGGAATGGGCCTGAGTGACGACGAGCCTTGGCGGCAATACACCCAACCCTTCCGGGGTTGCCTCAACTTCATAGAACCCGAACTCATGGGGATTGCCTTCCTTTGGGCCGACATGAGCGCCAAGCACACGTGCTATGGATTGTGCGCCCTGACAGATGCCGAGCAATGGCACGCCCTTGCTGATACACTCCTCGATCCAGCGATTTTCATCGCTGAGAAAAGCGTGCCTGTCTTCTTCAAAGACATTGAACGGCCCGCCATATACCACGCTTGCGACAACGGAGCCATCAACCTTGCCCAGCGCTTCACCCCTGAACGGCTTCCTGATCTCGGGTTCCACACCGTGGTCGCTGAAAAAAGTGATGACGCGATCATCATCAGGTTCATCGCCATGGCGGATCAGGACAGCGCGGGACATCTCATTTCCAGCATCGTGAATAAGGTTGATCATGGTTCATCAACTTGTCAATACTGTTGGCAATTGCCCCGAATCTGGGACGCAGGCTTTGGGTTGGATGGGCAAAGGTCATGGCTGGTGAAATGCGATCAGGCGGGCATCGATCAAGAGCCGGCAGAACCGGCGCAGCAATTCCGCAGTTGAGCTGGCGCAAGTTGCAAAACTCCTATGCCCCGCTTGAGATCCTGGATGCCGAGCAGATGGACAAACTGCATCGCACCTCCATGCGCATCCTTTCGGAACTTGGCATCAAGGTTTTGAGTAAGCGGGTTCTGAAAATATTCGAGGCCGCGGGCGCCATTGTTGACTGGGCCGAGCACATTGTGCGGATTGACGAGAGTCTGGTTCTTGCGGCGCTGCGTACAGCACCTTCCACCTTCACTCTGACCAGCCGAAATCCAGCACGGCAACTCGATGTCGGCGGCGCAGCGCTCATTTTCGGGCTAGTGGCGGGACCACCCAATGTCCATGATTGCATCAACGGCCGGCGCTCCGGCAATCTGGCCGACTACCAGAATTTCGTCCGACTGGCGCAGCACTTCAATGCCATTCACATCCTCGGCAACCAGGTGGTGGCGCCGATGGAACTTGCCGCCAATACCCGCCATCTCGATGCTTACCACGCGAACCTGACACTCAGCGACCGCTGTTACCATTGTTCCGCCATTGGCCGCGGACGCGCTTTGGATGGCATCAGAATGATGGCCATCTCCCGCGGACATACACTGGCGCAGATGCGCACTGAACCCGGCGTAATCACCATCATTTCGGTGAATTCCCCCCGCCTGCTTGATGATACCATGACTGATGGACTCACCGTTATGGCCGAACATGGACAGCCGGTCACGATCACGCCCTTCACGCTGATGGGCGCCATGACGCCGGTGACCATGGCTGCCGCCCTCGCCCAACAAAATGCCGAGGCCCTGTTTGGCGTGGCGCTGACGCAGCTCATCAATCCGGGAACGCCCGTCATGTATGGCGGCTTCACCTCGAATGTTGACATGCGGTCCGGTGCGCCTGCCTTCGGCACACCGGAAAATGCGAAGACCAATGTCATTGGTGGCCAACTGGCGCGGCGCTATCGCCTGCCTTACCGCAGCTCCAACTCCAATGCTTCGAACACTGTCGATCTGCAGGCGGCTTACGAGACGGGTATGGCAACCTGGGGGGCGGTGCTGGGCGGCGCCAACATGATTTACCACGCAGCGGGATGGCTCGAAGGTGGACTTACCGCATCCTACGAGAAGCTCATTCTCGATGTCGAAATCCTGCAGAACATGATCGAGTTTCTTCGGCCCCTGCCATTTGAAGAAGATGATCTTGGATTTGATGCTGTAAAATCGGTCCCCGCCGGGGGACATTTCTTCGGCGCTGAACACACTATGTCGCGATATGAAACGGCGTTTTATCGCCCGATGCTGTCCGACTGGCAAAATCATGGGGCCTGGCAGGCAGCAGGTTCGCGCGATGCGCTGGCGCGCGCCACCGCGCTCTGGCAGAAGGCGCTGAAGGAATATGTTCGGCCCCCCATGGACCCCGCCATCGGAGAGGAACTGGACACCTATGTTGCGCACCGCCGCGAAGAAATTGGATCCGGAGAACCATGATGCGAACCCATGCCCAAGCCGTTTTCATTGGCGGCGGCGTCATCGGCTGCTCCATCCTGTACCACACCTGTGCAAGCTTGGCTGGTCAGACGTAGTGCTGCTGCAACATTATCCTCTTAGCACCTAGGGTGTGATTAGGGCAAATCGCTAGTTTCCTTGTCTGAAGTTTTCACGCCGCTTCACGCAACGCACTGTCCCATGCTGCACACGCTGCGCACACGACGCCTTCTAACCTATTGATTTCATTGCAGTGTCATTCCCATCCATCAAGGGCGCACAACAAAACCTATGCGCGGAAAACTGTGTTTTCGCGGTCATCAAGCCTATTTTCCTCGGTTCACTGCACACGTAGCATACACGAAACGGGTTGCTGCTCACGCTCCTTATAGACCCCCCCCCTCCTCACTTCTCAATTGGAAAAGCCGTGAATATGCGGGATCAGGAATTCGGCTATCGTCGTAGATCACAAAACGTCCGCTCACCCCAACAAGCAGAAATCAACCACGCTATCCCTCACTTCTTAGATGGGCCAACTGCAGACATTAATGACTGACACAGGGACATGGAAGTCGGGAGCTGACCCATCGGCATTGCTGCCCAAGTCGACGAGCAGCTTTTTGCCGATTCGCTGCAGCCGAACAGGTGAGTTTTTGCCAACTTGTCGCAGACAGTAGTAACTCACCTGACAGCAATCTGTTCAATTTCAGTAATCCCGCATCCGCCGGATAACGCACTGATTGCTGGCGGGACAGCTTCGATTCAGGTATAATTATCAGTAGTTTAACCTGACCTGTACGAGGCCATCATGGAGAACCCACAGGGTGAATCGAATGATGGCACTCTCAGGCTCGATTTTGACCGCCGCGTGAAGCTTGAGTTCCATGGCTCGCGGATAACTTCCGACGCTGGTTTGCTTGCCTACCGCGAACTCGACGACGCCCTTGGTCTCAGCGCGCTGGTCGGTGAGGTGCTCGCTGATGCCCGCACCGGGAAGAACGGTCGCCATGCGCTGGTGGGCCTTCTGCGGCAGTCGGTGTTCGGACGGCTTGCCGGATACGAAGACGTCAATGACGCCGAGCGCCTGCGCCATGATCCGGCAATGCGCTGGATTGTCGGCGGCGGGGCGGCCTCAGGTTGTGCGGCCTCAGCCAGCCAGATGGGCCGCTTCGAGACGAAGTGGCTCACGGCATCAAAGAACCTCTCGGCACTTGCCAATCTGTCTGGCCAGTGGATTGATCGTGTGCAGGCTTGTCGTTCACCGCGAAGCATCGTGCTCGATATGGATTCGAGTGTCAGCCCCACTCATGGCGAGCAGGAGATGAGCGTCTGGAACGGTCACTTCGAATGCACGTGCTACCATCCGCTGTTCGTGTTCAACCAGTTCGGCGATCTGGAACGCTGTGCGCTTCGCCCCGGCAACGTCCACAGCGCCGATGGCTGGCGCGACGTTCTGGAGCCTGTCGTTGAGCGTTACCGGCAACGGGACCTGCGCCGCTACTTCCGAGGCGATGCCGCCTTCGCTGCCCCGGACATTGACCTGACCTGCTTTTTCTGAACCAGACGATAT
>CXWL01081625.1_pt1 | contig 14767 bp, 9 predicted proteins | sample 590931 | NCBI WGS metagenome assembly CXWL01 (sample SAMEA3498368, study PRJEB10139) | groundwater metagenome | biome: water well; material: biofilm material | place: Germany | collected 2015-04-27 | reverse complement strand
CGCAATCGGTTCGTTCAGGACGAGGCGCGGCTGTTCAAGCACCAGCTTGGCGACGCGCTGCTCTGCCGGCGTAAGCTCATGCTGCAAGTGGGCGATTCGCTCCATCAGCGTATTGGCGCCACTGCGCCCACGCAGGTGCTCGGACAGGATTGTCGCCACGCCGCGCAGGGCCGGGTGCGGCGTTGTGATGACATACGTCGGGATATTCGACAGGTAGTCCGAAAAACGCCCCTTCGCTTCGAAGCGGGCGCGGAACGACGATTGTGCGAACCACTCCCCCATCCGCGGCACGATGCCGCCGCCGATGAAGATGCCGCCGAAAGCGCCTAGCGTGACGGCGAGGTTGGCCGCCGCGCCGCCCAGCATGCCGCTGAAGCAGTCGAGCACCTCGAGGCACAGCGGATCGCGCTCTTCGAGCGCTCCGGTGATAATGTCGGGCGACGACCGCGGCACGGCCTTGATGCCGTTGCGCTGTGCCAGCGCGCGGTAGATGATCTCCATGCCTGGGCCGGAGATCAGGCGCTCGTTGGATACGTGCGACCACTCCTTCCACGCGTACTGCAGGATGGCGAATTCGCGTTCGTCGGCGGGCGCGAAGTTCATGTGCCCTCCTTCGCTGCCCAGGGTGACGAAGCCGTCCACGGTTGGAATGACCGCGGACACGCCAAGGCCGGTACCTGGTCCGAGTACGCCGACGACCGCGTTGGCGCCCGCACTACCCTGGCCAACCTGCATCAGGTCGCCCGGCTTCAGGCCTGGCAAGGCCATCGCGAGCGCGGTGAAGTCGTTGACGATCAGGAGGGTATGCAGGCCGAGTTCGCGGCGCACCGCGTCGGTCGAGAACTCCCACGCGCGGTTGGTCATGCGGACCTGGTCGCCGTTGATGGGGTTGGCCACGGCCAGCGCGGCGTGGTGAAGGGTGATGGTTTCGTGGTCGGCAAGGTAGGACCGCAGCAGCGGGACGATCCCTTCGAAGTCGTCGCAATGCAGGACACGTACGGAGCCGAAGGCGCCGGGCGCGGTTTCGAGGGCGAGACGGGCGTGGGTAGCACCGATATCGGCCAACAGGCGCGGGCCGTCGGCGAAGGCGGTACGCGAAAGTTTGGCGGAATCGACGAGGTTGTTCATTTTTTGTCCATCGCAGGACGGAAGACGCTTCGCTCTTCCGCGCTTCGAAAAGCTATCGATTATTCGACGGTGCCGAACCAGCCACCGAAAGCAGGCAGCGTCACCTTGATTCCGTCGACGCTGCCCTGCAACCCGTGCCCAGTCATGGCAACCGCGCCCGCCACCGCCGCCAGCTCCACCTCCACCGGCTTCGCCCCAAGGTTAAACACCGCCACCACACCAGGGTGCCCCGCCAAATCCCTGCGCAGCGCCAGCACCGGCTCCGGCGCATCGAAGAAGACAATCTCGCCACGCGTCAGCTGCGGCGTATTACGGCGCCATGCGATCAGGCGGCGCGCGAAGTTGAGCGGCGACTCAGGATCATTCTCCTGCACCGACGCCGCCACCGCGATATGCGGCTCAGCGACCGGCAGCCATGGCTTACCCGTCGTGAACCCGGCATTGGGCTTCTCGCTAGTCCACGGAATCGGCGTACGGCAGCCGTCGCGGCCCTTGAACTCAGGCCAGAAGGTGATGCCGTACGGGTCCTGCAGCAGTTCGAACGGCACGTCCGCTTCGGTCAGCGCCAGCTCGTCGCCCTGGTACAGGCATGGCGTGCCCTTGAGCGACAGCTGCATCGCCAGCACCAGCTTGGCAAGCGCAGGCGTTGGGTTGTCGCCGCCCCAGCGGGTCATCACGCGGACGGCGTCATGGTTACCGACCGACCAGGAAGCCCAGCCGCCCTTCACACGTGCTTCGAATTCTTCGACCTGGGCACGGATATGCGCCGCCGAGAACTGCGGTGTCAAAAGATTGAAGCTGTACGCCATGTGCAGCTTGTCGTTGTCCGCCGTGTACTCGGCCATCACGCCGAGCGCGTCGTCCGCGCCTACTTCGCCGATCGCCACCGCCCCGAACTCATTGAGCAGGGTGCGGATCTTCTGCAGGAAGGCGAGGTTCTCCGGCTGGGTTTTGTCGTAGACGTGCGCCTGCATGCCGTACGGGTTCACGTCGGTGACAGTCGCGGTGTCCCGCTTGGTGGCGGCCGGATTGCTGCGCAGTTGCGTATCGTGGAAGTGGAAGTTACATGCATCCATGCGCACGCCGTCGACACCGCGGGCGAGCCAGAAACGCAGCGCATCAAGGTGTGCCTGCTGCACTTGCGGGTTATGGAAGTTCATGTCAGGCTGGCTGACCAGGAAGTTATGCAGGTAGTACTGCTTGCGGCGGCTGTCCCACTGCCACGACGAACCGCCGAACACGGACAGCCAGTTGTTTGGCGGATTACCGTCCGGGAGCGGGTCGGCCCACACGTACCAGTCGGCCTTCGGGTTGTCGCGGCTCTTGCGGCTCTCGACGAACCAAGGGTGGATCTCGGCGGTGTGCGACATCACCTGGTCGATCATGATTTTCAGGCCCAGGCTATGCGCCTTCGCGACCAGTGCGTCGAAGTCCGACAGCGTGCCGAACATCGGGTCCACATCGCAGTAGTCCGAGATGTCATAGCCGAAGTCCTTCATCGGCGACTTGAAGTACGGTGACAACCAGACGATATCGACGCCCAGGCCCGCGATGTAGTCCAACTTGGAGGTGATGCCTGGCAAGTCGCCAATGCCGTCGCCGTTGGAGTCCAGGAAACTGCGTGGATATACCTGGTAGATGATTGCTTCACGATACCAAGTGGCTTTTTCGTCGGAATGCTGGGCGAGGTCTTTGTTCATAGCTGGGTCCGGTGGAATGCGAGACAGGAATTTGTACACAATATACATCACTTGGCGATGTTTTACAATTTCCAGCCAACGCGTCATTTTCCACACTTACCTTATTAAATCAATGACTTAACAAACAGACGCCATTAACACCCACTCCCAATCAGTAGTCAAACTACAGGTATGTTTAGAGCTCAACAATTTTATGTTGCCAGCATTTGTGCTTGGGCTTAGCATCGCGTCTGGTTAAAACATTCGGAGCGAAAATGTCGCAGGCAGAAATTCAAAGCGGGATGGGGAAAATGCCCCGGCAAATCCCGTTCATCGTCGCAACCGAAGGGTGCGAGCGGTTCAGCTTTTACGGGATGCGCAACATCCTCACCCCCTTCCTGATCAGCACCCTGCTGCTGTTCCTTCCGGAGCCGGACCGCGCGGGCGAAGCAAAGCACGTGTTCCACACCTTCGTCATCGGCGTCTACTTCTTCCCGTTGCTGGGCGGGTGGCTGGCCGACCGCTTCTTCGGTAAATACGACACGATTTTCTGGCTAAGCCTTGTCTACTGCGCGGGCCACGCATGCCTTGCGATCTGGGACGATAACCTGAACGGCTTCTACTTCGGCCTGTTCCTGATCGCGCTCGGCTCGGGCGGCATCAAGCCGCTGATCTCCTCGTTCGTCGGCGACCAGTTCGACCAGACCAACAAGGGCAAGGCCAAGGTGGTGTTCGACGCCTTTTACTGGATGATCAACTTCGGCTCGTTCTTCGCATCGCTGCTGATGCCGATCTTCCTGAAGGACTTCGGCCCATCGATTGCCTTCGGCATCCCTGGCATCCTGATGTTCATCGCCACCATGGTGTTCTGGTCCGGCCGCAAGAAGTACATCAACGTACCACCAGCGCCAACGGACCCCAACTCGTTCACGCGCGTGGCACGCACTGCGCTGCTCGCGGCGAAGCCCGGCCAGTCGCGCCCAGGCCTGGTGGTCGCCGGCATCGCCGCGGTAGCTGCCCTGGCCTCGCTCGCCATGAGCTTCGAGTGGGGCTTCGTCATCGCCGCCTGTACCGCCGTCGTGCTGCTGCTTGCCGGCGGCGGCATCGGCACCTCGATGCAACTTGAGCGTGCGCGTGGCATCCACCCTGACGAAGCGGTCGATGGCGTTCGCGCCGTCCTGCGCATCCTGATTGTGTTCGCGCTCGCGACGCCATTCTGGTCGCTGTTTGACCAGAAGGCATCGACCTGGATCGTCCAGGCGCAGTCGATGGTGCCGACCGTAGCCGCATTCGGTACCGAGTTCACGATCCTGCCGGCGCAGATGCAGGCCTTGAATCCGCTGCTGGTGATGATCCTCATCCCGTTCAACAACCTGGTGCTGTATCCGCTGATCCGCAAGATGGGCATCGAGCCTACCGCGCTGCGCCGCATGACGGTCGGCATCGTGTTCTCGGCACTGTCGTGGATCGTGATTGGCGCCATCCAGGTAGCGATGGACGGTGGCGAACCAATGTCGATGGCATGGCAGATCCTGCCGTACGCGTTGCTCACGTTCGGCGAGGTGCTTGTTTCGGCCACCGGACTTGAATTCGCCTACAGCCAGGCCCCCGCTTCGATGAAGGGCGCGATCATGGCGTTCTGGTTCCTGTCCACCACGATCGGCAGCCTGTGGGTCCTGATCGTCAACGCAGCCGTCAAGAACGAGGCCGTGCTCGCGCATATCGCCAATAGCGGTGCGGGCGTGATGGCCTTCCAGATGTTCTTCTTCGCCGCGTTCGCGTTCGCGGCGGCTATCGCGTTCGGCCTGTACGCGATGCGCTACCGTATGGTCGACAACTACCGCGTCGACACCAAGGCCGCCGCGGCCTGATCCACCTGCCCCTCCCGTCCAGGGAGGGGCATCAAATCCACGTAGTAAAGCTACAAATATTGCGCTACCATTGATGGAGCAGGACGTTTCACGTCCATACAGCATGTAATTTTATAACAACCATTCTTTGAGACAGCCATGCGCCACATCTCCAGCCAAGTCCTTGTCCGCCTGTCGCTCGCCGCTACTGCCGCCTGCGTCGCAGGCGCCGTGAATGCCGCCGCACCGATCCAAGCGTGCGATGCCGCGTCGTTTCAGACTGTGGTTCATGCCGCACCTGCGCAGTATGAGGCGCGTGCCGTTTGGCTGAACGCAGGCCTGGTCAAATGGCCTGGCGCCGATGCAGCTGGCAGCTTCAAGCTGTATCACTCCCCAAGCGCCGCGATCAGCGCGGCCAAAGGCGCCAGGGTCAGCGGTGCTGCAGGCGCGCTGGCATTGGCCCCATTCAAAGGCAGCATTCCATCCACGGCGAGCGAACGGTTCAAGTATGTCGCGCAAGGACCAGTGCTGGCTGTGGCTAGAACGGACATGGCAGCACTGCCAGAACTGCATCGCCAGCAGCTGGTACTGGTGCAGGAAGCAGCTGACGGCACCGTTATCGCCGCCACCCGCATGCAGTCGGCCGGCGCGTTGGACGAACTGTACGCGTCAGCGGCTAAGGTAAGCGACCTTGGCGCGACTGTTGGCAAGGGCCGTACATCGTTCAAGCTGTGGGCGCCGACTGCCCGCGATGTCTCGATTTGCACCTTCGACAGCGGCAGCGCGCGCGCGACCAGCATCGAGCAGATGAAGCGCGATGCCAAAACCGGCGTGTGGACAGCGTCAAAGCGGGCCGACATGAGCGGCAAGTACTACAAGTTCGCGGTGGACGTGGTTGTCGATGGCATGGGCGTCGTCCGCAACCTCGTCACCGATCCGTACTCGGTCAGCCTGACTACCGATTCCAAACGCAGCTACATCGCCGACCTGTCAGCGCCGGCGCTCAAGCCTGAGGGCTGGGACAGCCACAAGACGCCAGCGACAGTGAAGGCGCAGACCGACATGGCGATCTACGAATTGCATGTACGCGACTTCTCCATTAACGACGACACGGTAAGCGCCGCGAACCGTGGCAAGTATGCGGCTTTCGGCGAGTTCAAGTCCAACGGCATGAAGCACCTCGCCGCCCTGGCCGGCTCTGGGATGACCGACGTGCACCTGCTACCGGTCTATGACATCGGCAGCGTGCCGGAACAAGGATGCGCGCAGCCTGAGCCGACCGGCGCGCCTGACGGCGAAGAGCAGCAGGCGCTGGTACAGAAGACGGCAGAGACCGACTGCTTCAACTGGGGCTACGACCCCTACCACTACAGCGCCCCAGAAGGCAGCTTCGCAAGCGACCCAGCCGATGGCGCGAAGCGCATCGTCGAGTTTCGCGATATGGTCATGAACCTGCACCGTACCGGGCTGCGCGTGGGCATGGACGTCGTCTACAACCACACCTTCGCATCCGGCCAAAAGGAGAAGTCGGTGCTCGACCGGATCGTCCCTGGCTACTACCACCGCCTGAACGCGACCGGCGGCGTGGAGCAGTCCACCTGCTGCGACAACACGGCCACCGAGAACCTCATGATGGGCAAGCTGATGGTCGATTCGGCCGAACTGTGGACGCGCGAGTACAAGATCGACTCATTCCGCTTCGACCTGATGGGCCACCAGCCACGCTCCGTGATGGAGCAGCTGCAGGTGCGCGTCAACAAGGCCGCGGGCCGCCACGTACAACTGATCGGCGAAGGCTGGAACTTCGGCGAAGTTGCGGACAGCGCGCGCTTTGTGCAGGCCTCGCAGCTCTCGCTGAACGGCAGCGGCATCGGCACCTTCAGCGACCGCGCACGCGACCACGTCCGCGGCGGATCGGCGGGCGACTCCGGCGACAAGATGCTCAAGCTGCAGGGTTACATCAACGGCCTGGTGTATGACCCGAACGCCGCGACGGAAAAGCGTCCGGTCACGGACCTGATGCATAGTGCGGATATGGTTCGCGTTGGCCTGGCCGGATCGGTGCGCAGCTATCCGCTGACGACTTACAAGGGCGAGAAAAAAGCGCTGCAGGACATCGACTACGGCGGCCAGCCTGCGGGCTATGCAAGCCAGCCTGGCGAAGCGGTCAACTACGTCGAAAACCACGACAACCACACGCTCTACGACATCAACGCCTTCAAGCTGCCGCTCGCCACCACCACCGCAGACCGCGCGCGCGTGCAGATGCTGGGCGCCGCCATTAACGCGTTCAGCCAGGGCGTCGCGTACTACCACGCCGGCATCGACACGCTGCGCTCGAAATCGCTCGACCGGAACAGCTTCAACTCCGGCGACTGGTTCAACCGCATCGACTGGAGCTACCAGGACAACTACTTCGGCACCGGCCTGCCGCGCGCGGAAGACAACGGCAAGGACTACGCGCTGCTCAAGCCGCTGCTGGCCAACGCAGCGCTCAAGCCATCGCCGGCGGACATCGCCTACGCGCGCGACGTCTTCCGCGACCTGCTGGCGATCCGCGCCAGCAGCACGCTGTTCCGCCTGCGCACCACGGACGACATCAAGCAACGTCTGCGCTTCTTCAACACAGGGCCACAACAGGAGCCGACTGTAATCGCCGCGCACATTGACGGCAAAGGCTACGCGGGCGCGAACTTCGAGGGCGTGAGCTACTTCATCAATGTCGACAAGGTAGCGCACAAGGTGACGGCCGCCGAAACGAAGGGAAAAACGCTGCGCATCCATCCAGCGCACAAGTCCGACAAGCGCGCGGCGGAAGCTACATATGACAGCGCCAGCGGCACGTTCAGCATCCCGCCACGAACCGCCGTCGTCTTTGTAGAATAAGCCCCNNGGCCATAACGCCCAGTGGGCGCGCGGAGAAAGCGCCAGGAGCGCCAGCGTGACGGCGACCGTTGGATCGGGCGCGATCCCGAACATTTCTGCCTGCTGCCACGGGCGCCCGCTCATCAGCGCCAGCAGCGGGTATCCAAACAGTGCCGCAAGCAGCAAGGCAAGGCCAGGCCCGCCGTGGCTTGCGTGCAGTCTGCCCACAAGAATCAACAGCAGTCCCTGAACCGCGAAGCCGGCCGCGAAGTACGGCGCCGCCGAGTTGATTGTCGCGTAACGCTCGGCGTGAAACGCCCATGCCACCCACAGCCAGCAAAGCCCTGCCACGACCGCTGCAATGCGCCCCGTACCCGCGCGCCGCGCGCACAATACCAGCGCCACGCCCGCGGTGGCGGCAAGCAGGTGAAGAGGCCAGACAGCCAGGTTGTACAGTTCAATGAGGCGATAGTACATCCGCGCCGAAAACATCAGCAGGTCGGACAAGGTGTAGGTCGACCATTCGCTCATACCAGGCGTTGGACGTGTACGCTGATGCGATTGCGGAACGCCGGGTCAGGCATTGGACCGGCGCCGGCCGCCATGTTTTCGCGCACATGGGCAACCTGCGATGTCGCCGGAATCGCGCATGTGATATCCGGATGCGACACGATAAACTTGAGCAGCACCTGCGCCCAGCTTTTGCATCCGATCTCCGCAGCCCATGCCGGCAAAGGATGGCGCTTCAGGGAATCGGTCAGCTCGCCCTGCCGGAACGGCCGGTTGGCGATGACGGCGATCCGGCGTTCCCGCGCCAACGGAAGGATGCGCTGCTCCGCCTCGCGGTCGACGGCGTTGTACGTCACCTGGACAAAATCGATCGGCTGGCTGGCCATGATCCTGAGGATGTCGGCGTGGCGCCGCCCTTCCGAGGTGGTGATGCCGACATAGCGCAACTGGCCCGCCTTCTTCATCGCCAACAGCATCGGCAGGTGTTGTTCCCATGCGAGCAGGTTATGCACCTGCAGCAGGTCGAATTTGGGCACACGCCATTTGCGGCGCGAATCAGCGATCTGCCCCGGACCGTTCGAACTGGTCCATACCTTGTCGGCCGAGAACAGCTGCGACTGGCGGCCCAGCTTCTGCAAGCCGTCGCCGATGACATCCTGGGCAGACCCGTACATCGGAGACGAATCGATCATCCTTCCGCCAGCGGCGAAGAACTGGCGCATGACAGCCGCGCATTCGGCACGCGCCGCAGGGTCATTACCGACGTTAAAGGTGATCCAGCTGCCGAGGCCAATTACGGGCATGGCCTCGCCCGACGATGGAATGCGATGCGCCAGCATCGACGATGGCGCGCCTGCTTGCGGGGCAGCGCGCAGCGGCAGCGCCGCAATACCACCCATGGCCAGCAGCGACTGCAGGATCCGGCGCCGACCCAGAGAATGAATTTGTCGCACCTGTATGCCTCCCGAGTAGCGGTTGCGCAATACCTGCGCTACCAGCATCGCACCACAATTTGGCGGGACATTCAAGGACAGCGCGTACCGAGACAGGAGCTTTTTTTGGCGACGACCATCTTTCAGGGGTATCGCTCCCGCTTACCAAACCACTTTCGGCTGAGGCAATGAAGCAAGCGAGTGCCAGCCTCAAACCAGCGGCATACCCCGAATGCCATTGCGCCGGTAACGGCAAGCATCGCCGCTGCGTGAACGCACACCGCAGCAAGCGCCAGCATCAGTGAACCGGATGCCGTAATCTCGCGGGCCGGCGCGTCCGCCATGCACAGCGGGATCAGCGCCGGCACCAGCATCAATCCGGCGCCGTGCGCGGTAGATATGATGAAGGACCAGAGCGCCAGACCGACCTGGCTTGCCGGCGACGGTGTTCGCCTGACACGATGCCCCGACAAGCAAAACACGGCGACGACGCCAAGCAGCAAGCCGGCCAGCACTTGCAGCACCGTGCGATCCATCGACAGGCCAAGTGTCACGACTACGGCCACGATAGCGACCGATGCCGCATGTCCGACGCCTAAGGGTATCAACGCCCGCAACACCTGCACCCGATCGCCGGTTCGCACGCCCCGGGCCGCGGCGAACATCCAGCCAGTGACAGGGTTCAGCCCGTGGACGGCGCCGAGCGCTGCTACCGCCAGCCATGGCCAAAGGCTTGACATGATTCACTCACCGGCACCGCTCGCGCTTCAGGCGTGCGCGTGGCAGCATGGCCCGCCCTGGGGCGCTGGCGTGGCTGCCGGCGCCGGCTCGTAGCGGTCGTGGTGGCGTACCCACTCCATCTTGTCAGGCACGTCCCGCTCGTCGCGCCCCATGGGCGTGAGATCCATCAGCTTGTACGCACCCATCATGACCTCCACACCGCGGCCATAGGTCGAGTAGGTGTGGAAGATCTCGCCCTCGTCGTTCTTGTAGAACACGCTGATGCCGGGCGCCTCACCGTGCGGGAATGGCTGCATGCCGTAGTTGTAGTAGACCTCGCCTTTTGCCTGTTCTTCTGGCGTGAAGCTGACGCCGAAGTCGTAGTTGAAATCGCTGTCATGCGAGGACACCCACCTGAACTGCCAGCCCATGCGCTGGCGAAAGCGCTCGATCTGGGCCAGCGGGGCACGCGACACGGCCACCAGCGTGATGTCGCGATGCGCCAGGTGCACGTTCATGCCGTCAGTGTGGTCCGCCATGTATGAGCAGCTCGGGCATCCTTGCTCCCAGTCGGGCCCGAACATGAAGTGCTGCACCAGCAGCTGGCGGCGTCCGCCAAACAGCTTGGAGAGCGTTTGCGCGCCCTCGGGCGTATCAAAGGCATAGTCGTTCTCGACGCGCTCCCATGGCAGCGCACGGCGCTCGCGTGCGATCTGGTCGTGCAGGTGCGTCAGCTCCTTTTCGCGGGCAAGCAGCGCCTCTCGCTCGCTCACCCAGCGGCCCCTTGAGACGACAGGATGGTTATCGGTACGGGTACGTGCATCGGCAATTGTGGTGTTCATGATGTGCTCCCTGGCTCGTTGAGCCGATTCGAGGTTCTTTAAAAGTGCGCGCGATCACACGCTGGCTGTTTTCGGCCGCCGTACAGCGCGCACCGTCCCGCTTCCCCCGCCGCCGCAGTAGAAGAGGTCTGCGCCGTCGGACTCGAGCCCGCTGACGCCGGCGCCGCGTGGCATCGCAAGCCGTTCAAGGACGGCGCCGCTGTCCGGGTTGATTCTGCGGATCTCGCTCTCGTCGCCCTCCCATGTGCCGTGCCACAGTTCGCCGTCCACCCAGGTGACGCCGGTGATGAAGCGGTTGGACTCGATGGTACGGATGAGTGCGCCGGTCGCCGGATCGATCTGGTGGATCTTGCGGTCGCGGTACTGGCCAACCCACAGACTGCCCTCTGCCCAGGCAAGTCCGGAGTCGTAGCCGTGGCCGGGCGCCGGGATCGACGCCACCACCGTGCCGCTGGACGGATCGATCTTGTCGATGCGCTGCTCGGCGATTTGATACAGGTACCTGCCATCGAAGGCGGTGCCTGCGTCGCAGGCGTGCTCGATAGTCTGCGTGGGAGCTCCGCTGGCGGGATCGAAGGCAACCAGCTTGTCTCCGGTTGCGGCCCAGACGTGCTTGCCATCGTGGGTCACGCCATGCACGCGGTTGGCGCCGCCAAACGGGCCGTACTCGCGTACTATCTCGGCCGCCCGAGCCGTCGCCTGGGGTTTGTCCTTGCTGCTGCTGAGGGTCATTGCTGGCTCCTTGAATCGCGCCTCGGAACGGCGCCGCAACAGAACTTTATGCCATCGGGAGCGCAGCGGGGAGTAACAAGATTGTCGTGAATCCTGCAAGAGGCTGCGACAGCCAGCGCCGCGCCCGCGCCTGCCCGATCGAGCGTACCCGTCCGGCGCTCTCAAGCTCGGCCAGCGCGCGCTGAACCGTGCGTTGGCTCGCCCCCATGGCCAGCGCCAGGGCGGATGTCGACCACGCAGCACCGTCGGAAAGGAGCGCTGCCAGCGATGCCTGATCGCCTTCGCCGGGTGGCGCCAGCACTGCGACGGTGCGTTCGCCCAGCGGCCTGAGAACGAAGCCGCGCGGAGAAGCCTCGATACGTGCAAGCGCTTTGACGAGCGCCCGAAGGCGGCCGATCTCGACGCGCAGGCGCGCCCGATGCGATTCGTCTGGCATGCGGGTGCGGAACGCGCACGCTATCAAGGCCTCCCGATCGACATCGCCCGGCCACGCCTCGGCCAGCGCGCGCGCCAGCGCGAACAACACAGGCCGCCGCGCCAGCGGCTGCCAGGCGCTGCCGACGCTCAGACCGCGACGGCAGGCATCGACGACGAGTGTGTCGGAGGCCAGCAGCGCTGCCACCTCGTCGAGGCGGAGTAGCTGCTCATTGCCGGCGAACAGGCGACGGGCGGCAGGACGTTCAAGGACCTCCATCGCTTCGGCCACCTCGGCCACAAGCGCCGGTATGCGTGCGCGACCTGCGGCCTGGTGCGCACGCAGGAGGGCCGCCCGTCCCGCGTCCACGCGCAGTGAGCGCAGCGCCAGCTCCGCGGCCGCCAGCTCGGCCACCGCCGCCATTGACGGCGGCAGGCCGCGTGGATCGAGCTGCGCCAGCACGGACTGCGCCTGGTCGAGACGCCCAAGCAGCAGGAGCCTGCGTGCGGCAATGAGGCGCGCCTGCAGCGCGTTCGCGTGGTCGCCATGCGACTCAAGCGTGGCGAGGGCCGCCGAGAGCGAGTGGGTCGGGTTGCCAAGAACGCGCACCGCCAACGCCACTTCGGCCTCGGCGACCAGGCAGCGGGCACGCGCCAGTTCCTCATGCGCACCAAAGCCGCGGGCGGCGCGCCGCAGCAGTTCACGGGCGAGCGGATGCTCGCCGAGCTGCGCCATGGCGATGCCGCGCATGGCCAGCGCTGGCGGGTCGTCGCGCAGGGCAACAAGTTTCAGGGCGCCGAGCACATCGCCGGTGGAAAGTGCGCGCGCAGAGGCGGCGATCAGGGAGTCCATCCCGACAGGCTACACTGCCGGGATCACCGCCGCCACCAATCTTCCGTATCAGCACAAGGAGGCCTCGCTGCGCCGAGCAATCGATCATGCAAGACCCTTGATCCTGCTGCCATTTGCGACGCTGATCGATGCGGCGATCAACAGCGCGGCGCCACCGATCATGGTCGCCGTGATCGACACGCGGTCAAGCAGGAACCCACCAAACGCCCCACCGAGCATGATTGCCAGCTGGATTGCCGCAACCATCAACCCGCCTCCGCTATCAGGCTCGTCAGCAATACCTTTCGATAGCCAGGTCGACCAGCAAACGGGAATTGCCGAGTTCAATATTCCCCACACAATCATCAGCAGGCCAACTGCCCAGAACACATGACCGGCACCAAGCATCGCAAGGGTTACCGTCGCCAGCGCCATCGGCAACCACCTCATCAGCGCATAAAGATGCCGGCCGGTCAGGGCGCTCGCGCTATAGGTTCCAGCGAACCCGGCAAGGCCAAGCCCCAACAACAACAGCGAGAGCTGAGGAACCGAAACCCGGGTAAATGTTTCCAGGAACGGACGCAGATATGTGAATACGGTAAATGCCCCGGCAAACGTCAGCATTACGCCGAGCATTGCAAAGGCGACGTTGCGTCGTTTCAGCAGGCCGAGCACTTTGCTGACGGGACTTGCTGCCGCTGGCACCATCGTCGGCAAGCTCCTCCATTGCCAGATCAGGTTGATCAGCACAATCGGCGTCATCGCCCAGAACACCCCACGCCAGCCGATCAGGCCGCCGACGTAACTACCGACAGGCGCGGCAAAGGCAGCGGCCACGGCGTTGCCCATGTAAAGCACGCCAAGCGCCCGCGGGACTTCCTCGTCAGGAACCAGGCGCATAATCGTCGCCGTAGCCAATGCCCAGAACCCGCCAACGGTGATGCCCAGGAGTGCACGGGCCACCATGAACACGGTGAAATTCGGTGCCGCCGCAATGAGGACCAGCGAGGCAAGCATGACGCCGGTGAGCGCNNGCAAACAGGCCGGAGATCGAGATCGCCTGCCCCGCCATCCCCTGCGTCGCACCGAGATCGGCTGCAATGGGGGTCAGCAGGCTGACCGGCATGAATTCGGCGGCAATGAGCAACGCGACGCACATCGCCATTGCGCCTAGCGCGCTGCCCGCTCTCTGGACGGGAAAGGTTTCTTGCACTGTTGAAGTAATCATGTTTAAGCCGGGATAACGCGGCGAGCGAACCGCCCTACTTCATCTGGGAATGCTGCACGCGCCGTTTTGAAAGTGGATCATGGTAGCGCCGAACCCAGCCCGAAACTCAGGCGAAACTGCCATGAGCCTATGAACACAGATCATGAATAGCCAAGGTAATTATGTAATACTCATCATGAAACGGTAGTCAGGCATGCTGGCCATCAGTGAGGATAGGAGCATGAGAGAAAGGTGAAGCGTAGATGGCCCGAGACAATATCAACGACATCCTCGTTTTCTTCGCGGTCGCCAGGGAGCGCAGCTTCACCCGCGCTGCGGCCAAGCTCGGCGTAACGCAATCGTCGCTTAGCCACACCATCCGTGCGCTCGAGACCAGGCTAGGTGTGCGCCTGCTGACGCGGACCACGCGCAGCGTCTCGCCGACCGAGGCTGGTGAACGCTTGCTACAGAACGTGGCGCCCCGGTTCGAGGAAATCGAAGCCGAAATCGCGGCCGTCAGCGATCTTGGCGACAAGCCGGTTGGCACAGTGAGGATTACCGCCATCGACCATGTGATCGACAGCGTCTTGTGGCCCCGGCTGGCGCCATTGCTGGCGCAGTATCCCGACCTGCGGGTAGAAATCAACTCGGACTACCGCTTGGTGGACATCGCAGCAGACCGCTTTGACATCGGCGTGCGTTACGGCGACCAGGTGGACAAGGACATGATCGCGGTGCGCCTTACCGCGGACGTGCCGCTGATGATCGTCGGATCTCCCAGCTATTTCACGCGGCGTCCGATTCCGGTGTCAGCGCAGGACCTGATGAAGCACAACTGCATTACGCTTCGGCTTGTCAGCAGTGGCGGCATCTATGCGTGGGAACTACATCATGACGGACGCGATATGGANNGCGCTAAGTGGCAGCGGTCTCGCTTACCTCACGGAAGATATGGTCGCACCCTATGTGCGCGCGGGAAGCCTGGTCAGCGTGATGCAAGACTGGTGTCCAAAATTTCCGGGGCTGCACGCCTACTATCCGAGCCGCCGCAACTCA
>CXWL01094299.1_pt1 | contig 14768 bp, 11 predicted proteins | sample 590931 | NCBI WGS metagenome assembly CXWL01 (sample SAMEA3498368, study PRJEB10139) | groundwater metagenome | biome: water well; material: biofilm material | place: Germany | collected 2015-04-27 | reverse complement strand
GGAGTGTTGCGCTTGGGGTTGGCCTGGTTGCACGGCCAACCGATTGCGGCGCAAGTCTGGATTGTCGCCCATGGCCGCGCGGAGATTTACAAAGTGGCCTACCACGAAAGTTTCAAGACCTACGCGCCTGGCACGCTTGTCACTGCCATGTTGATGAAACATGCACACGAGGTCGACAAGGTAAGCGAAGTGGACTACCTGATCGGCGATGATGTCTACAAGAAGACCTGGATGAGTCACCGCCGTGAACGCTGGGGCATCATTGCTTACAATCCACGTTCGATTCGTGGATTTGCAGGGCTTGCCTATGAGGTTCTGGGGCGGCTAGTCAAGGCCTGGAAACGAGGTTTCCCCGCGCGCGCGGAAATTCAGACGCAGCTAAAGAAATCGAAAGAAAATTAATGACCGTAGATGCGCCTGTCGCCGCGGCTTTTTGCCGGAGGGCGAAAAATCGGCGGATTCGTCTGCCGGACGCCACAGTTCGACAGAATAAGCGACGATTTACATAATGAAATGTTAAGATTGCGCTCAGCGTTGCACTTACTCAAATAATGTTGCTGTGGGTGCGGCCCCCGCACTCCAGGCGTAGGCGCGGTGTGTACCTGATTGCGAGAAAAGACCGAAACAAATGAGCGACCTGATCCACGAATTCATCTTCTCCTCGGCGCGCCGTACCCCGGATGCCGAAGCACTTGTCCATGGCCAGCGCCGCCTCACGTATGCTGCGCTGGCGCAGGCGGTGCACCAGGCGGCAGGGGGCTTGCTGGAGGCTGGGCTTGGCCGTGGCGAACGGGTTGCGGTGTACCTTGAAAAAAGTGTCGAGAACGTGGCGGCGATGTTTGGCGCAGCTGCAGCCGGTGGCGTTTTCGTGCCCGTCAATCCGCTGCTCAAGCCCGAGCAAGTCGCCTACATCATGGCCGATTGTAACGTGCGCGTGCTGGTGACGTCTGCGGACCGGTTGAAGTTGCTGGCCGCGGTCTTGCCTTTGTGTCCAGATCTGAAAACAGTGATTGTCACCGGACCGGCCGGCCAGTTGCCCGCTCTCGGATCGGCGCAGGTCATCGGCTGGGACAGTGCGCTGGAAGCGAGCGGCACGACGGCGCGCGCGGCGCACCGCGCCATCGACGCCGATATCGCCGCCATCCTGTACACCTCGGGTAGCACCGGCAAGCCGAAAGGTGTCGTACTTTCACACCGCAACATGGTGGCCGGGGCGACCAGCGTGGCAAGCTACCTGGAGAACACGGCGGCCGACCGCATCCTGGCGGTGCTGCCGCTCAGTTTCGACTATGGGCTGAGCCAGCTGACCACCGCGTTCCACGTCGGCGCCACCGCCGTGCTGATCAATTACCTGCTGCCGCGCGACATCCTCAAGGCGGTCGACGCCGAGCGCATCACCGGGCTGGCTGCGGTGCCGCCACTGTGGATCCAAGTAGCCCAGCTGCCTTGGCCGGCCGACTGCACCATCCGCTACATCACCAACTCGGGCGGCGCGATGCAGCGTCCAACCCTCGACGCGCTGCGCCGCGCGCTGCCGAACGCGCGGCCGTTCCTGATGTATGGGCTCACCGAAGCATTTCGTTCGACCTTCCTGCCGCCGGAAGAGCTGGACCGCCGTCCCGATTCGATGGGCAAGGCGATCCCGAACGCCGAAGTGGTGGTGCTGCGCCCGGACGGCACAGAATGCGATCCTGGCGAGCCGGGCGAACTGGTGCACCGCGGCGCGCTGGTGTCGCTGGGCTACTGGAATGACCGCGCCAAGACCGCCGAACGCTTCAAGGCGGTGGTGTCCTGCCACCACGGCTTGCCGCTGACCGAGATGGCAGTGTGGTCGGGCGACACGGTGCGCAAGGACGAAGACGGCTTCCTGTATTTCATCAGCCGCAACGACGAGATGATCAAGACCTCCGGCTACCGCGTCAGCCCGAGCGAAGTCGAAGAAGTGGTGTACGCGCGCGAACACATCGCCGAAGCGGCGGCGATCGGCGTCGGCCATCCGACCCTGGGCCAGGCGATCGTGGTGATCGCGCATGCCCGGCAGGGGATGGAGATCGACGCCGCCGGCCTGATGGCCGCCTGCAAGCCGCACCTGCCGGCCTACATGCTGCCGGCCCGTATCGTGATGTCCGAGTCGAGCCTGCCGCGCAACCCGAACGGCAAGATCGACCGCAAGCTGCTCAGCTTGCAATTTGAAAATATTTTTATGGAACCGGCCCAATGAGCGTTACGCGTCCGCAGCACGCGCCGATGACGCAGTTTGACGTCGTCGACGATTGCCTCCAGGTTGGCGGCATGCCGCTAACCCGTCTTGCCGAACGAGTCGGCAGCACGCCGTTCTACGCCTACGACCGCGCCAGGCTGAACGAACGCGTCGCCTTGCTGCGGCGCCACCTGCCGCCCGAGATCCACCTGCATTACGCGATGAAGGCCAATCCGATGCCGGCGGTGGTGCAGCACATGGCGTCGCTGGTCGACGGCATCGACATCGCCTCCGGCGGCGAGCAGCGCGTCGCGCTCGACACGCCGATGGATCCCGGCCTGATCAGCTTTGCCGGGCCGGGCAAGAGCGACGCCGACCTGTCCTGCGCGATCGCCGCCGGCGTCGTGCTGAACATGGAGTCGGAAGCCGAGATGGAGCGCATCGCCGCGGCCGGCAAGCGGCTTGGGCTGGTGCCGAAAGTGGCGGTGCGGGTCAATCCGGACTTCGAGCTGAAGTCGTCCGGCATGAAGATGGGCGGCGGGCCGAAGCAGTTCGGCGTCGACGCCGAGCGGGTGCCGGAAATGCTGGGCCGGATCGGCGCGCTCGGACTCGATTTCTTCGGCTTCCATATCTACAGCGGCTCGCAGAACCTGAAGGCGGCGTCGATCCAGGAAGCGCACGAAAAGACCTTCGCGCTGGCGATCCGGCTGGCCGAGCACGCGCCACGCCCGGTGCGCACGCTGAATATCGGCGGCGGCTTCGGCATTCCGTATTTCCCAGGCGAAGGGCTGCTTGACCTTGAAGCGGTCGGCGCCAACCTCAAACGGCTGCTGCCGGATGTCAAAGCCGCGTTGCCGGAAGCGCGGATCGTCATCGAACTGGGACGTTACCTGGTGGCCGAGGCGGGCGTCTACGTCAGCCGCGTGATCGAACGCAAGGTCTCGCGCGGCCAGGTCTACCTGGTCACCGACGGCGGTCTGCACCACCACTTGGCGGCGTCGGGCAATTTCGGCCAGGTGATCCGCAAGAATTATCCCGCCATCGTCGGCAACCGGGTCGCCGGCGGCGAGCGCGAAACCGTGTCGGTGGTCGGGCCGCTGTGCACGCCGCTCGACCTGCTGGCCGACCAGATGGAAATGGCGAAGGCCGACGTCGGCGACCTGGTGGTGGTGTTCCAGTCCGGCGCCTATGGCCTGAGCGCCAGTCCGACCGCGTTCCTGAGTCATCCGGTGGCGCGCGAAGTGCTGGTATGAGCAGCGCGATCGTCNNTCGCCGCTGCCGCGGCGGCCGGCAGCGCCCATGTCTACCAAAGCGGCGGCCTGATGGTCAGCGTCTGGGGGCAGGTGCTGCTGCGCGATGCGCGCATGGCGCAGCAGGCGGCCGATGAAGGTCTGGGCAAAACACTTGCCGACGCCTGGCGCAAGTCGCCGCAGCTGGCCTGTGCCAGCCTGAGCGGCCCGTTTTGCCTGTGCATTATCGACGAGGCCTCCGGCGAAGCGATGCTGGCGATCGACCGCATGGGCACGCAGCCGCTGTCGTACCAGCTGGTTGGCGAGGCGCTGGTGTTCGGTTCCTCGGCCGACGCGATCGGGCGCCATCCGCTCACCCCGTCGAGCATCGACCCGCAGGGAATCTACAACTACGTCTATTTCCACATGGTGCCGAGCCCCGGCACGGTGCACCGCAACCAGCTGCGCCTGCTGCCAGGGCAGTACCTGACGTACCGCCAGGGGCGGGTCGAAACGCACGACTACTGGCGCATGCGATTCGAAGAAACCGGTAACCGGCCGCTGCCTGAACTCAAACAGGAATTCATGGACGTGCTGCGCAGCAGCGTGCGCGAAGCGCGCGGCGACCATGCGGTCGGCGCGTTCTTGAGCGGCGGCACCGACAGCTCGACCATTGCGGGCATCCTCACCGAAGTGGGCGGCGTCCCGGCTAAAACCTACTCGATCGGTTTCGAAGCGCAAGGTTACGACGAGATGGAGTATGCGCGCATCGCTTCGCGTCATTTCGGCACCGAACACCACGAGTATTACGTGACGCCGGACGACGTGGTGGCGGCGATCCCGCAAATTGCAGCCGTGTTCGACCAGCCATTCGGCAACGCCTCGGCGGTGCCGGGTTTCTACTGCGCGCGCATGGCCAGGGCCGACGGCGTGACCCGCATGTTCGGCGGCGATGGCGGCGATGAATTGTTCGGCGGCAACGAGCGCTATTCGAAACAGCACGTGTTCGCGATGTACGACCGGGTGCCCGGCCTGCTGCGCAAGGCGCTGCTGGAGCCGGCTGTGTTTAACTTTCCGGCGGGCGAACACATCAAGCTGGTGCGCAAGGCGCGCAGCTANNCCGTCGCAGGTATTCACCGACGAGTTCCTGGCGGAAGCGGATGTCGGCCAGCCGTTGGCGAGCCTGCAAAAAACCTATGGCAAGAGCGAAGCGGGCAGCCTGATCAACCGTATGCTCGAGATGGACCTGAAAATCACCTTGGCCGACAACGACCTGCCGAAGGTCATGAAGGCCTGCGAACTGGCCGGCGTGGAAGTGGCATTTCCGTTCCTGAACGACCGGATGGTGGAGTTCTCGTCGCGCCTGACGCCGCAGCAGAAACTGAATGGCACCCAGCTGCGCTGGTTCTTCAAGGAAGCGCTGCGCGGTTTCCTGCCGGATGAAATCATCACCAAGCAGAAGCATGGATTCGGGCTGCCTTTCGGGGTCTGGCTACAGCATCACAAGCCGCTGCAGCAAATGGCGACCGGCAGCCTGACCGATCTGAAAGCGCGCAAGATCGTGCGCGGCGAGTTCATTGACCAACTGGTCGGCCAGCATCTGTCCGAGCACGCCGGTTATCACGGCACCATGGTATGGGTGCTGATGATGCTGGAGCAGTGGTACAAGCAACATGAGCAAAGTTGTGAGTGAAAGGCGTGCCGTCGTCGTAATGAGGTCGACCTAATTATTCCCATGTGTAGCAATCGCCCGAATAGAAGAATCTTGTTGAAAATTATCTTGAATATCCTGATTGAAAAAATGTACTGTTTGATGCTTTCGACTTGCGCGCAGGGGATGAGGTTTAGATGAGCATTCTCACATCTGCGCAGCGGAAGGTATCGACGCTATTCTTGGGCGCACTGAAGGAAACCTCCGGTCGCGCCCTTCGATTACTGAGCAATTACAGAACTGTCCTCAAACGGGATGCCCTTGGAGTTTTTTCCTCGTCGACAAGAACCAAGAGCTCATGACCAATCTTAACCGCAAGATGGCAAAGGGGGCATCATGGCTCATCCTGTTCCGGTTGATGGACCGAGGCATTGGCTTCGTCTCGACGCTTATTCTCGCGCGCCTGCTGGTGCCCGCAGATTTCGGATTGATAGCCATGGCAATGTCGATCTTGGCCTTTGTGGCAATGCTGTCCGCGTTCAGTTTTGACATTGCCCTGATCCAGAACGCAAATGCCGAACGGCGGCACTACGATACGGCTTGGACATTTAATGTAATTTTCGGTTGCGTAAATGCGCTCGCCTTGTTTGCGCTGGCGTTACCAGCTGCGGCGTTTTACAGCGAGCCCCGGATCGTTGGCATCATGGTCGCGATAGCGGCAACTTGTGCCATTCAGGGATTTGGGAACATAGGCGTCGTTGCATTTCAAAAAGATTTGGCCCTCCATAAGGAATTCGTTTTTGGGCTTACAAAGCGTCTAGTTGGATTTTTTGTGACGGTTGTGCTGGCATTCTTGCTGCGAAATTACTGGGCGTTGATTGGCGCGACCGTGGTTTCGTCCATCGTCGGAGTGGGCTTAAGCTACTACATGCATCCATACCGGCCTCGCTTTAGCCTGCAAGGTCGTAAAGATCTGTTTCATTTTTCAAAGTGGCTGTTACTGAACAATCTATTGGTCTCGTTGACTCATCGCGTGCCCGATTTCGTCATCGGAAAGGTAGCCGGTCCCGCGTCATTGGGGCTTTATACCGTCGCCTACGAGATTTCCAATTTGCCGACCACAGAGTTGGTCTTTCCAATTAGCCGTGCCGTTTTTCCCGCCTATTCGAAAATGGCAGGTAATCTTGATGAGCTGCGTCAGGGCTTCCTCAACGTTTTGTCGATTATCCTGCTTGTTACCGTGCCAGCCGGAATTGGCATCATTGTTTTGGCCGAACCGTTTGTTCATGTCTTGCTTGGCGCAAAGTGGGTAGAGGCAATTCCGCTAATTAAGGTGCTGGGAGTCTTCGGCATACTGCGTGCGTCTGGCTCAAACATTGGCGGCGTCTATCTTGCATTGGGCCGGCCCCGGTTGCAGACCTATCAGGCACTACTGTTTCTTGCGGTGTTGTTTCCTAGCTTGCTGTGGCTCACTGGCGACTATGGCGCATCCGGCGCCAGCTATGCCGTTCTTATGGCGGCAGCGATCCAAGTGCCGGTTGGATTCGGCATCGTCATGACGCAAATAAAGCTGAATATTAAGCCGGTAGCCGCGGTGATGTGGCGGCCAATTGCCGCTGGGTTGATCATGGCATTCGCAATATCCTCCCTGCGCGGCAGTTGGATTTCAGTTAGTGATCCCGCCCCGGGATATCCGCTTCAACTCGCGACACTGGTTCCTTTCGGCGCCGCAGTCTACGTGATTGCGGTATTTGGGCTGTGGTTTGTCTCCGGCCGTGCTGTCGGTGGCGAATCGAAACTGCTTTCTATGGGTGGGCTCGCCGTGGACAGGCTGCGTCAGCGAAGGGCGAAGTCGGCATAAGATGCAGGTTTCGGAATGATGAATTGGGTACCTATCACATCGAGTTCTTGGCGAGTATGAAACTTGGAGATGACTATGGAAAAACTGCCGCAAACACCTGAAACTTATGATGACATGTTTAAGGAGGGAGGCTACGCCGGCGTTTTTGACCTTCCCTATAAACGGTCTGCTTACTACCCATTGTTTCGTGTCGTTAGGAACGTTCTTCGCAGACACAAACCGCAACGCGTGCTTGAGGTTGGATGTGGAACAGGCGGTATGGCGCACATGATCTTAGACAGCATGAAATTAGAGTACCAGGGTTTTGACTTCAGTCCAATCGCTGTCGAGAAGGCGAAACAGAGGACCGGAAAGGTCGACTGTTTTTTTGTCGCGGACGCAACATCGGCGGCAACGTACGCCAATTTGCAATACGACGCGATTATCTGTACTGAAGTTTTGGAACATATCGAGGAAGATTGTCTGGCTATAAGTCGGTGGGCACCCGGAACGTTCTTCGTTTGCAGTGTCCCAAATTATGACGCCGATACACATGTGCGCCATTTCCGCAGTGTGGATGAAGTTATTAGACGATATGAAAAACTATTGCATATCGAACGAATTGAGTTAAGACGTAAGCCGTTTCTAAATGATCTTAGTCTTACAAACTGGTTGCAGGCTATAAGGTGGAATCGTTACCGACCGGATCGCCTCCTATGGTTGCTAGGTTTTTCGAACTTCGACCGCGATGGCGGATGGTACATATTCTCTGGCACAAGACGGTCGGTCTAGCTTGTGGTATCGCCACAGTCTGTTTCTTAGAAATACGGCGGTAGTAAATTCGCCCTAACCCAATGTTTCCAATCATGTCAGAACAGAATTGCGCCCAAGAACCCTTTGACCTACTGGTATTAGCACCCAATTCTTGGCGCGGACAATGGGTGAATCGACAGCATCTGTTTTCCCGCATTGGTCTCGGCCATCAAGTGCTATACAGCACTGGTGGATGGTTCACATGGGACCGGAATACCCCCAGCTGGAATCAGGCGAGTTGGTTGGGTGATTTAATGCCGTGCGACAATGTATGGATTGACCACTCGCCACGCTATCTCTTGCGGATCGTGAAGCTGCCGCTGCTTGACGCCCTTATCTCTAAGTTGCAGGTGCGCCGTTGGAAGCGCTTCTTTAGCAAACGCGACAAGCGCCCTCTGGTTGCCTATATTTACCACCCAAAGTTTCTGCCATACGTCAAGTGGATCAATGCGGACTATCTGGTCTACCATGCCTACGATCTGTATGACCATACTCCTGGATGGGACTCCACCTTGGAAAAGGCGGAGTGCAGCCTGCTTCGGATGGCGGACCTGGTGGTCGCCTCTTCCGACCAGATTGCGGCGGCGCTCCGAAAAAAAGAAGCGCGCGAGATACGGGTTCTTCCGAATGGCGCCGACATCCAAGCATTCAATCGCGCCCTCGAGGATGCTGCAAACACGCCTGAGGACTTGAAGCACATCCCTCATCCGCGGCTCGGATGGGTTGGAAGTCTGCACCCTCAGGTCGATTACAGTTTGATTGCGGAACTGGCCAAGCGGCGCCCAGAGTGGAATTTCGTTCTCGTGGGACAGGTGGTCGCCCATGCGGATGCGCGAGGCGACGCTGAGCGCGCAGAATGTGAAATTCTGCCCAACGTTCATTTCTTGGGCAGCAAGCAGATCACTGAGATCCCAAAGTATCTGGTCAATATGGACGTCAATCTGATGATCTATCGTTTATCAGAGCAGAGTTGGATCAAGACTGGCTATCCTCTCAAATTACATGAATATTTGGCGGTTGGCCATCCAGTGGTAAGTGCCGATTTGCCCAGCGTTCGGCCTTTCTCCAAAGTAGTTCGTGTGGCCGAGGGAGTCGACGATTGGCACGCGGCTATTCAAGAGGCGCTGGAATACGGCGGTCAGGGTACGCCGGAACAACGAAAACACGTGGCATCCGAAAACAGTTGGGACCACCGGGCCGACAGCTTGAATGAGTGGTTGATCGAACTCGTAAACAATGGAAAGCGTGACCTATGAAGATATTTCTTTCGCGAACCACTATGGTGACCGCCTTGGCTAGGGACAATTGCTGATGTGTGGCCTTGTCGCACTTGTGCATTTGAACGGCTTGAACGTAGACGCGTCTCAGCTGCGCCGTATGACTGACATCATTCGTCATCGCGGGCCGGATGACGACGGATATTTTCTGGCAGGACCGGTTGGTTTGGGGTTTCGACGTCTTTCGATCTTGGATCTTTCGCCAGCCGGACATCAGCCCATGACATTGCCGGATACCGGTGTCACAATTGTCTTCAACGGGGAGATTTACAATTTCGTCGAATTGCGGAAGGAGTTGGAGTCGCTGGGACACCAGTTTCGATCGACTGGCGATACCGAGGTGTTGCTGCACGCGTATCTGCAATGGGGCGACGAATGCGTCACCCGCATGAACGGCATGTGGGCCTTCGTGATTTATGATCACCGCACGAACCGAGTCTTCGGCTCACGTGATCGATTTGGCATCAAGCCGTTGTACCGGTATCAGTCTGATGAGCAAGTGCTGTTCGCCTCGGAGATAAAGGCTATACGCGCCTCAGGGGTCTACAACTCCAAAACCAATTGGCGGGTAGCGGCAGGCTTTCTGCTGGAAGGTCGCCTCGATGAGACCACGGAGTCATTCTATGAAGGCATTGTCCAGATTAGGGCAGGCTGTTCCTTTGAGCTGACCTTCGATGGCCGTTACCGCGAATGGCCTTACTGGTCCTTGGACGCCTTGGAGGCACGCCAATTCGATGACCCGGCAGCCGATTACGCGGCACTTTTCGAGGACGCTGTGCGGTTGCATATGCGTAGCGACGTATCCGTTGGCGTGCATTTGTCAGGCGGTCTTGATTCAAGTTCTATCATTTGTGCGTCGGCCCGAATTCGGACGATCGCAGGGGCGTCGGATCCCCTCATGGCTTTCTGTTTCACGTCCAAGGAATTTGATGAATCTGCGTATATCGAGGCCACATTAGCACAGACACAGGCAACAATGGAACGGCTCGAAACCGATGCCAACACGATTTGGGCCGATCTGCCAAGAATGCTGTGGTACCAGGATGAGCCAGTTCACTCAATGACGGCCGCCGTCAGTTTTCAACTAATGAAACTGACGGCTTCGCGCGGTCTGAAGGTCGTCCTCAATGGTCAGGGCGCAGACGAAACTGCCGCCGGGTATCCTTCATACTTCATCAATTACTGGCACGGCCTGCTTCGTGCGGGGCGGGGGCATGGCGCATGGTCCGAGATTGCATCCCACACAAGGGTTCATGGAGGATCTTCGGGTACACATTTCGCACAGCAATTGCAGTTTCTCGCGCGCACGTATCTCGCACAGATCCCAGCATATCGGCGTCATTCTGCGTTGCGCGCAGCGCAGCGGCTGCATGCAAATCCTTGGATTGCCCACGAGGTTGCGGATCACCTGTCACCGGGAGGCGACACTGCTCCGGATAATCGACTGCGCCAGGTTTTGCTGAAGTCGGTTTATCACAATCCGCTGCCACTCTATCTGCGCGTTGAGGATCGCAATGCCAGCGCCCATTCAATTGAAGCCCGTGTGCCGTTCTTGGACTATCGTCTGGTTGAGCTGTTGTTTCAATTGCCCGACAACTGGCGAATGCGCGGCCCCTGGAATAAATATATCCAGCGCGAGGCGATGCGCGGGCGTATCCCTGAATTGGTCAGGGCCAGGGTCGACAAGATGGGGTTCCCTACTCCAGCTAATAAGTGGTTTGCGGGGCAGCTTTACGAGCCGCTACGTGACTTGCTTTCAAGCCAAAAAACGCGCGAGCGCGGAATTTATAACATCGACGCTGTCCTTGCGGACCTTGACCGCCACCATCGAGGTGAAAGCATGATTTCTGCGCCAGTTTTTGAAATTGCAGAATTCGAACTTTGGTCTCGTCAGGCGGAGTGCGCTCAGGCCGAAAGTCCGCCATGAAGGTGCCCAGGTTCGATTGAACGCATGGCTTGCGCGTTGGTAGAAAAGATATCCGGCGCATTCAGCATCGCGGCGACATGCTGAACGCAACGCGTCATTCAGCGGTGGTGAGCGACAACTATCTTGGCCGTCGTCCAAGATAGTTGACGCGAACCACATCGACATCTCAACAATTGACAGCTCATATTCTCGCTGCGCCGACGATCAAAGAAGCGAGCACCCCCTTGGTGGGGGATTACCCTCAGTTGGTGGATCGAAGTCCCGCTTGGCGAGACTTCTAAGGCGCCGGCAAATGTTCTCAAACATCTCGGGCCAGGAACGCCACTAGCACGGGCGAAAGCTTCTTGGATCTCCGCTCCGGAGCTCGAGAGACTCAAGCAGCCGCTACGGCGAATTAACCTCTTCCCGCCGACGGAATCTTTGTCCTGCCTAATAGTCTCAGCGTAAGATTGCGTCCGGCGCGCAACAATGGATACAAAACACGGGAAAGCGTGCTCGACCGGAACACGACGTTATTAATCCGATTGAACATGCCCGAATCGGTGCTGAGTAAAGCCAGCATATGTACACATTCTGCGCCATAGTAAACCCGGCCGCCAAAAAAGGCCGCCATGCCATCATTCAGGTCATAGCCATCGGACTGCAGCTTGGAAACTAGAGCGTGATCACTCCGGGCATCCACCAGCTGCACCTTGCCGACGGCCTCGCGCAGCGCCAGAACCTGCACGTAGTTGGAGCAAAAGGGACATTCACCGTCGTAAACGATGACCAATCCTTCGGCGCTCTTAGCCGCCAATATCGATTCTGTATTCATTGCGATAGACCTTTCGTTTCAGCGCGCCGCTTTCCGGCTCCAGGCACACGGAATCGACCATCATAATATAAGCATTAACCTGACGCATATCGACTTTGGAAAACGCCGTTTCAACCGATGGCGCTGACCAGAAATGGTGCGGGTATAGGCTGTTCGAAAAGTGCCCATCCGCGCCGACCTTGCCCAATATTTGATGATGAAAGCCCTTGATGTAGGCGCTTAGCTTGTTGTCATCCCATATGGCTTCGAACGGCGACGCCGAAAAATTGAAATCGCAGCGATACGACTGCCTAAGGATCGCCGCGGAAGATGTCCCGCCGTTCGTAAGGGTTGGCAAGTATTTACCTGGCGGGAGGCCAAAGCTCATATGAGCAATCGGGTAGGAATAAAAGCCAAACACGGTCGATGGTACTCGTTCCACGCGCCCGTTCGTTTGCACAACCGCGAAATAGGCGCTGTTGATCGCCAGACTGTCATACCAACCCAACCTGGCAACGTCTGCAAACATGGGCGACAGCAGGATGGCGGTCGCGCCGGCGACGCCGACCTTCCAGTTAAACGTTTCCTTGGGCAGTTGCGACACTGCGGCGATGATCGAGAGGTTCACCATGAACCATGTCCAGAAATTTGCACCGACGAGAACGAAGATCCCCACATGCATCAGATCAAACAAGGCGAACAAAATGAGCAACAAGCGCCGATTCGCAAAGACCACCAGCGCGGCCAATTGGATGGCGAAGACGCCAATCGCAAACGGCCTGCCGACAAAATGAAGAAGTGTCGTGACAGAATCGGTGAGCGCACTCCACTCGCCCCACAGTAGTTGCTTGTTGTAGAGGGCAATGTGGAAAATGTTCTGATTTTCGTTGTTGAGGATCCAGTCGAAGGGGCCGCCGTCGAGGCCTCCTTTCGCAAGCGCCGAATAAAAATAATTGGCGGCCTGCATCGCGATACCGACGAGCAGGATGACCAAATACGGCGCGGCTCCGGCTTCCCGCAATTTCCCACCGAGGCGGGAGAGTACCGCCATCCGGTTGCGCTTCATGAACTCCAATGCAACCACGGAAATCGTCAGGTAGGCCGGCAGTTGCATCAGTGGTAGAACATCCAGCAAGGTTGCGAAGGGAAAACCGGTGATATAGCCGGCAATATTCTTAATCCAGAAAATGTAAAATCCGCACAACATCAACCAGGACGGACGACGCAAAGCCAACAAGGCCGCAATTCCAGCCGTCAACCAGGCGCCCCCAAGAATTACCTCACTCCATCCATTGAAGTTGTGCGCTACCGCAGGTATCGAGGGAAACAGAAGGATGCTGTAAACTCCGCAGGCCATTCCCAAGCCGCGCATGAGTGTCGCGAGGGCCCGGGGAACGGAAGCATAAGTGATGCCGGAAGTTGCCAAGCAAGCGGCGGCGACCAGAGCGAATCCGACTAGGCTTGCCGAAGGGTGAAGAAGCAACGCTCGCTCAAATAGTCGGTATGTCTGAAATAGCACTACCGAAGCGAACGCCATGGCCGCAAGAGCGATGTTATCCTTCAGCCCTCTCGGCAGAGTTTTGGCTTTATCTGTCGCGCTATACGTTGTTGGGTCCATGGATTTCACTATTAATCTCTAAATTAAGGTGAGCCGTCGCCGTACGAACTTAACATTTTATCATGCCTGTCGTCAAGAACAACGGGACCGTTTCGCGGTGTCGCAACGGCGCAGCGCTGTCTGCGACGCAGAGAAATTGTGGCCACTGGGCGCAGGGAAGCAGTGATTTATTCCTCGACGGGCCTGATGCGTACGTTGGTCGGTACGGTTGGGAACGTCTCTGACCCCACGCAGGCGCGCGCTGTGGCATTGCGATGAGATCGCCGCGCTCGGGGACGCCGGCTACCAGGGAGTCGAAAAGCGGCCGGAATGAAGGCAAGTCCGTGAGCTGGCATGTCGCGATGAAGCGCTCAAAACGCAAGGCGCTGCCCGCGAACAAACGAGCAAATTGGGCCGCATGCAGGAAAAACTGGAGCAGATCAAGGCCAGCGTGCGCGCGAAGGTTGAGCATCCGTTTCATGTTGAGAAGAACCTGCTCCGTCATTGCAAGACGCGCTATCGCGGCTATTTGGTCGGACAGCATTCTCGGAGCACCCTGGCTATCACGGGTCCATGGTGACCTGAACCGGTTGCCCCGCCGTTGGATTTTGGAGTTTGGTGGATGCGCGCCATGGTCGCAGGATCACCCTACGCGGCCCGATGTTAGAAAGGCTTGTCGAATAATTTTTTTGCCGACACAAATAGCTCTGGGTGCGCGGCCGCGCAAGCGGCGCGCTCGGCAGCGATTCGGGCAATATTCGATTTCTGCGTCGCTGTGTCCAGTTCCACGCCAAAGGAAGATTCAACCGCGGCATCCGGCTTGGCCGCCATGACGCGGCTCAAGACAATATCGCCGAGTTCTTTCTTGAAATGCCCCGCTTCCCAATACCATTTGGTGGAAACGCCGGGTTCGTTTGCACGCGGAATGCGCTCGCAATTATATGGACCAAAACCGCTGAAATCGACTAGGGTAATTCGTGCGGACGGATGATTCTTGGCTACCGTGGCGACCTCCAGCACGAGGCGGGTTTTCCAATCCTCAAACAGCGACCACAGTCCTGCCGCTTCGACCAATGCCAGCAGTTGCGCGTGATAGGGATAAATGACCAGCTTCACATCGGCATTCACTGCCGACGTAGTGAGCAAGAACGTATGCAAGGATTCAAAATCTTCCGGTGCCAGGGTCGTCGTCGATTTGCGGCGGAAGGCGGCCGCGCTTTCCTGCGCACGCTGTTGGAAGATCTTGTGGTATCCATCGTTGCGCACCACGCCGCGATACTCGCGCAAGGGATTGAAGCCATCCGGCGAAATTGTCGCCGACTCCTCGATGCGCTGGATGCGCAACGTACGTATTGCGTCCCTGACCGAGGCTAGCGAAAACAGCGTGTCGAACCGCCAGAATTGTGCGCCGCGCGGCGGCGTGGCTGAAGGCGCCACCGGT
>CXWL01115689.1_pt1 | contig 14770 bp, 12 predicted proteins | sample 590931 | NCBI WGS metagenome assembly CXWL01 (sample SAMEA3498368, study PRJEB10139) | groundwater metagenome | biome: water well; material: biofilm material | place: Germany | collected 2015-04-27 | reverse complement strand
CGCGGAACGCATGCTGGGTTACACCGCCGCCGACGTGATGAACAAGATCACCCCGGCCGATATTTCCGATCCGCAGGAAGTGATCGCGCGGGCTGAGGCGCTCAGTACCGAACTCGGCACGCCGATCACACCGGGCTTCGAAGCCTTGGTGTTCAAGGCCTCGCGCGGCATCGAGGATATTTACGAGCTGACCTATATCCGCAAGGACGGCAGCCGCTTCCCCGCCGTGGTGTCGGTCACCGCGCTGCGCGACGCGCAAAACGAAATCATCGGTTACCTGCTGATCGGCACCGACAACAGCGCGCGCAAGCAGGCGGAAGCGGCTCTGCTCAAGGCGGGTGCCTTACAGAAAGCGATTTTCAACAGCGCCAACTTCTCCAGTATCGCGACCGACGCCAAGGGCGTGATCCAGATTTTCAACGTCGGCGCGGAACGCATGCTGGGTTACGCCGCCGCCGATGTGATGAACAAGATCACCCCGGCCGATATCTCCGATCCACAGGAAGTCATTGCGCGCGCCGAAGCGTTGAGCGCCGAACTCGGCACCCCGATCACTCCCGGCTTCGAGGCACTGGTGTTCAAGGCTTCTCGTGGCATTGAGGACATCTACGAGCTGACCTATATCCGCAAGGACGGCAGCCGTTTCCCCGCCGTGGTGTCGGTCACCGCGCTGCGCGACGATCAAAACGAAATCATCGGCTACCTGTTGATCGGCACCGACAATACCGCACGCAAACAGATCGAGGCCGAGCAGAAACAGCTGGCACAGCGTCTGCGCGACCATCAGTTCTACACACGCTCTTTGTTTGAATCCAACATCGACGCGCTGATGACCACCGATCTGTCCGGCATCATCAATGACGTCAACAAGCAGATGGAGGCACTCACCGGCTGCACGCGTGACGAGCTGATCGGCGCGCCGTTCAAAAATTACTTCACTGATCCGGAAAGAGCCGAGAAGAGTATCAAACTGGTGCTGAGCGGCAAAAAAGTCACCAACTATGAACTCACTGCACGCGCTCGGAACGGTAAGGAAACGGTAGTGTCCTTTAACGCGACCAGCCTCTATGATCGGGACAGGAGGTTGCAGGGCGTGTTCGCGGCCGCGCGTGATGTCACCGAGCGCAAACTCCTGGATCAGGTGTTGCAGGAAAAAAATACCGAACTGGAAAGCGCGCGATCTGTGGCGGAAAAAGCCAACCTTGCCAAATCGGATTTCCTGTCCAGCATGAGCCATGAGTTGCGCAGTCCTCTGAATGCCATCCTCGGCTTCGCCCAGCTGATGGATTCCGATTCCACGCCGGCGGCGCCCACCCAGAAAGAAAGCATCGCCCAGATCCTGCAGGCGGGATGGCATCTGCTGAAGTTGATCAACGAGATACTCGATCTGGCCAAGGTCGAGTCCAGGCAGGTGCCGCTGTCCGAGGAACCGGTATCGCTGGCCGAAGTCATGCTCGAATGCCAGAGCATGATCGAACCGCTGGCGCAACAACGCGGCATCAAACTGGCCCTCCCCTTGTTCGACATCCCTTTCTTTGTGCGTGCTGATCACACCCGCTTGAAGCAGGTGATCATCAACCTGCTTTCCAACGCGATCAAATACAACCGCGAAAATGGAACGGTCGAAGTGCAATGCACCGAGAGCACGCCGGGACGCATACGCACCAGCATCAAAGACAGTGGTACGGGGTTGTCTCCCGAACAATTGGCGCAGTTATTCCAGCCGTTCAATCGTCTCGGGCAGGAGGCCGGTGGCGAGGAAGGTACCGGCATCGGTCTGGTGGTGGCCAAACGTCTGGTTGAGCTGATGGGGGGCAGCATCGGCGTGGAAAGTACGGTCGGTGCGGGCAGCGTATTCTGGTTCGAACTCGCCTCGGTGGCTGAGCCACATCTGTCAATTGCAGAAGGAGACGCAGTGGTATTGGCCCATCTACAAGCGCCAGCTGAAGCAAGGCCACACAGCGTGCTCTATGTCGAGGATAACCCGGCCAACCTGAAGCTGGTCGAGCAGATCATCGCGCGCCACCCCGATATCAGTCTGCTGACCGCAGTGAACGGCAATAGCGGTATCGAGATTGCGCGCGACAAGCAGCCGGATGTGATCCTGATGGACATCAATCTGCCCGGCATCAACGGTTTCGAAGCCCTGAAAATCCTGCGCGCAGACCCGGCCACGGCGCACATCCCCGTCATTGCCATCAGCGCCAATGCCATGCCGCGCGACATCGAGCGCGGCATGAAGGCGGGGTTCTTCCGCTACATCACCAAGCCGATCAAGGTCGATGAGTTCATGGGGGCATTGGAAGATGCGCTGAAATATGTGCAAAATGGGGTCAACCAGGTTACTTAGGGACGGTTCTTATGCTCAGTTCATCCGCAATTCTCAACGCCAGCGTCCTCATTGTTGACGACCTGAGCGCCAATGTTCAGTTGCTTACGCGCATGCTGGTCACCGCAGGCTATACCTCCGTCGCATCAACCATGAATCCGCTTGAAGTCTGCGAGCTGCACCGCAAGAATTGCTATGACTTGATTCTGCTTGATCTGCAGATGCCCGGCATGGATGGATTCCAGGTGATGGAAGGTCTCAAGGAAATAGAACCGGGCGGTTATCTTCCGGTGCTGGTGATCACCGCGCAACCGGGTCACAAACTGCGCGCACTCGGGGCCGGCGCCAAGGATTTTGTCAGCAAACCGTTTGAGCTGGCCGAGGTGCTGGCGCGCGTGCACAACATGCTGGAAGTGCGCCTGTTGCACAAGGAACTGCACAATTACAACGAGGTGCTGGAACAGCGCGTGCGCGAAAGAACCGCCGAGCTTCAGGAAAACTATCTGGAAACTATTTTCACGATGACGCGCGCGGCAGAGCACAAAGATGAAGACACCGGTGCCCACGTGCAACGCATCAGCTATTACAGCCGCGAACTGGCCAGGATGCTCAACCAGGATGAAGCGTTCGTCGACAAGATATTTTTCGCGAGCCCGATGCACGACATAGGCAAGATAGGCATCCCCGACCATATCCTGCTCAAGCCGGGCGGCTTCACGCCGGATGAATGGGAGATCATGCGGGAACACGCCGCGATGGGCGCGAAGATTCTCGGCAACAGCAAGTCACCCTATCTCAAGATGGGCGCCGAGATCGCGCTCAACCACCACGAGCGTTGGGACGGCGGGGGTTATCCGAGCGGCAAGCGGGGTGAGGCTATACCGCTGGCGGCGCGCATCATGAATATCTGCGACATTTACGATGCCCTGCGCAGCAAGCGGCCCTACAAGCCGGCATTTGACCACCTGAAGACCATGGACATCATCACGCGCGGCGATGGCCGCACGCAGCCGGAACATTTTGACCCGGTCATTCTTGCGGCATTCATACAAAACCACCAGGCGTTCTGCGATATTTTCGAGGCTTACATTGCATAGGTATTTAACACGCCGCGATTCTCATGATAAGTTCATCTGACATTCTTAACGGCAAAATCCTGATCGTTGACGATCTGGAAGCGAACGTCGTCCTGCTCGAGCGGATGCTGCGCGGTGCCGGCTATGTTTCCATCGCGTCCACCATGGATCCGTACAAGGTCTGCGAGCTGCACCTGAAGAACCGCTACGACCTGATCCTGCTTGATCTGCAGATGCCCGGCATGGACGGATTCCAGGTGATGGAAGGTCTCAAGAAAATTGAAACAGACGGCTACCTTCCGGTGCTGGTAATCACCGCCCAACCGGATCACAAGCTGCGCGCGCTGAAGGCCGGGGCAAAGGATTTCGTCAGCAAACCGCTCGATCTCGCCGAGGTATTGATCCGGGTTTACAACATGCTCGAAGTCCGCCTGCTGCATCTGGAAACCAAGAAACTTTATGACCAGGTTGTGGCGGAGCAGAAAGTGTCGGAGCGGCTGCTGCTCAACGTGCTGCCCCAGGCCATTGCCGAACGCTTGAAGGGACGCCCTGAAGTCACCGCCGATAACTTCACGGAAGTCATCGCCGACAGTTTCGCGGATGTGACGGTGCTGTTCGCGGACATCGTGGGGTTCACCAACTTTTCCGCGGGGGTGCATCCCGAAAAACTGGTGGTTTTGCTCAACGAAATCTTCACCGGCTTTGACAGCATTGCCGATATTCGCGGCCTTGAAAAGATCAAGACCATCGGTGATGCGTACATGGCGGTAGCCGGAATACCCGTCTCTGTGGAGGATCATGTGGCGCGCACGGCGCACATGGCATTGGACATGATGGACGCGCTGGACGCCTTCAATAAGCGCAACGGCTACACACTGCAGATGCGCATTGGCATCAACAGCGGCGCGGTGGTGGCCGGCGTCATCGGCAGGCGCAAGTTCATTTACGATCTGTGGGGTGACACGGTAAACACCGCCAGCCGCATGGAATCCCACGGTGTGGCCGGGCGCATCCAGGTGACGGACGCTACCCGGCAGCGTCTGGGTGAACTGTTCTTGTTTGAAGAGCGGGGTGTCATCGATGTCAAAGGCAAGGGCGAGATGCACACCTGGTTCCTGAATGGCCGGAGTGGCTAAAATCCCGCCTGGTTTAACAGGCGCTCCGCTCTGTTCGGCGCCTTGTATTATCGTTTGAAATTCCGCTTTATATTCCTGAACCCGCAATGATACTTTCAGTGTGAAGCCTTCGTTGCGGACAGTTGGCTCCCTTGAATGCCGGGAGCAATCCCGACTTTTTATTTGCTGCCCATGCTTTCGCGCACTGTCCATTGCTTTGTCAGGCTGAATCCCACTGCCAGCAAAGTCGGGCCGATGAAAACGCCGACGAAACCGAAAGCGAGCACACCCCCCATCACGCCGAACAAGCCCAGAATAAATGGCAGGTTGCTGCTGCGACTGATGAGCATGGGTTTCAGCACGTTGTCCACAGTGCTGATCAACAGAAATCCCCACAGCAGCATGAAAATCCCCCACCCCACAGCACCCTGATAGAACAGCCAGAACGCCGCACCGCCCCATATCAGGGGGGGGCCGACAGGCACAAAGGACAGCAGGAATGTGACTACCCCGAGCAGCAGTGCTGCCGGAACGCCCGCAATGGCGAAACCGATCGCGGCCACGAAACCCTGCGCCAGAGCTGTTCCCAAAAACCCGTACATTACACCCCGCACCGTGTTGTTGATGATGCCAAGGACATGCTCTCTATGCGCACNNAAGGCAGCCAGACACATTTCCATCACACCCTGCCCAAGCAGAATGCCGCCCGCAAGCAGAAAATTCCTGGCGGGTTCCAGTAAACGGTTTCCCAGAGCGGCCAATTCTTCCCGATTGCCGGCAACCAGATGCCAATATCGATCGGCTGATTCGCCAACTATCGGCACCCCCTTTAACCAGGCCGGAGGCTCCAGCGGTCCGGCCTCGATTGTCTGCCTGATCCAGTCGTAAAAGGCGGTAACGTTATCGGTGAGGTTGTAGGCCACCAGTGCCAGCGGCAGGATGATACCGAGCGCAAGCGATAGCGTCATGGTGAGCGCGGCTATACTTTGTCTGCCTTTCATCCTGCGCAACAACCAACCATAAAACGGCCAGGTCGATACACACACCACAGCAGCAAGCAGCGTCGCGGTCAGAAACGGCCTCAGCACCAGAAAGCAACCCGCCACCAAAATAAATACGGCGGCAAGATGGGCAAAATATTCGAAGCGTTTTTCCAAGATCTATCTCCTCACTCAAAGCATCAAAACCAGCAACCTAATTACTGTCCGGCAAAAAAATAAAGTTCAGGCAAACTTATCAGCGCCAGCGGTAAATCAACCCGCTCCGGGGTTAATAAAGTTAACCGGGTCTGGACGGCACACGGTTTTTCGCCGGAAGATTCGATGGGCATGCGACGGATTATGCCGAAAAGCCCCGCAAAATTGTAATGACCTTGTGCAATTCCCAGGACTATGGGTCTGAACGCCATAAATTGCAGAGTTGCGCGTTATTGTTGGGTGGCATCGATCAAGTAATTCTGTGATTATGCAAGCCTGACAAACATGTACAATAATCTGGTTAGTCGAGCTGACTCAATTATTGAGTTTACAAAAAAAGGACGCAATATCCGTTTGCGATCCTCGCCGAAACAACCAGGATTTAGCTTAAGGGGAAGCGAGCTATGTCAACATTGCGGAATAAACCGGCTGCTGTCTCTGGCACAGACCCGAAGCAAAACCATCTTCTTGCCGCATTGCCCGCGCCCGATTATGCACGGCTGTTGCCTGATCTGGAATTCATTCAGATGCCGCTGGGATGGACGCTGAGCGAGTCTGGCGGTCACATGAACTACGTGTATTTTCCCACCACCAGCCTCGTTTCGCTGCTGTATGTCATGGAAGACGGTTCATCGGGGGAAATCGCCGTCACCGGCAATGAGGGGCTGGTCGGCATCTCATTATTCATGAGCGGCGAAAGTGCGACGAGCCGTGCGGTGGTGTCAAGCGCCGGTAGCGGCTACCGGCTCAGGGCGAATATCCTGAAAAGGGAATTCGCATTGGGTGGTGCTTTGCAACATTTGTCTCTGCGCTTCACGCAGGCGTTGATCGCCCAGATGTCGCAAACTGCCGTCTGCAACCGACACCACGCACTGGACCAGCAGTTATGCCGCTGGTTGCTGTTAAGCCTGGACCGCTTGCCCAACAATGAGATTGTGATGACGCAGGAGCTGATCGCGAATATGCTGGGCGTGCGCCGCGAGGGTGTGACCGAGGCGGCCGGCAATTTACAACGGGATGGCTTGATCATTTACCGGCGGGGTCACATTACGGTAACGGATCGTGCCAAACTGGAACAGCGAGTATGCGAATGCTACGCAGTGGTAAAGAAAGTGTACGATCGCATTCTNNGCATATCGTGAGATGAACCCTTTTATAGTCAGCTCAGCCATGCGCTGTTGGCGAGCCGGAATCAGCCAGGGTTGGCAGCAAATGCCGGCCCCTTTTTCTTTGTGAGCGGGCATATCCAACATGTGCGGCATCTGCGGCGAACTGCGCTTCGATAATCAGCGACCTGATTCCGGAACCGTCAAAAAGATGACGGAACAGCTGGCACGGCGTGGCCCCGATGCCGAAGGCTTGTTCCACGATGGCCCGCTGGCATTCGGACACCGCCGCCTTTCCATCATCGACCTTTCCGAGCGAGCAAGGCAGCCGATGCTGGATGACGAACTGCATCTCGCCCTGGTTTTCAACGGCACCATTTACAACTACAAAGAGTTGCGTGCCGAACTGTCCGGGATGGGCTATGACTTTTTCTCGCAGGGCGACAGTGAAGTCATCCTCAAGGCATACCATGCCTGGGGCGAGCACTGTGTGGAGCGCTTCTATGGCATGTTCGCTTTCGCGCTGTGGGATATGCGCGAAAAAAAGTTATTTCTCGCGCGTGACCGCTTCGGCATCAAACCGCTGTATTACGCCGTTGATGGCGCATCGCTGCGTTTTGCTTCCACCCTGCAGGCGTTGCTGGCAGCGGGTGGCGTGGATTCCAGCCTCGACCCGTTCGCTTTGCATCATCACCTCACGTTGCATGCCGTCGTCCCCGCTCCGCGCACGCTGCTCAACGGTGTGAAGAAACTGCCGCCCGCCAGCTGCATGACCTTTACGGCCAGTGGCGAGGTCAATCATCGCCAGTACTGGAAACTGGATGCGACACGTCCCGGCGCTTCCCCCGCCCTAACCCTCCCCCATAGGGAGAGGGGACGAACGAATCTCCATGCGAGTTTCACGTTATCCGAGCAGGATTGGCTGGACGCGACGCGGCATGTACTCGCCAGGGTCGTCGAGCGCCATCGCCTTGCGGCTGATGTGCCGGTGGGGGTGCTGCTTTCCGGCGGCCTGGATTCCAGCCTGCTCGTCGGACTGCTGGCCGATCACGTGCAGGATCTGCGCACATTCTCCATCGGCTTCGAAGACATCGGCGGCGATGCGGAGCAAGGCGACGAGTTTGCGTATTCGGACCGGGTCGTCGCGCGCTTCAACACGCGCCATCACAAATACCTCATCCCCAACAGCGAAGTGTTGCGACGTTTGCCGGAGGCGGTGCGCAGCATGTCGGAGCCGATGGTGAGCCAGGATGCCATCGCGTTCTTTCTGCTCGCTGAAAAAGTCTCCCGGGAAGTGAAGGTCGTGCTGGCCGGACAAGGCGCTGATGAAGTATTCGGCGGCTATTTCTGGTATCCGCAGATGCAGGCGGCACAAGGCTCGGCGCTGGACAGATTCCGCAATCATTATTTCGACCGCGACCATGCCGAGTATCTGGAGACCGTGGACGCGCGCTATCACACGGCGGATGCCACCAGCGAACTGGTGCAACGGGAATTGGCGCGGCCGCATGCCGATACTTTCCTCGACCAGGTGTTGCGTTTCGATGTGACGACGCTGATCGTGGACGATCCGGTCAAGCGCATGGATAACATGAGCATGGCGTGGGGTCTGGAAGCACGCGTGCCTTTTCTCGATCACGAACTGGTTGAACTGGCGGCACGCATGCCACCCGAACTGCGGCTTAAGGAAGGCGGGAAATTCCCGCTCAAAGCCATCGCGCGCGGCTTGATCCCCGATGCGGTGATTGACCGCCCAAAGGGATATTTCCCCGTACCCGCATTGAAATATGTGCGCGGTGATTTCCTGCATTTCATGCGGGATATCCTGCTGTCGGATGCCTGTCTGCATCGGGGCTTATTCAACCGCACTTATGTTGAAAAACTGCTGGCTGCTCCGGAAACCCATTACACGCGCTTGAACGGCAGCAAGCTGTGGCACCTTGCATTGCTGGAATTGTGGCTGCAATTGAACATCGACAAGGCGTAAAAAAAACCGCACCAACCAACGGTGCGGTTTTTTCTGCTCGTCGAAAATTACTCGACCAGCTGATCGATTTTCACATTCACGTTTTTTGTTCCGGGACGCAGCGGCTGGCTCATACCTTGCGCGTCACCGGGTTGCGGCTTNNGGGTTGCGGCTTGGCCGCACCGGCTTTGGAGGTGCGCGCTACCACCACCACCTTGTCGAATGCGGACAGCTTCATCTGCGGTGCCATCGCCATGCTGTCATCCAATTCGAAGGTCAGCGGCAAATCGCGCACTTGCTTGCGCAGAATGGCGAGCGGAATCTTCGGGCCTTCCGCCGCGCGCGCGAGCACGAACACGGTATCGTCCGGGCTGAGTTTGCCCTTTAGGGCATCGCTTATTGTCACCGTGCCGGTGATACGCTCTTTGCCACTTGATACTGGCGCATTTTGCGCGGACCGATTGATCTGTTCCAGCATCGGTGATTTGCCGTCCTTGATGTGCGACAGCAGTTTGCGCGCTTCTGCCAGTCCGCTGTCTATCATTTTGGCATCTTCGCTTTCAGGCTGGAGCTGAACGCGTAATTTTTCCCAATGCTGTATGGCTGCGGCAAAATCACCGCGTTCCATCGCTGCCGATCCGGCGAGTGCCAAGCCCTTGGCATGGTTGGGGTCGAGTGCCAGTGCCTTGTTGATGAGCTCGGTCGGCTTGCCGCGCAGGGTCTGCCCTTGCGCCATTGCCAGTGCATCGGCGTAATCCGCCCATACCCATGCCTCATCCGCGATCAGCTTGGTTAATTTTTCAAAAGCCTGTACCGATTCGGCATAGCGCTCGCTATCCAGATAACTGCGCGCCAGCATCACCAGCGATTCGCCATCAGCCGGATTTGCTTCAATTTTCTTTTCCAGCGCGCTGATCGACGCAGCGGTAAGCGGCGCGCCCATATTGCTTGTGCCGCCATGCGCGATCCGGTCCGAGAATGCATCCAGACTACCGACCTTCATGTACAGCCCGACGGTTAACAGCGGAAGCAGCAAGGACAGCACGATAGCCAGGATTTTGAACGGGCTGCGCGATACGACTGGCTGTGCAACCTGTTCACCCCCGACCTCTTCCAGCACCCGGCCCTGCAACTCGCGTTTTCCCTGCTCGTACAGTTCACTTGTGAGCAAACCGTTCTTCAAGTCAACGTCCATTTCGGCGATCTGGTCGCGCAGGATTTCCAAATTTGCGGCATCACGCGCAACGGAATTGTTTTTGGAAGTGCCGCGCCACAACGGCAACGCGACAAAAAGAATCGCGACAATCAATAGCGCCGCACAGATGATCCAGAATAATGTCATTTGTTATCTTCTTTGAGTAAGGCTGCAGCGCGCTGTTGCGCTTCCGGAGTCAGTGCGGATTCTTGGACGATCTCACGACGTTTGCGTAATTGATAGAACAGGACTGCAGCGCCCAGCAACAGCAATACAAAAGGCGCGCCCCACAAGGGAATGGTCTCTTTATCAACTGGCGGATCGAACAGTACGGATTTTCCGAAACGCTCCACCAAAATATCCATTATTTCTTGATCTGTGGCACCGGCTTGCATCTTTTCACGCATGATTTGGCGCACATCGTTAGACCAGTCAGAACGCGAGCTGGCAACGGTTTCACTCTGACAGACAAGGCAGCGTACTTTCTCCGCGAGATTGATCATGCGGCGCTCCGTCACAGGATCGTCGGCCAAATCCTTCGCTTCACCGGCATACACCAAAGTCGGCAGCAGGCACATCAGGGCAAGTAAAAGATGTCTCATTGTTTCTTCAACTCCGCAATAAGAGGCAGGATGCGTTCGCGCAGATTCAGTGGCGTCACCGCACCTATCAATTTGTCACGAATCACACCTTGCTTGTCGATGACGTAGGTTTCGGGAACGCCGTACACGCCGTAGTCGAATCCAACTTTGCCATCAGCATCAAAAATCGACAGCGTGTAAGGATCCCCCGCCTTGCGCAATACAGCCTCACCATCCTCGCGCTTGTCTTTGTAGTTCAAACCATAAATGGGAACGATGTTCTGCCTTGCCATATCCATCAAGATTGGATGTTCGTCTTTACACGCACCGCACCAAGACGCCCACACGTTCAATAACCAGACCTGCCCCTTCATTTCCTGCGAAGAGAATTGTTTTTTGGCATCGTGCAACTGTGGCAAGGTGAACGCCGGTGCAGGCTTGCCGATCAGCGGCGACGGCACCTCGTGCGGATTCAATCCCAGCCCGACGAACAGGAAGCCTGCCAACACCAGAAAAATCACCAGGGGCAATATGAAACGCATCATGCCGTCTTCTCCTTCAATTGCTCGCCGCCAGCACTGGCGGCCTGCGTTTTGCGGGCGTGGATACGGTAGCGACGGTCGCTGATCGCCAATATTCCACCCAGCGCCATCAGCAAACAACCTGCCCATATCCAATCAACAAAGGGTTTGATATAGACGCGCACCGCCCATGCCGAACTGTCGGGGATCGGTTCACCCAGCGAAACATACAAGTCACGCAAAAATCCGGTGCGGATCGCGGCTTCGGTCATCGGCATACCGGACGCGTTGTAAGTGCGTTTTTCCGGGTGCAACTCCGTCACCAGCTTGCCGTCCTTGCTGACACTCACTCGTCCCTGCGCGGCAACATAGTTCGGTCCCTGCTGTTCGCTCACCCCGTCAAAGCGGAACACATAACCACCCGCGTCAACCGTATCGCCCACATCCATGCGCACGTCGCGCTCGGTCTCGTAGCCTTTCACCAGCGTCACGCCGATGATGAACACCGCGATGCCGATGTGTCCCAACAGCATCCCGTAGTAACTGAGCGACGGGGTCTTGAAACGCTGCAAATACGCACCCTCGCTGCCCATGCGTTTGTGCAGATCCAACAGGGATGTGGTGATGATCCACGCAGCCAGCAGCAGACCCAGCGCAATGATCGGTGTCCACTTGCCGAGCACCAGCGGCAATAGCAAAGCAATGATCACGCTGGCGGCGAACGCCCAGCGCACGCGTTGCCAGATGTCCGGCAAACTGGCTTGTTTCCAGCGTGCTACGGGCCCCAAGCCCATCATCATCACCAACGGAACCATCAACGGTACGAACACGGTATTGAAATACGGCGGACCGACCGAAAGTTTGCCGAAACCCAAAGCATCCATGAACAGCGGATACAAGGTGCCCAAAAATACCGAGGCGGAAGCCACCGACAGCAATACGTTGTTGGAGAGCAGCATGGATTCGCGCGAGACAAGCTCGAACTTGCCGCCCAATCCAACCTTGGGTGCACGCCACGCGAACAACAGCAACGATGCGCCGATGGTCACCACCAGGAAAGTCAGGATGAAGATACCGCGTTTGGGATCGGTGGCGAAGGCGTGTACCGAAGTCAGCACGCCGGAGCGCACCAGGAACGTTCCCATCAAACTGAGCGAGAATGCCGCGATGGCCAGCAGCACTGTCCAGCTTTTGAATGCACCGCGTTTTTCGGTCACTGCCAGCGAGTGGATCAGCGCCGTCCCCACCAGCCACGGCATGAACGAGGCGTTCTCCACCGGATCCCAGAACCACCATCCGCCCCAACCCAATTCGTAATAAGCCCACCAGCTGCCCAACGCAATACCGATGGTCATGAACACCCAGGCCACCGTCGTCCACGGGCGCGACCAGCGCGCCCAGGTGGAATCGAGCTTGCCGCCCAGCAAGGCGGACAACGCAAACGCGAAAGCAACGGAGAAGCCGACGTAACCCATGTACAGCATCGGCGGGTGGATCACCAACCCCGGGTCTTGCAGCAAGGGGTTCAGGTCGCGGCCATCCATCGCCGCCGGCAACAGGCGGTCGAACGGGTTGGACGTGAGCAGCATGAACAGCAGGAAGCCGACCGCAACCAGTCCCATCACGCCCAGCACGCGCGCCACCATCTCCAGCGGCAAGTGCTTGCTGAAGGAGGCCACGGCAATCGTCCACAGGGTCAGAATGAACGTCCACAACAGCAGCGAGCCTTCATGCCCGCCCCACACGGCGGCCACACGATAGGCGACAGGCAGCTGCGAATTGGAATGCTGTGCGACATACAGCACCGAAAAATCGTTGACGATGAATGAGTAGGTGAGGCAACCGAAGGCAATCGCCACGAACACGAACTGCCCTGCCGCCAATGTACGCGCACTGCCCATCAACACGGCATTGCCGCGTGCCGCGCCCACGATGGGTAACACTCCCTGAACAAGCGCGATAAACAAGGCAACGATGAGCGTGAAATTACCGATCTCAGGAATCATACTGGGACTTTCAAAAATTATTTGGCTACGGGATATTCTGCGGACGAACCGGAATTTGGCTGCGCCGCTTCGGCTTTGGCTGCTTCCGCTTTTTTCAATGCATCGGTGGCTTCCGGCGGCATGTAGTTCTCGTCATGCTTGGCCAGCACTTCCTCGGCACGGAACACGTTGTCTGCATCCAGCTTGCCCTGTGCAACAACGCCTTTGCCTTCCTTGAACAGATCAGGAAGGATGCCCTTATAGATCACCGGCATGGACTGCGCGGTGTCGGTGATGATAAAGCGCACGGTCAAACCATCTTTCTCGCGTTGGATGCTACCCACCTCGACCAGGCCTCCGATACGGAAATTGCGGCCCTGTGGTGCTTCCTTGTTATAGACCTGCGTCGGCGTGAAATACAAACTCACGTTATTTTTCAAAGCGAAAAGCACCAAACCGACAGCCGCAGCAACCAGTGCCACACCCACCAATATCCACGTCAATCTTTTCTGCCTGGGCGTCATTGCACATCTCCACTTTCATTCATCAATCTCAGCTGCCGCAGTGCGAGCTTTCTTCTGTGTCTGACCATCACTGTCTCCACCACAAACACCAGCAAGGCCGCGCCGTAAGAACCCCAGACGTAGAAACCATAACCGTTCATGGCAAAGAACTCAGCCCAGCTCATGACCGCACCTCCGACACGTTACTGGCGAAGCCAGCAGATTGCGGGAGGAGGTGCAATGCGGTCATTCCCGCGCCCGTCGCGTTCGCACACCGTGTCATGACCGCACCTCCGCCAATTCCTTCACCCACTGCGTATTTCCTTCGCGCTCCAGGATGATGCTGCGTACCCGCGCCAGCGCGATCGCGATGGTGTACAGCCAACAGGCAACCAAGAGGGTGAACATCGATTGCTGCATGGCGATATGCATGCTGGTGCCGCTGAATTTGATGGTCGACCCCTGATGCAAGGTGTTCCACCATTGCACCGAGTAATAGATGATGGGCACGTTCACCGAACCGACGATGGCCAGCAATGCGCTGGCACGATCAGCCCGACGCGGGTCTTCGATGGACGCCTGCAAGGCGATGAAACCAAGATACAGGAACAGCAGGATCAGCTCGGATGTCAGGCGCGCATCCCACACCCACCAGGCTCCCCACATCGGCTTGCCCCATAGTGCGCCTGTCCATAACGAGATGAAAGCGAACAATGCGCCGGTCGGTGCCAATGCCGAGGCCATCATGGAGGAAAGCCGTGTTTTGAAGATCAATCCCAGTGCCGCATAGCCAGCCAGGATGAGATAAATAAACATGGACAGGATGGAAGCAGGAACGTGGATGAACATGATGCGATAGGCTTCGCCTTGCACCGCATCGGTAGGCGCCACAAAAAAACCGATATACAGACCGATACCGAACAAAATCACCGCAGGCCATGCAAAGAAGGGAATCAATTTTCCCGCCAGTCCATAAAAGGTGGTGGGAGCCGAATATTTAAACCAGTTGATAGCCAATCTTCATCACTCCATCGAAATACGCAATGCCTGTGCCGCAACGAACGGCGTGAACACCAAAGCGAACAATACAAACGCTCCCAACAACGACAGGTTGGACGCCGCGCCCATGCCACTATTCACCGCTTCGACCGCCCCGGCGCCGAAGATCAATACCGGAATGCACAAAGGCAGCACCAA
>CXWL01101760.1_pt2 | contig 14770 bp, 14 predicted proteins | sample 590931 | NCBI WGS metagenome assembly CXWL01 (sample SAMEA3498368, study PRJEB10139) | groundwater metagenome | biome: water well; material: biofilm material | place: Germany | collected 2015-04-27 | reverse complement strand
CGCGAACACGTCTTCCGGCAGCAGCTTGACGCCCTTCGGCAGCAGCGAGTGCATCTCGACGAAACTCTTGACCGCGCCGTACAGGCCGTCGCGCAGGCCGGATTCATGGGTGCCGCCGTTCGGCGTCGGGATCAGGTTGACGTAAGACTCGCGCACCACCGCGCCTTCTTCGGTCCACGCCACCACCCACGCCGCGCCTTCGCCTTCGGCAAAGCCATCGGTTTCGCCGTTGGAGTACTGGGCGCCTTCGAATACCGGGATCAGCGGTTCGCCGCTGCCCTGCGCCAGCATCTCGTTCAGGTAGCCGCGCAGGCCTTCGTCGTACTTCCAGGTCTGGACGTCGCCGGTCCTGGCATTGGTCAGCGTGACCGTCACACCCGGCAGCAGCACCGCTTTCGAGCGCAGCAGGCGCTGCAGCTCGGTCTGCGAGATGGCTGGGGAGTCGAAGTACTTCGGGTCAGGCCAGGCAGTGACGCGCGTGCCCGACTTCTTGCCGTCGCGTGGCGCAGGCACGGACGCCAGCGGCTCGACCACGTCGCCGTTTTCGAACGCCAACTTGTGCATGCCGGTTCCGTCGGCCTCCTTGCGCCAGACGGTGATCTCAAGGCGCTTCGACAGCGCGTTGGTGACCGAGACGCCGACGCCGTGCAGGCCGCCCGAGAACGCGTACGCGCCGCCCGAGCCCTTGTCGAACTTGCCGCCCGCGTGCAGGCGGGTGAAGACGATTTCCACCGTCGGCACGTTTTCTTCCGGATGCAGCCCAACCGGGATGCCGCGGCCGTCGTCTTCCACCGTGATCGATCCGTCGGCGTTTTGCGTCACCGAAATGTTATTGCAGTAACCGCCGAGCGCCTCGTCGGACGCGTTGTCGATCACTTCCTGGATGATGTGCAGCGGGTTTTCGGTACGGGTATACATGCCCGGACGCTGTTTGACGGGTTCGAGTCCCTTAAGGACGCGGATGGATGATTCGCTGTAGTCGGATGCAGGTTTTTTAGTGGCCATACTTGGTCAGGCTGAAGAGGTAATTCGAATTCGTCGTGTTGCTAGCTTGCGCATTCTATCTTGTCGGGGGGCAAATGATGGGAATTTGGCGTGAATGAAGTGCTTGCCAGCCTACACGAATGTGGTTAGATTCGAACGATATGGCTGGCAGCGAAAGCTCGATGTTTTTATGTGTTTATAAATATGCACGAAAAAAAATATCCGTTTGCGGTGCGGCTGGCCGGCTTTTCGCCCCGGGAGCATGCCAGTATCGCCGCTTCACTGGCCCAGGCGCCGCCTGCGGGGCCGGCTTACTTCTGCCTGCTCGACGACAGCCTGCAGGAGCCTGACCTGACCATTGCCGACGGCGACGACTTCCAGGCCCTGGCCGCACTGCCCGCCAACGGCATGGGCGCGCTGCATCCAGCGCTGGTGGTCGGCGAGTGCCCGGCGGAGCTGGGTTTCCCCCAGGTCGCGCGCCCGGTGACACCGGAAAAGCTGTTTGTCCTGATGGGGGCCCTGGTAGCGCGCCGCGCACAAGCCATGGCCCGCATCATGGCCCGCGGCCTGCCATTCATGCCCGAGCGGCGCCGAAGTCCCCGGCTCGATCTTGATCTGACCGACCCCTCCGAATACATCATGCGCCGAAAATCTCCCTCATCCGGCGCCGTCCTCATCATCGACAAAGGCGCCGCCTTCCGCGACCACGTGGCGCGCCTCGTGGCGACGCGCCGCATGGGCGTTGAATGGACCGACAGCGCCCCCGCCGCGCTGCGCCTGTGCGATGAAACGCCGGTCTCGGTCGTGATGGTCAATACCGCTGCGACGGGGATCGACCCGTATCAGCTGTGCAGCGCGATCAAGCGCCAGGACAGCGGCGCCCGCATTGCGGTGGTGCTGATGGTCAGCTGCAGCTACCCGTACGACAGCGCCCGCGCGCGCGCCTGCGGCGTGCGCGGCCTGCTCGACAAGCCGATCCCCGACCGCGCGCTGGTCGGCGCGCTGCAACGGCTGATGTCCTTGCCGGCCTGAGGCGATTAAGCGGAATTTAATCGTGCGCGGGCCCGTCCGGGCTATAGTTGAGGCATGCCAGATACAGAAAAGCCCTCTCCACCTGATCAACAGGCCGGCCGGGACGGCGGCCAGACACCCGAGCTGATGCCGGAACGGCGGCACGCTCCGGCCCCCGACAGCGGCCAGCCGGCCGCCCGCGTCCCCGACCGGCGCTCGTCCGAACGCGCTGCCGACCGCGGCCCTGCTGCCGAAGGCATGCCCCGCTACCAGCGCGAGGGCGATACGCCGCTGGCGCTGGCGCGGCGGGTGCTGTCGTCGCGCTGGCGCGCGATGCGCGACAGGCTAAGCCGCGATTTCATGCGGCGCACGCTGCGCATCGGCGTCTCGGCCCGCATCTTCCATCCCGAGCCGGGGTCGACTGGCCTGCGCAGCAAGAACCTGCAATACCTCGAAGAGTCGATCGCGCAGTGGGTCATGTCGCGCGACGTGCTGGTGTTCATGATCCCGACGGTGAACACCAACGGCCTGCTCCATCCCAGCAATATCACCTTGCGCCACTACGCGCGCCACCTCGACGGGCTGGTGCTGCAGGGCGGGGCCGACGTGTCGCCGCAAACCTACTCGGAGTCGCCCACGCGGCCCGAATGGAGCGGCGACCGTGCGCGCGATCTGTATGAGCTCGAGCTGCTGCACGAGTTTGTCGACGCCGGCAAGCCGGTGCTGGGCATCTGCCGCGGCTGCCAGCTGATCAACGTGGCGTTCGGCGGCACCCTGTACCAGGACGTCGAGACCAACGTCCCGCAGGCGCGCGCGCACGTGCACAGCGACTATGACGCGCACCGGCACGAAGTGATATTCCCGCCGGGGTCGTCGCTCGCGCAGATGTTCCCGCGCGCGCAGCGGCCGGTGGTCAATTCGATTCACCACCAGGCGGTCAAGGATCTGGGGCGCGATATTACGGTGGAGGCAATGTCGGACCCGGACGGAATCGTCGAAGCGATCCGCTACCAGCGCGCCGATTTTGTCATGGGACTGCAGTGGCACCCGGAGTTTCACCGGGCCGGCGGGGTGGACCTGCTCGATTGCACGCCGATCCTGGACGAGTTTTTGAGGGCGGCGCGCGAAACCAGGTTTTGAACTGGCAGGGCTTGTCCGCCCTGCCAAAGCTCGCTATCGCTTTCCCCGGAACTTGCGGATCGCCGCATCCACCATCCCTTCGGCGCTGCCCTGTTCCTCGAACTCCCGCCGCAGGTACGTCGCATCCCCGCCTTCCTGCACCAGCTGCGCCAGGTGCCTCAGCGCGTCCATGCTCCCGAGCGCCTCGCCGTGCGGCTCCATCTTGCGCAGGGTCGTCAGGATATCCTCCCGCAGCGACATCGTTTCATACGTCTTCGGATGGGTGATCGCGCCATCGAGCCCGAACCTGCAGGCCTGGAAGCGGTTGAAGTTATAGACCAGGTAGTCGTCTTCCGCCGGCGTCTCTTCGCGCCGCTCCAGCAAGTGCCTGCACAGCGCCTGCAAATACCCCGCCAGCGCAGCGGCGCGCTCCACGGTCAGCGGCGTGTCGCAAACGCGCAGTTCGATCGTGCCGTATTCCGGCTTGGGCCGCACGTCCCAGTAAAAATCCTTCATGCTCTTGATGATGCCGGTCGCTTCCATCTTGGCGAAGTAGACATTGGCGAAGTCGTCCCACGACAGCGTGAACGGGGCCCGCCCGCTCATCGGAAAGGCGAACACGGAGTTCAGCCGCGCCGAGTCGAACAGGCTGTCGTGCCCCTGCACGAACGGCGATGACGCCGACAGCGCGATGAAGTGCGGGATGTAGCGGTTCAGCGAGTGCAGCAGGAACATCGCGTCGTCGCCCGAAGCGCAGCCGATGTGCACGTGCTGTCCGAACACCGTGAACTGCTTGGCGAGGTAGCCGTACAGCGATGACAGTTCCTGGAAGCGCTGCTTGGGGAAGATGCGCCGTTCCGACCAGTGCTGGAACGGGTGCGTGCCGCCGCCGGCCAGTCCGATATTGAGCCGGTCGGCTGCCGCGACGAGCGTGTCGCGGATTTCCAGCAGCTCGTCCAGCAGCGGCCCGTGGCGCGAGTGCACGCTGGAATTAATCTCGATCATGCTCTCCGTGATCTCGGGCGTCACGTTGCCCGGGAAGGGCTTACGCGCCAGCAGGTGCAGCAGGTCGGGGCTGGAGGCGTTGAGGTCGAAGTCGGCCAGGCTGACCAGCTGGAGCTCGAGCTCCACGCCAAACGTCAGCGGTTCGGATCGGGCGAAGGGTTCGAGCATGTCAGGACTCCTGTGCCTCTTTTGCCAGCATCAGCGCGCGCTGGACAATGATGGGCCCGAGCACTTCGAGCATGATGATGACCGCGGCCATGGCCTGCAGCTCGGCGGCGACGTGCACGCCGCGCTGGCGCGCATGCTCAAGCAGCAGCACCACGAATACCGATGCCGGCGCCAGTGCCAGCCCTGTCAGCACACCTTTTTTCCATGAGATGCCCGACAGTCGGGAGAACGCGGCTACACCAAGCGTCTTGGTGACGAGCCGGATCGCGATCACGGCAAACGCCAGCGCGCCGCCGGCCACAAGGTCGCGCCAGTCAAGCAAGGAAGCCGCGTAGACGAACAGCAGCACCGTCAGCAGCTCGCCCAGCGCGCCGAAATTGCGCTGCGCCTGGCTGAAGGCGATGCGGCGATGGCGCGCCGTCAGGCCGAACACCAGCGTGGCGACCACTGGCGACAGCTGCGCCGTGTAGCTGATCGTCACCAGCAGGATCACCGACAGCGCAAAGGCCACGGTGGCGTCCTGCGACACATTGCCGAGCCGGCGCAGCAGGGCAGGCACGGTGACGCCGAAAACCGCGCCCGTGGCCGCCGATATCGCCAGCGCCGCCATGCTGCTCAGGATCGCGTCGCCGATATCGTCCGAGGTATGGAAGATCCAGAAGCCGACGATGATGTTGAAGGTGAAGACGGCGAGCACGCAGTTCAGGGCCGACAGGTGCAGCACCCGTTCCGTCACCTGGCCGGAGCTGCGCAGTTCGTTGACGACGCGCACGACCGTGGCGGGCGAGGTGGACATCGCCAGCGACGCGAGCAGCATCGCCGCCATGGTGGAGCTGCCGAAGGCCCTGGCGGCGACATACACGGCCACGAAGGTGAGGGCGGCTTCGGCCAGGCCAGCCACGCCGAACCAGGGATTGGTGCGCAACCAGCGCAGGTTGATGCGGTAGCCCAGTTCGCACAGGATCAGGCCGAAGGCGACATCGGCCAGCAGCAGCACCGGCCCGTCGCCGCGCACGGGGAGAACCCCGAGCTGGGAGCTGGCGAGGATGAAGCCGACGATTCCGTAAAAGGTGATCTTCGGGAGGCCAGTCAGGCGGTGCCCGAATTCTCCGGCGAGCCAGGCCAGGCAGATGGCGACCGGCCAGGACAGGTTTGTGAGGATCGTAAGCAATTCCGGCATGGCGTCCATTCGGTCTTGGCGCGCCAGTTCGGCGCTTGGCAATTCTACAAGGCTGCCAGGGCCGCACGATTCAACGAGCGCTTTGTCAGCACGGAACTCTAGCTCAGCGGCAACGCCGTCACGCATGGAAATTGCCTTGTTACGAGACCGTGTATAGTATGGCCATACGCAGGTGCCGCCGGCACATCCAAGGGGCGACATGCCCTCCGCACCTACACCGTCCCGTTGAACCACCACGCCCCACATGGACGCATCTTCCAGATTACTTGACCTTGCCCTGGACCCCACCGGTCTGAAGCAAAAAATCGAAACGCTTTCGAGGGAGAACGACGCCTTGAAAGACACTGTCGCGGCACTGCAACAGCAGATGCGCGCGATAGGCGAATGCAGTACGGAACATCTGCTCGAGCAACAACTGAAGCAGCTGCGCGAAGCCAACCAGCATCTGGTCCTGGCAGCCTTTGGCGCACAGGATTCGCAGACCGCGGCGGAGGCGGTGAACGAACGCCAGACCGTCTTCCTGTCGATGCTGGCGCACGAACTTCGCAATCCGATGGCGTCGATCGCCATTGCCAACGCGGTCATGGAAAGCCTTCATTTGGCGCACCCAAGCGTAGGCAGGCTGCTGGCGATAACCCGGCGCCAGGTGAGCCACCTCGTGCGACTGATCGATGACCTGCTGGACGCGTCGCGTATCAGCACCGGCAAAATTTCACTGCAAACCCAGTTGATCATGTTGGACGAAGTCCTCGACAGTGCGATGGAAACGGCCGGGCCATCCCTGACCATCCGGCGCCAGACTGTGCGGATCGAGCTGCCGCCGGCACCCGTGGTCCTGATCGGGGATATGGTCAGGCTGTCGCAGCTGTTTGCCAACCTTTTAATTAACGCGAGTAAATTCTCCGGCGTGGACGATACGGTCCTGGTGACGGCATGGGTCGATGACGGCCAGGTCAGCGTTGCCGTCAAGGACCAGGGCAAGGGCATTGCGCTGGAGCTCCAAGCCAGGATTTTCGACTTGTTTTCCCAGGGCGCCGAATCCGCGGACCATTCCGTGCCCGGTGGCTTAGGGATCGGGCTGTCGCTCGTTCGAACAATTGCCGAGATGCATGGCGGCTCGGTCACGGTGGAAAGCGCCGGGGTTGGACAGGGCAGCAAATTTATCGTCACGCTTCCCTTGCCCGACGTTGCCTCCGGCGCCTTGCATGTCGTCGATGGCAAGGGATCGGTTGCGCCGTCATGAGGGCGGTCGATGCCGTGCCAGTCCGCCTGGAACTGGACGACGGCGGCAGCGCCAATGTCGACGTCCAAACAGTACTCACCTCAGCACATGATATGGCCACAGACGAAGAACTACTGCGCGAGCTGATCGGGACAACGTTTTCCGGCAGCCCCGGCGGGTGCGCCGAGGTCAGCGTAGGCCTTCTGCAGGGCCTGGCTAAATCGCTGAACCATATTATCGGGGAAGATGGCTTCAATTCCTTGCTGTTCCGTACCGCGCATCGCGTCGGCCATGACTACCCCTGGTTCCGCTTCGATCCGCGCACGCTCCCTGCCGACCCGCAGTTCGCCGCAGTGCGCCGCTGCTTCGAAGGCCAGGAGCCTGAACAGGCACGGGCCGCCAGCATGCGCTTCTTCGGCACCTTTATCGATGTTCTCGCCTCCTTGATCGGCGCGCATCTTACAACGTTAATTTTAAACTCTGCACTCGGTGGCGTCAGCGCCGCTACAAGCAGCAAGGAGCAGAATGATGAGTAAGCGGGTAAAAATCAGGCGCCTGGTCACCGGGATACCCGGGTTGGACGATCTGCTGGGCGGCGGCGTCCCGGAATTCTCCTTCAACCTCATCGCGGGCACGCCCGGAAGCGGCAAGACGACCTTGGCCCATCAGTTGATGTTCTCGATGACCACCCCGTCCTGCCGTGCGCTGTTTTTCACGGTGCTGGGCGAACCACCTTTGAAAATGCTGCGCTATCAGCAGCAGTTCGAATTTTTCGATTTCGACAAGCTCGATACCTGCATCAAGTTCGTCAACCTGTCCGCTGAAATGGTGGACGGCGATTTCGCGCGCGTACTCAATCGCATCACCGCCGAGGTGCAGGCGTTTGAACCGAGCCTGGTATTTGTCGATTCGTTCCGTTCAGTCGTCCATTCGGCGCGGGCGACTGACCAGGGCGCGGATGACCTGCAACACTTTGTCCAGCAACTGGGCATGCAAATGACCAGCTGGCAGGCAACGACCTTCCTGATTGGCGAATACCTGCAGCCTGAAGCGGAATCGGGGCCGATATTTACGGTGGCGGACGGCATCATTTGGATGTCGCAACTGGTGCGCGGCGACTCGATGGTGCGTAAGATTCAGCTCGTCAAGATGCGCGGCGTATCGCAAAAGCTTGGGACCCATACGTTCCGCCTGGACGACAGCGGCGTCCAGGTTTTCCCGCGCGCCGTCCTGCAGGCGCCCGGGACGGAGCAGCCCCGTTTCGAACCCGGCCAACGCTTGTCGCTCGGGGTTCCCGACCTCGATGCCATGATGGGCGGCGGCATACCGGCCGGCTATTCCATGCTGGTGGTGGGACCATCCGGTTCAGGAAAAACCATCCTGACCACTGCCTTCCTTGCCGAAGGCGCGCGACGCGGCGAGACCGCGGTCATCGCCGCATTTGAAAAAAGCCCGAACCAGCTCTTGAGCCACAAACTCAATAGGCTGGTTGAGAATGGCACCGTCGGCATCATCAATACCCGCACCCTTGACCTGTCGCTCGACGAAATTCTGCACGACCTGGTCCGCATGATCAAGGAGAAGAATGCCACGCGCGTCGTGATCGATTCCCTGTCCGGCTTCGAGCTCGCGCTCTCGCCCGTGTTTCGCGACAATTTCCGCGAGTCCTTGTACCGGCTCGTGGCGGTCCTGACCGGGATGGGGGCGACGGTGCTGATGACGGCGGAACTGGAAGACCGCTATACGGTGCTGCGCTTTAGTTCATACGGGAATGCGTTCCTTGCCGATGCGATCATCATGCAGCGCTATGTCGAGTTAAGCGGGCAGTTCAAACGGGTGATCTCGGTGGTGAAGGTGCGCGGCAGCGCGCACAGCAAGGATGTGCGTTTCTTCGATATCGATGGCGATACGATCGAGATCGGCGAGCGCCTGGCCGGATACAGCGGAATTCTGTCCGGCCAGCCGGTGCGCCGCAACCGCGCCGCCCGGTCAAACAAGAAACTGACGCTCTCCTGACCGGTACTGCCGAGCTTACTTGCTGAGCAAGCGCATGGCCCGTTCCAGGCCCTCGATCGTCAACGGGAACATGCGATTGTTCATAATCTGAAGAATCACAGAAATTGACTGGCGGTAGTGCCAGGCTGCCTCCGGTTCCGGGTTCAGCCAGACAAATTTCGGGAAGGCATTGCAGAAGCGCGCCAGCCACTCGGCCCCGGCTTCTTCGTTGTTGTATTCGACCGATCCGCCCGGCTGCAGGATTTCGTAGGGACTCATGGTCGCGTCGCCGACGAAGATCAGCTTGGTGTCCGCCGGGTACTTGCGCAGGATGTCCCAGGTCGGAAAGCGCTCGCTGCTGCGGCGCCGGTTGTGCTTCCACAGGTAGTCGTAGACGCAGTTGTGGAAGTAGAAGAACTCCATGTTCTTGAATTCCGTCCGCGCGGCCGAGAACAGTTCTTCGGTGCGTTCGATATGGTCGTCCATGCTGCCGCCCACGTCGAGCAGCATCAAGACCTTGATCTTGTTCTTTCGTTCCGGCTGCATCTTGATGTCGAGGTAGCCGGCATTGCTTGCGGTGGCGCGAATGGTGGCGTCGAGCGCCAGTTCCTCCTCCAGCCCTTCGCGCGCGAATTTGCGCAGCCGGCGCAGCGCGACCTTGATGTTGCGGGTGCCCAGTTCACGCTCGGCGTCGTAGTCGCGGTAGCTGCGCTGCTCCCATACCTTGACCGCGGTGCGGTTACGCCCGGCGCCGCCGATGCGGATACCTTCGGGATTGGTGCCGCCATTGCCGAACGGCGAAGTGCCGCCGGTGCCGATCCACTTGCTGCCGCCCTCGTGGCGCTCGTTCTGCTCCTTGAGCAACTCGTTGAGGCGGTCCATCAGTTTGTCGTAGCCGAATTTTTCCAGCTGCGACTTCTGTTCAGCGCTCAGTTCGCGCTCCATGCGCTTGAGCAGCCAGTCGAGCGGGATCGCCTTGTTGCCCTCGAATGCCGCCTGCACGCCCTTGAAGTACTGGGCGAACGCGCGGTCGAACTTGTCGAAGTTGGCCTCGTCCTTCACCAGCGTGAGGCGCGCCAGATAGTAGAAGTCGTCCATCGACGGCGCGATGACGCTCTTCTCCATCGCTTCGAGCAGGGTCAGGAACTCCTTGATGGACACCGGTATCCTGGCGTCCTTCAGGGTAAAGAAGAAGTCGATCAGCATGGCGTTGGGTGCTGCTGCAGCTTGTAATGCAGGTGGGATTTGATCTCGGGCCATTCGCCGCGCACGATGCTGTACATGACGGTGTCGCGCACGGTGCCGTCGCGGCGCAGGTGGTGGTGGCGCAGCACGCCGTCCTTCTTCGCGCCGAGACGCTCGATGGCCGCCTGCGAGGCGTAATTGAAGTTATCGGTACGCAGGCCAACAACGGCGCAGCCTAGCGTGTCGAACGCGTGCGACAGCAGCAGCAGCTTGCAGCTGGTGTTGACATGGCTGCGCTGGCGGCTTTTCGCGTACCAGGTCCAGCCGATTTCGACACGGTCCACCGCTGGCAGGATGTCGTGGTAGCTGGTGGTGCCGATCACCGCGCCGGTGGCGATGTCGAGGACCGCGAACGCGACGCGGTCCGGCATCTCGAGCGCTTTCACGATGTACTGTTCGACCTTGTGCGGCTCCGGCACCGAGGTGACGCGGATATTCCACAGTTCGCCGTCGCTGGCGGCCGCGCGCAGTCCGTCGGCGTGGCCGAGCGTCAGGGGCTCCAGGCGGATGCTGTTGAATTCCAGCGCGATCGCATCGACCTGGATCATCAGCGGTTGGTCCTCGACATATACACCAGGCGTTCGAACAGGTGCACGTCCTGCTCGTTCTTGAGCAGCGCGCCGTGCAGCGGCGGCACGATGGCCTTGGCGTCCTTGCTGCGCAGCGCTTCGGCCGGGATGTCTTCGGCCAGCAGCAGCTTGAGCCAGTCGAGAAACTCCGACGTCGACGGCTTTTTCTTCAGGCCCGGCACGTCGCGCACTTCGTAGAAGCTTTGCAGCGCCGTGGCCAGCAATTCCTGCTTGAGCGTCGGGAAGTGGACCTTGACGATCTGCTCCATCGTGTCCTTGTCCGGGAATTTGATGTAGTGGAAGAAGCAGCGGCGCAGGAAGGCGTCCGGCAGCTCCTTCTCGTTGTTCGACGTGATGATCACCAGCGGGCGGTGTTTTGCGACGACCATTTCGCGCGTCTCGTAGACGTAGAACTCCATCCGGTCCAGTTCGCGCAGCAGGTCGTTCGGGAATTCGATGTCGGCCTTGTCGATCTCGTCGATCAGCAGCACCACGGGCTCGGGCGCGGTGAAGGCCTGCCACAGGACGCCCTTGACGATGTAGTTGTGGATGTCGCGCACACGTTCGTCACCCAGCTGCGAATCGCGCAGGCGGGACACGGCGTCGTATTCGTACAGGCCCTGCTGCGCCTTGGTGGTGGACTTGATGTGCCACTGCATCAGCGGCATGTTCAGTGCCTGCGCCACTTCCTCGGCCAGCATGGTCTTGCCGGTGCCCGGCTCGCCCTTGATCAGGAGCGGGCGTTGCAGGGTGAGGGAAGCATTCACGGCCAGTTTAAGGTCGTCGGTGGCGACGTAGGTCTCGGTGCCTTGGAAGCGGTTCTGCTGATGCGATGCGTGCATGGGAGTTCGTGGGGAGGTTTGATTATTTTGAGTATATTCCAGAACCGCAGATGGTATCGGCAGTCGTTCCCGCGAAAGGGGGGGGGCGGCGGGTTGGGGCCTGTGGTCATCGTCACCCCCCGCTGCGCGAATGTGGACGACCAACACCTGTTTGGGTTAGAATCGCAGGTTGATAGTGCGAAAGATGTCGTTTTTGCACGTGCGGTACCCGATTACCACTTACCATCGCCACCATGAAAAAATTCTTCGCACTGCTCATGTTCGCCAGCATCGCCAACGTTGCTGCAGCGGCTGACGTCGTCGCCAACGCCAAGGCCGCCAAGGTCGAGATGTGCATCGGCTGCCACGGCATTCCTGGCTACAAGGCTACTTTCCCAGAAGTGTATCCCGTTCCGATGATCGGCGGCCAGTCGGCCAAGTACATCGAAAACGCGTTGAATGCTTACAAAAAGGGCGAGCGCAAGCACCCATCGATGCGCGGCATCGCAGCATCGATGAGCGACCAGGAAATTGCTGACGTGGCTGCGTACTATTCGCAGCAGACCGCACAAACCGCGAAGAAATAAGGACAGAACCATGAAAAAAATGATTGCAGCCCTGTTCTTCGGCGCGATGTCCATGAGCGCCTTCGCAGCTGGCAATGTCGCCAACGGTGAGGCCCTGGCCAAGAAGTACAACTGCGCGGCCTGCCACGGCGCGGACTACACCAAGGCGATCGACCCGAGCTATCCAAAGCTGGCCGGCCAGCACGCCGATTACCTGAAGCAGGCGCTGGTGGCTTACAAGCGCGGCGCCGGTCCAAACGGCCGCAACAACCCGATCATGACCGGCCAGGTCCAGCCACTGTCGAACGCCGACATGGCCGACATTGCAGCTTACCTGCACAGCCTGCCGTCGGGCCTCGTCGTCAAGCGTTAAGCCACGTCATCTTCGGATGACGCCAAAAATCCTTTCAGCCGGCGCCACGCGCCGGCGCGAAAGGATTTTTTCATTTCTGCGGCGCCTTTGCGCCCGCCCTGGAGTATGTCTTGCCTGCTTTTGATATCCGCGACGCCAAAACCAACCTGCTCAGCGGCCTGACCGTCGCCCTGGCGATGGTGCCCGAAGCGATCGCCTTCGCACTCGTCGCGCAGGTGTCGCCGCTGACCGGACTGTACGCCGCCGTCCTCGTCGCCTTCATTACCTCCGCATTCGGCGGCCGTCCCGGCATGATCTCGGGCGCAACCGGCGCGCTGGCGGTCGTCATGGTGGCGCTGGTGGTAGCGCACGGAGCCGAATACCTGTTCGCCACCGTGGTCCTGATGGGTATCCTGCAGCTGCTGTTCGCGGCGGCGCGGCTTGGCAAGTTCATCCGCATGGTGCCGTATCCGGTGATGCTCGGTTTCGTCAACGGGCTGGCGATGGTGATCTTCATCGCGCAGTTCGGACACTTCAAGGTCGCGGGCGCCGATGGCGCGCAGCAGTGGATGACGGGTGCGCCGCTGTTCACGATGCTCGGCCTGGCAGCCCTGACGATGGCGATCATCTACCTGTTCCCGCGCATTACCAAGGCAGTCCCGGCCACCCTGGTCGGGATCCTTGCGGTGTCGCTGCTGGTGGCGCTGGGCGGGATCGACACCAAGACGGTGGGCGACCTCGGTTCGATCAAGGGCGGCTTCCCGGCCTTCCACCTGCCGCAGGTGCCTTTGAACTGGGAGACGCTGACCATCATCTTCCCTTACGCGCTGGTGCTGGCGGCGGTCGGCCTGATCGAGTCGCTGCTGACCCTGACCCTGATCGACGAGATCACCGACACCCGCGGCCAGCCGAACCGCGAGAGCATGGCGCAGGGCGCGGCCAACGTCGTCACCGGCCTGTTTGGCGGCATGGGCGGCTGCGCGATGATCGGCCAGAGCATGATCAACGTGAACAGCGGCGCCACCGGGCGCCTGTCCGGCATCGCCACCGCGGCGTTCCTGATGGCGTTCATCCTGTTCGGCTCCGCCTGGATCGAGCGCATTCCGCTGGCGGCGCTGATCGGCGTGATGTTCGTGGTGTGCCAGAAGACCTTCGAGTGGGGCAGCTTCCGCTTGTTCGGCAAGGTGCCGCGCGCCGATATCTTCGTCGGGCTGCTGGTGGCTGTCGTCACGCTGGCCTTCGACCTGGCCATTGCGGTGATTACGGGCGTGATCGTGTCGGCGCTGGTGTTCGCGTGGGAGCATGCGAAGCAGGTGCGCGTGAACGTGTCGACGGATGCGAATGGCTGGAAGGTGTATGAGCTGGAGGGTTCGCTGTTCTTTGCATCGGTGGCCGGGTTTGGGCAGCTGTTTTCGCCGAAGGAAGATCCGCAGGATGTGGTGATCGAGTTCCGCAAGGCGAGGGTGGTGGACCACTCGGCGATCCAGGCGATCGATGCGCTGGCCGAGCGCTATCGGCAGGCGGGCAAGCAGCTGCACCTGCGCCACCTGAGCGCGGACTGCCGCGAGGTGCTGGAGAATGCCAGGGGAATGATCGAGGTGAATTTGCTGGAGGATCCGCGCTATCACGTGGCGGACGACAAGCTGGGGTGACGTGGGTTGCGGCGGATCAGGCGAACAGGCCGCATCCGCCGCATCCGCAAACTCATCGTCGGCGCACGCAGTCGATATATGCCGCGGTATCGGGCGGCGTGCCATTGCGCTGCGAGGTCCAGATCATCTCGCCGAGGCACTCCATGATCTGGTGATGCGCATCATGCTCGCCCAGCCGCTGAACCAGCACATTATGTGCGGCGCGAATTCCCAGCGGCTGGTCGATCGACACCTGCTCGGCAATCGACAGGTGCATCGACAAATGAAGGAATGGATTAGGCTGGCCGCCTTCAACCGAGTAATCGCGCGCAATCGCGCCTTCGGCGTCGGCAAGGACGTCGGCATATTCGGGATGCATGGCGATCCAGTCGGCCGCGATGGCATCCATCGGGGTCAGGACTTCGCCAGCGCGCTGCTTGCGGAACGCTTCGCAAAAGAAGCGCCGCACATCATGGGAGGACGGGGTGAACATGCACGTATTGTACCGCGTGCCGTCCGATCCCCGCCCTGGTCTAGCTCTTTCCCGGCACCAACACCAGTTGCGGTTCGGAAGCACATTGCGGCTCGGCCGACCCCGCTTGCGGCACAGCCTGCTGGCCGCGCGGGGGATGCGGCTGGCGCAGGTAGCGGGGCGTGTGGCGGCGGTCCTGCCCGGCGTGGGCCGGCCAGGACAGGAAACGTGACAATTCCTGCAGCGCACGCTGGTAGACATCGCGTTTGAATTCGATCACGACATCGAGCGGCACCCAGTAATCATGCCAGCGCCAGGCGTCGAACTCCGGGTGGTCGGTCAGGCGCAGGTTCACTTCATTGTCGCGCGCGACCATCCGCAGCAGGAACCAGATCTGTTTCTGCCCGCGGTAATGCCCGCGAATCTCGCG
>CXWL01018270.1_pt1 | contig 14770 bp, 7 predicted proteins | sample 590931 | NCBI WGS metagenome assembly CXWL01 (sample SAMEA3498368, study PRJEB10139) | groundwater metagenome | biome: water well; material: biofilm material | place: Germany | collected 2015-04-27 | reverse complement strand
CTTCCTTATTTATCTTTTGCAGGTATTTACTTTTGCCAATATATTGAACGGCCTGCTGCATCAATTGCTTTTTCCTTTCCCTGATAAATTGTTCTGTAGCTTCTGTATTTTTTAGCTGGCTGTTCAGTTGGTCTGTTTTCCCTTTTGCCAGGTGCAGTGGCTTTATTATGTTGCTGTCTAATTGGTTCTTTTTTTCGTCTAAGTATTTTACAGTGGTTATCAGCTTATCCCGGTATTCATCATACTTTCCCCGGTATCCGTCAACTGCTACTTTACCTTCTTTATACTTTTGCAATAAAGAAGAAAAAGTCAGTTGGTTGTTGCCAAACAACCGCTGTGCAGTTTCGGGGCTGGCTTTTTCCAATATTGTTTTGATCTTGTTTTCCCATTTACAAAGCCGGGCTAATGTCTTTTCTGTTTTAGAAGTAATGCTGTTGTAATATTTATCTGCCTTGGAAGAAACAGCGTCTAAATATTTTGAAGGTGTTTTCTGTAATAGTAATAAGGTTGAATCTGTCTGGGCATCAAGGATGCCTGAATAAACAGATAATACAGTTAAAAAAATAAATCGGCTTAACATAAGCTTCGCAGTTAGCAATAGCGTAAAACGAAAATGAGCAATATTTTAATACCAGACAATACCCCAAAGTGGTAATTCTTTAAATACCGTATAAATAATAGAATTCCATATTATTTTCACGGTATTTTCTTGTAGTTGGTTTTTGAATACTATTTTTCCCCTATAAAAAAATTTCTTCCTCAGTAACACTCAGTGTTTACTCTTAGCTCCCTTGGTTTCATACTTAAGTTTTGTAACCCTTCAATGTGAATTCTATCGGTAGTATGCAAACGAAGTGTTGCAAGTAAAAGAAATTATTTGTATCCGGCAATAACCCTTTCGGGGTATTTTTCTAATTCCCGGTTAGTATGTAATTGTAATACGGTGATCAGTACCTGAAGATCAATAGCTAAGTTCGAATGTTAGCTTTATATGCTTCGCTATTTTCCTTATTCTTCTAAGGGAAAATCATTTTTTACTGACATCTGTATAGAAAAAATTCTATGTTTCAGAAACAGATTTCAAATATGAGCCTGGGATTTTGATTAAACTCCCGTAGTAGTACGGAAAAAATAATCCGTAGTAACCGCAATTGAGAACCTCAAACAACTATTTATTCCTCCTTCTTGCAATTCTGTCCTGGCAGAAGAAAGAGAAATATTATCTGCAAAATTTTTCCGTAAAAGGTACACCGCCCTGCAACGCCTGCACCTGCAATTGCCCTGCCCCATTTGACCGGATCACAATATGATCTCCATCTGCCGCTGCTCTTCCTGTATAGCGAGCCGCTGCATCTCCCTGGTCAGTCCGGTATATTCGTACATTTGGATTATTGGTACAGTAGCGTTGAAGGGTTGTAATATCCGGTAAATAAGTGCCCCTAAAGCTTTTTCTTCCTGATTGCGCTACTACGATATCCGGGTCAACTGCCTGTATAAAGGGCAGTGTACTTGAGGTTTCACTGCCATGATGCGCAATTTTTAATACAGTGGCTTTTAACTTATGGGGAACCGTTTCAAGTAATATCTTCTCTACAAACTTCGCTGTGGCAGGATTATCATCCCGGTCTTTTCCCTCTGCATCACCCATAAAAAGGAAGACATGGTCTCCATATTGCACCCGAAGCACAATAGAAGAATTGTTAATTTCTGTGTTGCCTGATCCTAATGTATTGTCCGCATTGCCCCTCCAGGTATATAAGACTTCAACTTTAAGTTCACTACCCCAATCAATTTGCCCGAAATTTTTCTCCCCAATATGGATCTGTTGCGCCCTGCCCGGGTGACTGCCCGTTCCTTTTATTGCATTTAGAAAAGAGAGGTATGCCGGTAAATCGCTGGGATAACCAGGGTCATAATAATGATTAATACGAAAATTCTTTGAAATACTCTGGGCACCATAGAAATGATCAGTATGCGGATGGCTGATAAAAAGTGCTTCAATATCGGCTCCCCGATGTCCCTGGCTTTGGATGTATGGTAAAAAAGGATTGGATGCATCAGCAGAATATGGTCCTCCGTCAATAACAATTGAATATCCTTCGAATTTTCCATTCCCGTCAATACCATCATCATGCGTCTGAATCCAAATAGCATCACCCTGACCTACATCAACATAATGAATCGTCAAAAATGCGTTTAGGGGAATAGAAGAGCTATCTGATCCATCAATCGGTACAGCAGTTGCAGGTTCAATGTATTTCTTTGCCACCCATCCCCGCTGGTTATTTCCAAATACTATTTCCCGCCAAAAAGGGGCTGATCCCACTACCATCACCCTCGTACCCGGAACAAGGCAGGCAATTGAAGGAGCATTGGTGGAATGGTCAGTTCTTACATTAACACAGGGGGTCACAGTGCCCCGTACTACATAAGGCTCATTTTGCGCAAACAGTTTTGGAGAAATCAGAAGCAGACAAACTGTGAGGATACAGGCCATACATCGCAGGCGATTGCTTTTGAATTTATTCATGGAGGTTTATTTTATTTCAGATAATTGTGTGCCCTACTCTTTCCCGGGTACGGCACTCTTTTTCCGCTCCAGGTATTTTACCGGATTAATACCCGCCATCTGCTCAAATTCTTCTTTTGTCAATCCACCCATCATATTAATGAGCATATTCTTGTCCGATTTATGGTTTCGCACCACATAAAAATCACTCCCATATAAAACTCTCGTCTTTAGTCTTTCATGCTTCATTGTTTGCTTGAGAAGCGGCAATATACCGGCATCACTGTGCAGGATATAACTAATATCAGCATAGATGTGGTCGTATTGCAGCATCAGGCTGCAAATGATCGAATACCAATCTGCAGATTTCCATATCTGTTCAGGCTTACCCAGCTTTAGGTCACCCTGCCCGTTCCGTAAAAAGTTAATGCCCCGGTCTGGGTACTTCACTAGTTGGCTGCTATAATTATCCCGGTCTTTTTCAAAAAACCTCGTCCATTCATCATCACCTCCAAAGTGCCCGAAACAAATCTTAAGATCCTTTAAATTTTGTGTGATCAATTTTGTTTGTTCGTTATAGCCAAATAACTCTTTTAGTTTTTCATTCGCTGATTGACCAATGAGCATTGCTAAAAGCTCCGGATCTAAAAGACATAAATAATTAAGGGGATGCGTAAATACTTCCTGTAAATCAACCATCTTCATTTGTGGTAATAACATTGGCTGAAAATCATCAGTGTCTTTACCATTTTCTGTTTCATCATCATTGTCATTGTCCTTTGCCATGGACTGTTTGAAGATGGGGTGGTGATCCCAGTCTTTCTTTTTTTTGCCCCGGTAATAGATAACGCCCCTGATACAATGCGTCATTACAGGGATACCATTTTCTGCTGCATACTTCCAAAGAGGCAATAAGGCTTCGTCAAAAGGAAAATACCCAAGTGCAGGATATATTTTAAAGCCGCTGAACTCTTTTGTTTCAATATAATCTTTGATAAAGCAATCTTTGAGGATCACTTTCCCATTTATTACTTCATAGTCAAAAAACATCTGTTCACCTACATGGCTCCGGCGGGGATCAACAAAAACAAAAGGGTATATCTGTTCTTGCCTGTTCTTTTTTAATTTGGCAAGCTCGGCCATCTGCTCACCATACGGCTTCATCGGTGTCCCCGCTCCCATGAATTCCATATCCATCGGAAGCACTATCATACCGCTTCCTGCCGGATACTGGTTGGTGAGCTTTGTGAAAATGTCAGATTGCCGGGCATAACGGGCATAACGCACAATATTGATATACCGCTTAATTATCTCCGTAGTTGCCTTTCCCGGAAGCATTTTAAAAAAACGGGAAGTCTGCCGCAACAGGAACAGCAGGAGATTTTTTCCGCTGGGGAAAAATAATAACAGAATGATTAATAACAGTGCTTTTAGCCAAATGCTATTTGTGATTATTAATATCCCATGGTCATTTAACCAAGCCTGGAAGGAATCAAGCCATTTGACCTTAATATTATTCTGAATCAACAAATCTCTCAATTTCCATTCATAGATTTCATGAAAAATGGAAATGACAATAATTGCTCCTGCTACTAATTTGATAATCCGTAATATAAAATACCTGGTCATCCCTATTTTTATCCGATACAAAATCCTTACCAGCCGCTTATACCAGGTCTGATGCTTCCATTTATACGGACTGTACTTATTCTTAAACCACCACCGAAATATCCTGATAAATAAAGTAATGGGAAATAAAACATACGCCGGGCCTGCTATAGTCCGTGCCAGGAATGGCGGGACATAATCACCGGTAAAAATATGGGTGTGGCAGTTGATGATCCTGACTGCTGGTGAAATCTCTTTAGTATCCATGTATATTTGTTTGACAAAAATTGTAGTCTGTTTTTTTATTCGAACTTAGCCCGGATGATACGTGAAGTTTGTCAGAGGGCAGAGTGGACTATTTCAGAGCCGGCAATTGCAAAGTATTGAAAGAATAACTCTTTCTAAAAAATATTTCGGGATGCCATAGTAACTATCGGAGCAAAAATTTAAAGAAAAATTAGCGAAGTTCATTGCCGCTTTTTTAGTTTATACGGCCTTAGTAATCTTCTCCAGGATATGGTGGCTTTCCCCAAGTTTACGCAAAGTGTCACAATTGCTGCAAAGTTTTGAAAAGAGTATGTTATAAGACATTATATTTGCTGTAGTTCTTTCAGTGAGTCAAAACGTAATGAAATGAAGCTGTTTCACCAAATTTTCACCATTAACTACAATTGTTATATAAACAATTGATTTTCAAAATATATTTTGCGGGGTTCGAATCTCGTACGGGCTACGAAAAAGAGTCTTAATGCAACAAAATCCCCGCAAATACGAGTTATTTACGGGGATTTTGCTTTTTCCTGATCAGTTCAGGCCGGCTTTTTAGGTGCTATCTGGGTCTCGAAATCATTTGCCAAAAAATTATTTGACCCAGTTCATCTTATTCACTTTAACATGCTGTGAATTACCGCCAATCATGATCTGAAATTCACCTGGCTCCCAGTCATATTTTAAATCATAATTATAAAACTTGAGGTCTTCGGGTGTTATGCTGAATGAAACCTTTTTTGATTCTCCGGCCTTTAATTCAACTTTCTGAAACCCTTTTAACTCTTTTACCGGCCTTGTTACGCTGCCCGCCACATCACGGATATACAATTGCACCACTTCTTTTCCATCTGCATTGCCGGTATTAGTAACGGTAACGCTGGCCGTCAATGTTTGATTACCCCTTAATGAATTGCTACTAAGCCCAACATCACTATAACTAAACGTGGTATAGCTTAAACCATATCCAAAAGGGTACAGGGGGTCATTACTGACATCAAGATAATTGCTCCTAAATTTTTCAAACCATTTTCCCTCTCCCAAAGGGCGACCGGTATTTTTATACTTGTAGAAAAGGGGCACCTGGCCAACATTCTGTGGAAAAGTAGTTGTTAATTTTCCTGAAGGATTTACATCCCCAAACAATACATCAGCAATGGCATAACCTGCTTCGCTGCCACCAAACCATACATTTAATATAGCAGGTACATTTTCATTTTCCCATTTCAATGCAAGCGGCCTTCCGGTAAAAAGAACCAATACAACCGGCTTTCCCGTTTTCAGTAAAGCCTTCAATAGTTCTTTCTGAGCTTCAGGAATTTCAATATTAGTACGGCTAGATGATTCACCACTCATCTCTGCCGATTCCCCCAATGCCGCAATAATGATATCCGACTGATTGGCAATGTCCAGTGCTTCTTGTAAAATCTCAGCGGCAGGGCGGATGTCCCTTCGTAAAGATTTACCAAACATGCCTGCCCTTTCTTCAAACAGACTATCTTCGTCAAGGTTAGAGCCTCGTGCCTGTAAAATTTTTACATGGGTTCCAACCACTTCTTTCAACCCGGTTAACAGAGAAGTTGCTTTTGAAAAATCAGCGGCTACACTCCAGGTTCCGGGCATATTCTCTTTATTATCCCCTAACGGTCCTATCAATGCAATAGTGCCTTTTTTCTTTAACGGCAGCAGGTTATCCTGATTCTTTAGTAATACAAAACTTTGTGCTGCTATGTTTCTTGCTTCTTTACGATGTTCATTTGTAAAGATTTCTTTTTTTGCCCTGTTCTCATCACAATATTTATACGGGTCATCAAATAAACCTAATTTATATTTTGCTTCCAATATCCTCCTGCATGCAGCATCAATCTGTGCAAGAGTAATTTTCCCTTCTTTTAATGATTTTGCCGAAGTGGTTAGCAATCCTTCACCCACCATATCCATATCAATACCAGCACCCAATGCCCTTGAAGAAGCAATTTGCAAATCGCCGATACCATGATCAATCATTTCATTAATGCCGGTGTAATCTGTAACTACAAAGCCTTTAAACCCCCATTGCCTGCGCAATACATCTGTCATCAACCATTTATTAGCGGTAGCTGGTATGCCATCTACTTCATTGAACGATGCCATCACACTGCCAACACCGGCATCGACAGCTGCTTTATAAGGAGGAAAATAATCATTATACATCCGCTGGTGACTCATGTCAACTGTATTGTAGTCACGGCCTGCTTCAGCAGCACCATATAAGGCGTAGTGCTTAACACAAGACATGATTGTATTATTCTTTGAAAGATCATCTCCCTGATATCCTTTTACCATGGCTATTGCCACTTGCGATCCCATGTATGCATCTTCGCCACTACCCTCTGCAATTCGTCCCCAACGTGGGTCACGGGCAATATCAACCATTGGAGAAAATGTCCAGTTAATTCCATCAGCACTTGCCTCCTGTGCGGCAATTTGTGCGCTGCGTTTTACTAAACCCATGTCCCAGGTACAACTTAATCCGAGCGGAATCGGAAAAACTGTTTCATAACCATGTATCACATCCATGCCGAATATCATGGGGATTTTTAAGCGGCTTTGTTCGACAGCTATTTTTTGTACTTCCTTAATTCTTGCAACAGATTTAATATTGAACAAGCCACCAACTTTTCCTTCCCTGATTTTTTTTGCAATGTCTGTATTACCTGCCTGCCCGGTTGTGATATCGCCGGCACCCGGTAGATTCAGTTGACCTAGCTTCTCTTCCAACGTCAATTTCTTCATCAGGACATCAATAAAGGTTTTCATCTTTGCATCCTGTGCCGTTGCCGGATATGAACAGGCAACCAGTAAAACAATTACCAATCTTTGTAACAATTTCATGTGTTAAAGTTTTTATTATTTCTGTAAGTAAGGCTCTATTTAATTTTTTGCCAGATGATCTGGGTCTCATTGAAAAATAATCAATGGGTGTTTTTGTAAAATTATCTCATATAACATATATCAGCCGGGCAAATCTTTCAAAGACCATTTTCCCCGCTACTTTACCTGATGCTGCAATATCATTTTCGCCGCAATAAACTGCTATTTGGTTAGGCTGACTAATAATATCGTATTGATAACGCAATAAATCGAGCAAAGAATAACTTCCCACAAAGAGAATTTTACTTACTCCGGGAAAACTAATACTGTCCTGTCTTTTGAGAGACTGTATATCATCCCAAAAAGGAGGTTTTGTATTCTGCCTTTGCGCAGTATCCTGCACGAGGAAGAATAGAAATATGATTTCAAGTAATCTAGCCATCATTCAGCTTTTATAACTTTTGTTCTTTCAGATACCCCATTTTCGTTAACGGCTTCTATAGAATAATAATACGTCTTTTGCGAATCCATAGCCTTCATCCAGTATTCATTATTCGAATGAACCATGATGCTGGTATATAATTTATCGGGGTGAGTGCCATAATAGATATTGTAGGCAAATGCATTATCTACCAGTTTCCATTTAATAAATGCGCTTCTTTTATCTTTTTCCGTACGTAAAACTATAAACCCATTTACTTCATTTGGTTTTTCACCATTTCCATTTCCAAAAACCCTAAGGCCACTAATAGCAAATTTTCCCGTGGGCATATGAATGTTCTCTAATCTGATGAATCTTGCCTGAACGGGTTTTGGCAGTTCAACATATTCATGCGGCACATCTGTTCTGTTATTGCTTTTATCCACCAGCATATTCCATTTTTTACCATCAGCAGAATAAAATAATTTGTATTGATGATATTGTTCGCCGCCATTCCATTTGCCTAAATGATTTTCTTCTACATCCTGGTCAGCATAATTTATTTGTATCGCATTTACGGTTGAAATATTTCCTAAATCGGTTTGTATCCATTCCCCTTTATCAGCTGTTGCTGCACACCAATAAGTTTTTGCCAGTTCATCCACGGAATTATTAGGAGAGTAACCACCTATAGCAGATGACACCTGTACAGGTTTATTATAATTTAATAGCATCCATCCTGTGAAATAACCGGATTTACCATTAATACTGTAGCCAAATCCGGAAAACCCGGAAGCTGGAATATAATGAGGGTAATCGCCAAATGTAGTGTTACAATACATTTGGTCATCTGCATCAAAACCCGCTGGCCATATCGCCAACCTTCGTTCAAAAGTATTCTTTACAGAAAGTACTGTGGTAGAAACATGCCAGTAATTATTGAATTTATCCTGGAAAGTAGCGCCATGCCCCGCACCACGTACAAAGCCTCCTAACTTTATACTCAACGGGTCACTCTGTGCCTCAAAAGGGCCAAGCGGACTTTCACCAACTAATAATCCATCTGCATAACCACTAAATTCAGTTCCCGGCGCACCATACTGCAAATAATATTTGCCCTTATATTTCGTCATATGAGAGCCTTCAATGAAAGGGTCAAGAAAAGTATTATCCATGTGTTCCCCAAAACGCTGCCAGCCAAATCGCCAGGGTTCCAAAAAATACATTTCTTTTCTTGTTCCGATTGGCCGGAATGTTTTCCGGTTCAATTCTATCCCATACATTGGAAAACGGTTGCTGCTGCCATTATACATATACAATTTCCCATCATCATCTGTAAAGAAAGAGGGGTCCCATCCACCAATTTCAAAACTATCTACCAATGGCTTCCAATCATTAGTTTTTGGATTTGTGCTCATCCAAATAGAAAATTTGCTTGTGTAAGTACTGCCAAATACAATCATTGTATCACCGATGATGCCAACGGCTGGAGCACAGAGTTCATCATAGGTGTTAGTATTCCATGGACGTAGAAATTTTTTGGAAATAAAATTCCAGTTGAGCATATCGCTGCTCCACCAATAACCCCATTGATTGGTGCTGAACAGATAATAATCACCTTTGTAATTTACAATCACCGGGTCGGCAGTGGCACGGTGCTTTCCCCATTGGGTGAAATTGGGAATGGGAGTGTACCCATAGTCAATGTTGATGGGATTGCAATAGGTCTTTCCTGCCTTGCCGGCAGGCAGGTGCTGAGAATTAACAGATAAGGAGAAAAAACCAGCTACCAGAAAAAGAATGCTTTTTTGCATAAATTATTTTTTACTCTTTGTAATATTCCAGTAATGCCAGCAGCCAGGCTGCAGAACCATAACCTACCATCGGTATCGCTCCTTTATAAGCTGATTCTTCAATACTCAGTATTTCCGGCACGGTATTAAAATTGCGGCTGGCATAAACAGTCACCCTGTCTATTAATTTTTTGGCTTCTTTTTTATTTCCGAATTTTGATTGGGCTACAGCTACTCTCAGCCCGGCAAATGGCCATTCCTGGTTTTCATAACTGTCGTTGCTGTTAAACCGGATATATCCCTTTATAGAATCATGCCCGGCCCGCAATTGTTTATCATAATACGCCATGTGGCTGCTGAATAAATTTTTATCCTTCAGCAATCCATTGGCAAATAACTCAAATGTGGCTGCATCACAAAAATAATGGTCAGTTTCGTTCTGGTCATTTACATTGCCTTTAATAAATTTTTTTTGATAGATAAGATTTTCATTTATTCCTTTTAATAGCCGGCTGGCCGCAACTTCATATTTAGTATAAGGGAGATGGTATTGTTTTTGCAGTTCCGCAATCATTTGCAAGGCTCTTGCATTTACGCCGCTTGTCCAGGTAAACTGCCTGCCGGGCAAATGGTGTTCCCATGGGCCGCTTTCTTTTTTTATTAAATTATTTGTATCAATACTATGAACAATGGCATCTGCAATAATGAGGATTTCTCTATTCCACTTTGTATAAAACAATTCATCATCCGTATTTTTCATGTATTCATAAAAAGCAAAAAAGAATAAACCAAAATCATCTATTTCAATATTAGGCCCGTTGGTTTCGCCAAAATCGCTTTCTTCCCGGCCTTTGCCGAAATAACGGGTAACAGAAATGATGTAAGGCACACCTATTCCATGATCCATTCCATCGCTATGCGTGAAATGAATATATTGATTGGTTGGTGATGCTTTCAGCATAAACTCTAACCCTTTCGCTGCTTCTTCCTTCATTCCAATTTTGCTCATAGCTGCTATGGAAAACGATGCATCCCTTACCCAGGCAATAGACCATATACCCGGGCGAAGCGATGCCAGTATTTGCCCATGCGACAAAGGGAATATTTCTTTTTCGCTTACCTGGCTCATTTTTAAAACTGCAATAGATTGCTCCATTGCAGTTTTTTCTTCTTCGGAAATGCCGGTTGGGAATTTGCAGCTAGTAAATATTTTTTTCATGTAATGCAGTTCAGCATCCAGCAAAGAAGCTGTACGGCTATTAAGGATTGTTGCGGCCTTAAAAACTGCATCCGATTCAAAATGCAAACTATCAGTAAATCCAAAAAGAAAATACTTTTCGTAACCGCTGTTATATTTTTTTTCGAAAGAAGTTGTTTGTATTTTCCCGTAAGCATTTTCAAAACCAAAATCCAGCTTATCAATGGCTGCTTTATTTCCCCGGGCAGTTATATAGAATATTTTATCCCCATTTACAAAGGATGAAAAATAATACAGGGAATATGCCGGGTATTTTACTTCAATAACATGAGTGTTTTTAAAATATCCGGAGCTTATTGGTTTCATTTTACCATTTACTGAAAGATTTGTCAACACAGGATGTACGGCAATAGCTGAATCGTAAAAAGAAAATATATGTGGATAAACAGCTTCCACTTTACTGCTTTCCTCATTATAAACGGCGGCTATTAAACCGTTGGAAGTAGTAAGCTGATGATAAGAGTGCTTGTCATCTAATAATTTTTTTAACTCTCTGTCATAATATTTTTTTGTGGAGACACCTAGTTTTCCACCGTATATACCTCCATCACCTGCGCCATTATACACTTTAATGGCCAACATACTTTTTTCTTTCAGTAATTTTTGGGGAATAAGATATTGCCTTTGCCTGTCCCAGGCTGTTTGGTCGTTGGGCGGAAATTTTCCCAGCCCGCCAATCTTCACCCCGTTAAAATAAGTCTCATCACAATCATCAATGGTACCTGCAAATAAAATCAAATCACCCCCAAGCATGTGGCGGGGAATGATAACAGTAGTCCTGTACCAGCAATATTTTTTTTCAATTCCTTTAATGTATTGGCTGATTGGAGCTGGTACATTTACCAATTCCCAGGCAGCATCGTTGAAGTTTATTTCTTTATAAGCGGTATCATTACCCTCAATAAATTTCCATTTGCCCTGCAAGGAAATAAATTGAGCAAGGGACGGCTCTGCAAACAACAAAAACACACCGATAAAATATTTCATACTTATTTTTAAATTATTCCTGTACAAATGGATCACATGATAGATATTCCAAATAATAATCTCCCAATTGCGCCATCTTTACATCAAGTGCTATTCCCAAATCAACCTGTATTCGCCCAACCGGCCAATCTTGCCTCACTATTTATTTTTCAAAGACTTACTTATTTTTTTTATCGGTATAAATGCCAATAAAATGAGTCCGGATCAATGATGCCCTCAAAACTTCTTCTCCCTCTAATTTTACAGCAATTGACTTTGAAGCTTGTGCAGGCATGTGGCAGTCAATACAATTTTTTTCAATCCCAATAACCTGTGCATGAGTTGAGGTTTTAAACCTTTCTGTCTTTACATCATGGCACTCCATACATTTTTGCGAAAACAATTCTGTTTTGCCCCGCTGGTCTTCATGTGTATTATGACAGCTATTGCATGTCAGTTGTACACTCATCTTAAAACATTTACTTGCTTTTAGTAAGCCGTAATTATTTCCATGCACATCTATATTACCATTTCTTGCAACTTCTTCATTCATTGAATCAATTACAAAATAATCAGCCAGGTTTTTACCAGCGGTAAATCGAAAAGAAGGCTTTGTTTTTTTTATATTACCCCCGTGGCATAAAGCACAGATATCTAATTGCAATTGCCTTGAAAGCGATGCCGGGTTTATAATAAACTTCCCGGCTTTTTCCAATGGGTTTTTCGTTTGATATTCTACATGCTTTGCTGCAGGGCCGTGACATCTTTCGCAATTTATTCCATATATTATTCTGTTGTGGTTAAACTCCATTGGTTCCAGTGGTGGCCCCGAAATACCCTCTGCATAAGAGGCATGGCATTCCAGGCAACGGGAAGTTACCGGCTTATCAATAACTACTTTATCAGAACGAAGCCCGGGGCTGTTAGACCATTGATTGGCAGCGGTAAAGAAAGTTATCGGTAATTGAAAAAGTTTTTTGTTGCGCCATGATAAGAAGGATTGCCCCATAACACCTGAGCCAATCACCATATCAAAACGCATGGCTATTTTTTCATCCCCCTTATAATAAGCTACCTGGTAAAAGCCACTATCCCTTTTCTCCATCACCAGCTTTATGTCCGGGCTGTATGAAAAACTGTTCTTTCCTTTTTCAAAACTTCCCATAATTATTTTTTCTTCGGGAGGTTGCAGCGTACGGTAATGTGCTGTTTGAATATAAGCGTTGTAAATATTTTTATGGCAACCAGCACACTTCTCAGATCCGGCAAAATCTTCAAATCGAACTGCTGACGGATCCTCTTTCTTTTCACCACGGTTGTTCATACACCTTACCATCACCAATATGCAAACAGTTATGGTAAACATAACCAAAGTAGTACCCCGGTATCTTTTTATAATCTTCAAATTAAAAACTCCAGACATTGGCAGATTTATATTGAAATCAGGTAACTCATTATTCTCAGCACCCTATTTACCATCACAGGTACGGTGCCGTAAAGCCTAGTATATTCTTCATTCCATTTTTCACTTCAGGGCAACCCGTAAATAAATTCCACAGCAGACCGCTCCGGTAGTTTTCTATCATGACAATGATAGGCCCCTGGTCTATTGCTAAAAATGATGATGCAAACCACGGGTCGCTTAATTTGTAGGAATCATAAAAGCCATAAGTTCCCCATAGTTTATTACCCAATTTATAATAGAAAAATTTTAAAGCTGCCATAGATTCTGCTGGTGTGTATGGAAAAGATGACAGTGCCGCTGTGGGGGTAATTACTCCCCTGTCATTATTAGGGCTGTGTGCCTGATAATAGCCTGGCGCAGGTCCATCGCTGGCTGTCAGGCCCCATGTCTGGCTACTATAGCCATACCAGTTTTGAGGATTTGCTTTACAATATTCGTAATTAATTTTGGTATGGTTTACTGCTTGTGTCTGGTAATTGGCATACGCATCGCTTAATCCATTGGGGTTAATGCCCAAAAAAGAATAATGCTCAAAAAATAATGGGCCACCATTGGAAGGGCCCAATGGCAACTGATAGCCATAATAGATATTGTTATTTACAATTCCTCCATTATTTGCCCATCCATTATCGTAAACAATTTTGGGTATTGCGTGTGTCCGGGATGAGGCTGCAAGGGCATATACAATAAGCCCTTCGTTCCATCCCCTGATTTGATGATTCATTATCCAGGCTTTGTCGGGGCTCCAATGCCAGTATAATACATTTTGATTATTTTGTCTGAACCAATCCCACTCCACCCCATCCCAAATATTATTAATTTTTGTACGTAATTCTGTTTCGACAGCATCAGCTCCATCAAAATATTGCCTTGCTGCAAGTAATCCCTGTATTAAAAAAGAAGTTTCCACCAAATCGGCACCATTATCATTTGGGCTAAAGGGTTGTGTTTGCCCTGTGCTGCCATATATCCAATGCGAAAAAGCGCCATGATAACGGGTACAATTATTTATCAGGAAATTTGTAATCTTGAGAACTCTGTCTCTCCCTTCTACCCTCGTAATAAACCCCCTGTTCACAGCAGCAACCATTGCCATAATGCCAAAACCAGTACCCCCTGTGGTTACTGTTTCAGCGCTACTGGCCCTTTCCCTTGCCATACCACTTACCGGATGCCCAAAGTCCCAAAAATATTTAAAGGTTTCCTGCTGTACTTTATCTAACAACTGGTTATCAGTTAAAATTGGAAATTTATCTGAAGAGTCGAGTTTTGTTAATAGATTAAAATCAGCAGCGTTAAATAGAATACCCCCTGCTTTTGATTTTAAAGTAGTAGCTAATGACACATTGTACTTAGTAAGATAATTAAGTGGTGATACTGGTTGTAATATAATAACGCTATCCCCATTTTGATAGGCTGCATTGTAGGCACCCCCGTTAAAATTAATACTGGTAGCTACCGTATTCCTGTCAATGGCAACAGGGAAATTTAACCTAATAACAGGACTAATACTTACATTTTTATAATCAGTTAAGCTAAATACCCCATCAACACTCCAATTTGATATTAAAAAATTAGCAGGCGGAGGAGGGGGTGGCGGCGGGGGGGGCGGATCCTTTTTGCACTTTGC
>CXWL01097539.1_pt1 | contig 14771 bp, 12 predicted proteins | sample 590931 | NCBI WGS metagenome assembly CXWL01 (sample SAMEA3498368, study PRJEB10139) | groundwater metagenome | biome: water well; material: biofilm material | place: Germany | collected 2015-04-27 | reverse complement strand
CGCTGGTGTCGGCGCTGTTGCAGGTGCAGTGCTTACTGGCGGCAGCGGCATAGGTACGGTTGGCGGTGCAGCAGTTGGTGGCATCATCGGCAACCAGATCGGCAAGCACAGGTAGTAAATTAGTGTACGGGTGAGTTGATGCCGCCGAATTAAAGGCTATAGCTTCACCATTACATGGCGCACGCAACTGTAATCCTCAATTGCGTACGTTGACATGTCTTTGCCGTAACCTGATTTTTTCATGCCGCCATGAGGCATCTCAGATACCAGCATAAAGTGGGTATTGACCCAAGTGCAGCCATATTGCAACTCTGCGGCCACCCGCATGGCGCGAGATACATCGCTTGTCCAAACAGAGCTTGCAAGGCCATATTCTGAATCGTTTGCCCAGCCGACTACGGTTTCTTCATCATCAAAACGGGTGACTGAAACTACAGGGCCAAATACCTCTTTACAGACAATTTCATCGGTTTGCAGTGCACCAGCAATAATGGTGGGTTCATAGAAAAAGCCGTGCCCATTGCGCACTTTGCCGCCAGTGGTAATTTCAATATGCTTCTGTGCGGCTGCCCGTTCTACAAAACCAGCCACGCGGTTGCGTTGACGTTCTGAAATAAGCGGACCCATTTCCACCCCTACATCATTTTGCGCGCCTACTTTAATGCTGGCTGTGGCAGAAGACAGTTCGGCGACTAATTTCTCGTAGATTTTTTTGCCTGCGTAAATACGGCACGCGGCGGTGCAATCTTGACCTGCATTGTAAAAACCAAAAGTACGAACGCCTTCTACTACAGAAGCTATATCAGCATCATCAAACACAATTACAGGTGCTTTGCCGCCTAATTCCAAATGCGTGCGCTTAACACTTTTGCTTGCGATATCCATAATTTTTTGACCTGTCGAAATGTCCCCGGTAATAGAAATCATCTGTATTTGTGGTTGCGAGATCATTGGTGCGCCGACTGATTCACCGCGCCCGGCAATAATATTGACCACGCCAGCGGGAAAAATCTCGGCTATTAATTGAGCTAACTTAAGTGTAGTGAGTGGCGTCATTTCAGATGGTTTAAGCACCACTGTATTGCCTGCGGCAAGCGCTGGGCCTAGTTTCCAGGCCGCCATCATGAGAGGGTAATTCCATGGCGCAATAGAGGCCACTACGCCGAGTGGATCACGCCGAATCATGCTGGTATGGCCTGATAAATATTCACCTGCCAGTGAGCCTGTCATATTGCGAATGGCACCTGCAAAAAATCTAAATACATCGGCGATGGCAGGAATTTCATCATTCAGTGCCGCTAAATAAGGCTTACCGCAATTAAGTGATTCAAGCTCAGCGAAGCCTTCTGCATTAGTTTCAATAGCCTCTGCCAATTTCAGTAGCATGGTCGCCCGGTCACGCGGAGTGGTTTTTTTCCAAGTTTTATAAGCGGCAGACGCCGCACTAACTGCCTGCTGAATTTGTTCAAGAGAGGCTTCTGCTACCTGAGCAATGACTTCACCAGTAGCTGGGTTCAACACATTTTCTAGAGTGCCTTGACCCTTGATGAACTGGCCATTAATGAATAATTGAGTTTGGATGTTTTGCATTTTCTCGACCTTCTTTAAAAGTAATACATGACTTAATTAGCGGCTACTACCCGCGATGGCTTCTGTGCTTTTACCAGATTATGTGGCATGTTGTTGGATTCGGTCATTAGTTTTATTGAAGTTCAGTTTCATTCAGAGGAAGTGCAAAACCTTCTTTCACTTCCTCCATCACGATGTAGCTTCTGGATTCCTGCGCGCCTGGCAGGGTGAGCAATATATCGCCTAATAGTGTGCGGTAGTCTGCCATTTGTGCAATGCGCGCCTTGATAAGGTAATCAAAATCACCAGAAACCAGATGACATTCAAGCACACTGGGTAGCTTGAGAATTTCTTGCTTGAACTTGCTAAAAATCGCACCAGATTTAGTAGAAAGCTTTAATTCCACAAACACTAACAATCCTAAGCCCAGTGCATGCGGGTCAAGTCGCGCATGGTAGCCCAGAATCACACCTTCTTTTTCCAGGGTTTTTACCCGCTCGCCACATGGCGTTACCGAGAGCCCGACGCGTTCTGCCAGTTCGGTAATCGGGATGCGCGCATTTTCTTGTAGCACAGCCAAAATTTTGATGTCGATACGATCAAGTTCGCGAACTGCATGGGTCCGAATGCGCATGTTAAATTCCTCATTATTGATTAAAACTATTATGCAGCAAAAATTTAGAAAATAACTACTAAAAATAAACAAAAATAAGATTTTATATGCTGTTAAAAGTATTAATTTAGATAAGTATTCACGTAAATTAGAAATAGACTATGTTTATTGTCTTTAGGTATGCATTGCAGAGGTTGTTATGAAAGTGCTTGTATTGGGGTCGGGTGTAGTGGGCGTAACGAGTGCCTATTATTTGGCGAAAAAAGGCTTTGAGGTTACGGTAATAGACCGCCAGCCAACGCCAGGCATGGAAACAAGTTTTGCCAATGCGGGGCAGATTTCACCAGGCTACTCAGCACCATGGGCTGCACCCGGTGTGCCGATGAAAGCGATAAAGTGGTTGTTTCAGCGCCATGCGCCATTTGCGATGAAACCTGACGGCACGCTGTGGCAATTGCAATGGGCGCTTAAATTATTGCAGAACTGCAATGCTAAAAGCTACGACATCAACAAAGGGCGCATGGTGCGTTTGGCCGAATATAGCCGTGACTGTCTGGATGAGCTGCGCATCAGCGCAGGCATCGCGTACGAAGCTCGCACGCAAGGTACGCTGCAAGTGTTTCGTACTCAACGCCAGTTAGATGCCGCAACTAAGGATATTGCGGTGTTAAGCCGTTGCGGTGTGCCTTTTGAGCTGCTGGACCGTGACGGTTGCGCGCGCGTAGAGCCTGCATTGGGGTTGGTGAAACAAAAACTAATGGGCGGCTTACGTTTACCACATGATGAAACTGGGGATTGCCAATTATTCACTACGCGTTTGGCGGATGAGGCACGCAAGCTTGGCGTGAAGTTTCGCCAAAACGTATCGATAGATCGCTTGCTAACCACGGATGGCAAACTCAGCGGTGTTGAAATAACGACAGAAGAAGGTAAAGAAGCGCTTCATGCCGATCAATATGTAGTCGCGCTGGGGAGTTATTCACGTCAACTTTTGCGTGGTTTGAGCTTGAATATTCCAGTGTACCCGGTCAAAGGTTACTCGCTCACAGTGCCGATTGTGAACAGCGAAGCCTCCCCGGTTTCTACCGTGATGGATGAAACCTATAAGGTGGCGATTACGCGTTTTGATAATCGTATTCGGGTGGGCGGTATGGCAGAGTTGGCTGGCTTTGATTTAAGTCTCAATCCACGTCGCCGCGCCACGTTGGAAATGATTACAAATGACTTATTTCCCAATGCAGGTGATGTGCCAAATGCTACGCTATGGACAGGCTTGCGCCCGATGACGCCTGACGGTACACCGATTATTGGCCGTGCTTCTAGTCAGGCTCAGCATAATAATTTATGGCTTAATACTGGACACGGCACACTTGGCTGGACTATGGCCTGTGGTTCCGGGCAGTTGTTGGCAGATTTAGTGGCTAATCATAACCCGGCAATCCAAAGTGATGACCTGGCTTTTAGTCGCTACAGTAAAGCTACGTCAAAACGTACTATTTCTGAATATGCACATTTAGCACATAAACAGTAATTATGTCTCGCCCTGCAATAGCCCATATTCGCCTGGATGCATTTCGGCATAATTACCGTATCGCCAAACAATGTCACGGCGGTAAAGCGCTTGCAGTCATAAAAGCTAATGCTTATGGTCATGGTGCCGTGCAATGCGCAAAGGCGATTGCCGATGAAGTTGATGGATTTGCCGTGGCTTGCATAGAAGAGGCGTTGCAACTTCGCGAGGCAGGCATTAAAGCGCCAATTTTGTTGCTAGAAGGTTTTTTTGATGCGGCAGAGTTGCCCGTAATTGTGGCAAATAGTTTGTGGATTGTTGCCCACCATATCTGGCAGGTCGATATGCTGCTAGCAGCCAGGCTGGCGCAACCTGTGCAAGTGTGGCTTAAGATGGATAGCGGCATGCATAGAGTAGGTTTGTCACCTGCTGAATACGCAGGAGTTTATGCGCGCTTAAGGGCTCATAAAAGTATCGCAAAGATAGTGTTGATGAGCCATTTTGCCAATGCGGATAATCTAAACTCTCAACACACACAGCAGCAAATTACGGTTTTTAAAAGTGCTATTGCGGGTCTAAACTCAGAAATAAGCCTGGCAAACTCAGCCGCTATTTTAGGCTGGCAACAGGCGCGAGGCTTGTCTGATACAGAAACCCAGTGGTCGCGGCCCGGTATTATGCTGTACGGCGCAAATCCAATCATTGATTTTGGCGAGAATACAAAAATAGCACTACGCCCTGTTATGCAGCTCACATCACGCATTATTTCGATGCGCAAAATAGCCAAAGGCGAAGCAATTGGCTATGGCAGTATCTTCACAGCCGAGCGTGATATTACCGTAGGTGTAGCCGCATGTGGTTACGCAGATGGCTACCCGAGGGCTGCAGTGACTGGTACACCTGTGGCAGTGGATGGAAAAATGACCAGGTTAATTGGTCGCGTATCCATGGACATGCTGTTTGTTGATTTAACCGATTTACCAACAGCAAATATTGGTAGCCAAGTAGAATTATGGGGCGATCAGGTTGCCGCGAATGACGTCGCCAAGGCAGCGGGTACGATCGCCTATGAACTATTTTGTAATATTAAACGTGTACAATTCCAATATTCAGATGTAAGCAGTATATAGATACCTTTAAATAACACGAAAATATCAAAAATTTGTCATTCCAGCTTTTCGCGCATGAATAACCAGCTTTAGCTGGTATATTCTGCGGTGAAGGCATTTACGGTCTCGCTGGTATGACGGAAATATGAAAAATATCAAAAAAATAGGTTATGCAGAGGTCTCAATTTTTCTATCATTATTATTTAAAATAAAAGGTTTTTACATGCACGTTATTCAAACACCAAACGCCCCGGCTGCCATCGGTCCTTATTCACAAGCCATGGTTGTTGGCGATTTATTATTTACTTCAGGTCAAATTCCGCTACGTGCAGATGGCACGCTGAACGATGGCGATATTGCTATCCAAACCACGCAAGTATTGGCGAATTTAAAGGCTGTGATTGAAGCCGCAGGTGCGAGTCTTTCTAAAGTAGTTAAAACCACCGTGTTTCTGAAAAATCTGGACGATTTCGGTGTGATGAATGGTGTCTATGCAGAAGCGTTTGGTAGCCACACACCAGCTAGGTCAACTGTACAAGTGGCCAAATTACCGCGTGATGTATTGGTGGAAATTGAGGCGATTGTTTCGTTGGCTTGATTTTATCGATAGCAAAAAATCAAAATACACAAAATCAATGGAGTCTGAGCCCCATTGATTTCTAAACTAAAAATTTACGGCGTAAACCAAATAAAACCAAGAGGCCACTACCAAACAACTATGCGGTCGCTGGTTCTGGTACGGGCGATACGTCTGGTGTAAACACAGTAAATTCATTTATGCCTCGATTTAAGCAAATTAGCGGGGAGGGGGCATAGCTCTTATGGACTACAACTTGATAAATTACATTAACTCCACGCGTAACGGTATCTACATAATAATCCACCGTTTTAATCATCATACCGTTAGTGCATTTAAACAATCGTTAAACACTTGTAGCAAACGTTTTATATCCTCATGGCCAGTAGCAGGACATACCAGCATCATGTTATGAAAGGGCGTGAGTAGCACGCCGCGATTGAGCAAGTAAAGGTGAATTGCACCTTCTAGCGTGTCATTTTGCGCATCACGCGCTTGTTGTGCGTTACTTGGTGTGTTTACACAAAATTGCAGTTCTAAACGCGCGCCTAGGCTGGTAATGTTCCACGGTAGATTGTGCGCTTTAATGGATGCTGCAAGCTTCTGCTCTAGCAAGGCCGCCAATGCCAGCATGTGTGTGTAGGCTGCTTTGGTGGCGACTTCAGTTAAGGTGGCATGCATAGCGGCGAGCGTCATCATATTGCCTGAAAGTGTAGTACCAATGCCAGAATGGCCAGCTGGCGCACTGTCTTTTGCAGTCTTCATGCGCTTAGCCATTTCGGCGCTAAAACCATAAGCAGCCGCTGGCAGGCCGCCAGCAATGGGTTTGCCAACCACTAAAAAATCTGGCGTTACGTTGTGATTCTTTGCCCAGCCACCACGGCTTGTAGATATTGTGTGCGTTTCATCCAATATCAGCAGGCTGCCATATTTTGTGGAGAGTTCTCGTAAGCCTTTAATAAAGCCTGCTTCTGGCAATACCATGCCGCAGTTGGTGAGTGCTGGTTCGGTAAGTATGCAGGCAATGTCACCTTTGGCTAGTTCGCGCTCTACGGCGGCAATATCGTTAAATTCTACTGCCACCGTATGCAAGCTTAAATCGTGCACTTGCCCTAGCAGGCTGGCGCGGTTGATGGTTTTTCCGCCAACTGCATCAACCCCAATAACATCAACCCCAGTAACATCAACCATCGTGTCATCAATGGTCCCGTGATAACAACCATCAAACACCAGCAGTTTTTGTCGCCCTGTGACTGCGCGTGACCAGCGCAACACAAACCTATTCGCATCAGTCGCAGTGGTGGCTAGTTGCCAACAAGGCAAACCAAATTGGTCAGCCAGCGCTGCACCTACATCAGGTGCCAGCGTAGAAGGCAGCATGGCGGTGAGGCCAGTGCTCGCTTGCGCAGCAATTGCTTTTGCAACGGGAGCAGGGCTGTGGCCGAACATGGCGCCAGTGTCGCCCAGGCAGAAATCCGTATAATCAATGTTGTCAGCACAGGTGAAATGTGCGCCTTGTGCATGTTTTACAAACAGCGGTACTGGCGTGCCCCAATCGTTCATCCAGTGCATGGGTACGCCGTATAGAAAATGCTGATTAGCGCTTGCTGATAGTTCAATGGAGCGTGGATGCAGTTGCAGGTAGCGCGTGCGCTCGCTTGTAAGCAACTGTTCTGCATTATTTAGTAGATTTGAATTTAACTTAGCCATATTTGTTTATCCATAACACTAAAAGTGGCTCTAACAAAAATGCTAAAATGGCTCTATTTGTTAAACCAAAAAAATAGTTTACCATCATACAAATTAGCCTTACAAGCGTTTTGTTAAACTTGATTTTTAACGCTAATAACATGAAATTTGTTACGGAGTAGCACTAGGCGGGTATGGATTGCACCGCATTCGCTATTTAAGCCAGTATTTGGCTTCCCCACATAATATATACGCTAAAGCGTATTATTCTGAGTGAAAGATAGCTCCTGCAACGAGCTGGAAATATGCCTTATTAAAGGTAGTTGTAAAAAAAGGAAACAACCATGTCTGCCGCTACTGAACTTAAACTCACGCAAAATTCGTATTATGCTGCCAGTGCTAACGAGCAACCGCAGTATCCAAAGTTAGAAGCTGATATTGAAGTGGATGTTTGCGTAGTGGGCGGTGGATTCGCAGGGCTTTCTGCGGCCATTGAGCTGGCTGATCGCGGTTATTCGGTCGTGGTGTTAGAGGCAAAGCACATTGGTTGGGGTGCAAGTGGGCGCAACGGTGGGCAAATTATTGCAGGGTTGGCTTGTGAGCAAGACGTCATCGAAAACGCATTGGGGTTTGATGCGGCGAAAAAAGTATGGGGCATGACGCTGGAAGCGCTGGATTTAGTGCGTGAGCGGGTTAAGCGCTTTAATATAACTTGTGACTTGACTGATGGTTTTCTAGGCGTCTCTGCGAGCCCGCGCAAGGGTACGACTTTGCGTAGCTGGTTTGATGACATGGCAAAACGTTATCACTATGATACCGATGCACAGTGGATAGAGCCTAAAGACATCAGCAAATGGATAGATAGTCCGCGCTACTACAACGGTTACTATGATAGGCGCGGCGGGCATTTACACCCTTTAAATTATTGCATGGGCTTAGCAAAAGGCGCAGCTGGTTTAGGAGTGCATATTTTTCAAAACTCACCTGTTCACAGTATGCAGCAGGGTGAAGTTGCTAAATTAAATACCGAAACAGGCTCTGTCAAAGCAAAATTTGTGGTGCTGGCAGGCAATATGTATTTGCCTGAAGTGTCACCAGAATTAGCGCCAGCACTGGCGCGACGCATTATGCCGGTTGGTACTTATATTATAGGCACAGAGCCAATTGACCCAGCGATTAAGGCTAGACTCATTCCCACCAACGCTGCGGTTTGCGACACCAACTTTATCCTCGATTACTTTAGATTTTCAGCAGATAACCGTATGATTTATGGTGGCAGGGTAAGCTACAGTGCCATGACACCGCCTAATCTTACTTTGAATATGCAAGCTCGTATGGCAGAGACATTTCCGCAGTTATCAAATACAAAAGTAGAATACACATGGGGCGGGTTTGTCGACATTACCATGAGTCGTGCGCCAGATTTTGGCCGATTAGCGCCTAACATCTATTACCTGCAAGGTTTTTCAGGTCACGGCGTAGCGCTTACCGGAATGGCGGGCAAGCTGGTGGCCGAGGCGGTCGCAGGGCAGGCGGAACGCTTGGATTTAATAGCGAGTATTCCTCACCATGATTTTCCTGGTGGTAAATTGTTACGTACCCCTGCATTAATACTGGGTATGTTGTGGTACCGATTGCGTGATGCGCTAGGCTAAAAATCTCTACTGTAAGTATAAAATACCTCGTCACGACCCCAGCCTAGAGATTCATATAACGCTTGTGCCGCAAGATTCGTTTTGGCCGTCGTTAAATCTAAACGCGCAAATCCATTATTTGCGGCATATTCTTGCGCGGCCAACATCAGCGACTTGCCCGCACCAGTTTTTCTTGCAGTTGACGCTACAAATAAATCATAAAGCACACAAATCGGGGCGGCGATGACTGAGCAAAATGTTGGGTAGAGCTGACAAAAACCAATGATTTCCTGCTCATTATTTTCTGCAACAATAATGACTGAATCTTGATTGTTTAATCGATCTTTAATAAATGCTGTTGCAAGCTCGATGTCGGGTGCTTGCTCATAAAATTGACGATACGCATCAAACAGTGCAGCTAGCGGTTTAAGGTCGTGGATAGTGGCTTTTCGAATGGTAGGCGTGTGCATTTTATTTTTCAAATATTATTTTATTGGGTTTATTTTTTTTGGTATTTTGTGATTGATTTTAGATTTTGTCATTGTTACGCAAAAACAAATTATATAATTGATTTAGCAAATTAACACAGAGGTTAGACTTCAACTAGGCCCATAATTGACTAGTAAATCGAGAGAAGGCAAGTTTTGACTTATGGTATCGTATGTGACATTATCCAGACACGAGTACAAGCAAAAAAGTCTTGCTGTGATGCGTAGCAAGTAGCGTGGATATAGATGCGTACCATATATCATGCGCCGGTCAGTTTGCAGAAAGAATTGGAAAGAAGTAAGAAAATCAAGCATGGACAAGTCATCAGCCTACAGGCTAAGCGAAGGATACAGTGCATGAATAACTCGCATCAGCTCTACCCTCCCATTACGGTAACGACATAGTGCCAAAAACCAGAAGTAAAATTGAAGTAGCTATGCCAGAACATTTCAATATTGTCATTATCGGCGCCGGTCCTAGCGGGTTGTCGGCTGCCGTACGCGCAGCTGAACACAGTGTTTCTTATCTATTGCTGGAGGCCGAGCAGGCGCCAGCCAGCACCATCCGCAATTATCAGCGAGGCAAGCTTGTTATGGCAGAGCCACGTGGCCTACCGCTACGGAGTCCGCTACCTTTTGCCGCCTCGTTGCGGGAAACCGTGCTTGAAAATTGGGAAAAAACGATTGAAGACCATCGCATTAATGTGCGCTACGAGGCTAAAGTTGTAAGTTTGCGACGAAGTACAAAGTTGCTTGAAATCGAATTGGCTAACGGCGCTCAGTTGACAGCAGATCATGTGGTGCTGGCGATTGGTGTACAAGGTAATTTGCGTAAGCTGGAAATTCCAGGCGGAGATCTGCCGCAAGTACAATATCAACTAGATGACCCGCAAGCCTATCAGGACGAAACCATCGTTGTCATTGGGGGCGGCGATAGCGGGGTCGAAAACGCACTGGCGCTGACTGGTCGCAATCAGGTGATCATACTAAACCGTGCTGAAGACTTCAGTAACTGTAAGGACAGCAATCTCAGTCAGTTGACCGATGCTCGAATGAGGGGGGCGCTGGACTGGTTGCTAGAAACGAGGCCGCAAGCAATTGAGCAGAATACCAGAGGTGAATTCCCGGTCACCGTGTTCGCCAGCACATCAGAGGGCGTAGAACGTATACCCTGCCACCGAGTAATCGCACGGCTGGGTGCCCTGCCATCGCGACCCTTGCTGGAAAGCTTCGGTGTTGGCTTTCCAACACCTGATTTAGCGGCGCTTCCTCTACTTTCCACACGTTACGAATCGAATGTGCCCGGACTTTATATTGTCGGCGCGCTGGCAGGTTATCCCTTAATCAAGCAGGGGATCAATCAGGGCTATGAGGTCATCGAATACATATTAGGCAACCCCGTCGAACCGGCAGATGCAGCGTTGTTACGTGAGAAATTCGCAAACTTCTGCATTGATCGCGATGTCGATGACGTGTTAGAAAAGATTCGTAAAAGTATCCCGCTACTGGCTATGCTAAATACCCTGCAGTTGCGTGAATTGGTACTGGAAAGCAATATTCTGCTGCAAGAGCCTGGTGACGTTATCTTTAAGCGTAACGATTACAGCACAACATTTTTCTCTATTATTGAGGGTGAACTGGATGTTCTGATTAATGAAGATAATGTGCCTGATGCGGTACTCAAAACAGGGGAGTTTTTTGGCGAAATGGCGCTTGTCTCTGGCCGTCGCCGGGCGGGCACGGTTCGCGCCCGCACTCGATGCGTACTGATCGAAACACCGCGACGGGTGATGCAAAAACTCATTGGCTCTGTTCAGTCTATGCGTCGCATGCTCAATGAAGTCGCGATTAAGACCGTGGTTCATATCTGTATCGGACTCTCGTTGAGCGAGGATGATCTCAATGATCTGGCAAGTAACGCCACACTCAAGAACTACGCTGCTGGTGAGGAATTGTTCCATGAGGGGGATGAGGCCGATGGGCTCTACCTGATCCAAAGTGGCTCAGTGACAGTCTCACGCATGATAGGTGGTAGAGAGGTCGTACTGTTCTATGTCGCAGCAGGTAACTATGTCGGCGAAATGTCTCTGGTTTCCGGTGAACCGCGCTATGGCACGGTACGCGCTGCGATAGCGACAGAAGCGGTGTTGATTGAAGCTGGACGCATGAGCAACATCATTGCTCGCAATCCGGAAATTCGTAGTGTACTCGACGCGCGCTATCTCCAGCACTTGCAGGATCAGGAAAAGCGGCAGCAACTGGAATCCACGTTGGACAGCAGTGGCTCTATCGGACATCAATCCACGCCATCCAATCTGATTTCCTTTCTAATTCAACAGGGTGTGGGTGAAGCCACCGATGTATTGCTGATAGACGAATCACTTTGTGTGCGCTGCAATCACTGCGAGCAGGCTTGTGCCGATACCCACGGCGGAGCAACGCGTTTAGATCGGGATGCAGGTCCGATTTTTGCTAACATTCGCGTTCCTACTTCTTGCCGCCATTGCGAACATCCCCACTGCATGAAAGATTGCCCGCCCGACGCCATTCACCGTGCACCTCATGGCGAGGTGTACATTGATGACAGTTGCATCGGTTGCGGCAATTGCCAGCAGAATTGTCCATACGACGTCATCCAGATGGCAGTGATACGTGACCAGCCTGAGCGTAGCCTGTGGCAGATGCTGCTTGGCATTCAACCAAAATCGTTACCTATAGTTGATAGCCCTAAAGTGGCGGTTAAGTGCGATATGTGCAAGGATGTCGCCGACGGCCCGGTATGTGTCCGCGCTTGTCCGGTAGGCGCGGCGTTGCGCGTGAATCCAGAGGAGCTTCTAAGCTATGCCGGCGGCACATCAAGCGAAGCTGCTTTACTGGGTTCTGACGGAAATTAGAGAGAGCAGCCAGATGCAGCATAGCAATATTTTCGACTACAAAAATTACCGCTACTTCAAGTTAGCGGTCATAGTGATTCTGATTGCGTTTTCTGCCTTCCTGCTGTTTGAACCGGCAGTCGGCCACTACGGCGGAAGCTGGCTGGGTTATGTTCTCGGCACACTGTCAGCGGCCATGGTGTTCTGGATGGCATGGTACGGCGTACGTAAACGTCGTTATCGCAGTCGCGGCGCCACGCAGGGCTGGCTATCCGCGCATATTTATCTAGGTACTGCGATGACCGTAGTGGTTACCCTGCACAGCGGATTCCACTTCGGCATCAACATCCATACACTCACTTATGGTCTTTTGTTGGTGGTGGTGATCAGCGGTTTTTTCGGCAACTACGCCTACATGATCTATCCGCGCCTGATGACCGAAAACATGGGTGAAGATAGTTTGGATGGACTGTTATTACGTATCGCAGAAACTGATAAGTTGGCGCGCCAGATTGCATTGATAATGCCAGACGATATCAATTACACGGTGGATCGTGCCTGCCGTGAAACTTATATCGGCATCGGCTTGCTAGAACAACTCAGAGGATTTCAGCCAGACTGCCCATCAGCGATGGCAGTGCAACAACTGACTGTATTGGGCAATGACTTGTCCGCTGAGCAGCGAAAATTATATCGTGAACTATATTCCATCATGGTTCGGCGTCAATCGCTGGTAAAACGGGCGCGGCAAGATTTGATGTACCGCGCACGGCTAGGCTTCTGGCTGTATTTCCATGTCCCCTTCACCGTCGCTCTGTTGGTAGCGATGACGGCGCACGTCGTTGCCGTATTCTTTTATTGGTAAGTCATGATTAATTGTCTTTTAATCAAGGTTTCTTATAATACGCGCGGCCTGCCGGTGCGCAGCTATCGCACACTGGCAGCAGAAGAATTGACGATTGGGCGTGGGGCAGAGTGTAATATTCATCTACTTGATCCACGCATCGCCATGCATCATGCCGTCATCAAGCAAATGGACGATGGTCAGCTCCATCTGGTGGCGGTAAACGGCGAACTAGAAGTGGATGGCGCAATGTTGCAAAACATTGCGCTAACACATGGCAAGCAAGTCATGATCGGACCTTATCAGTTGACGGTGGAACCCGCCCCACCAGATGTCAATCTTTCTGTGTCCCTGGTACTTGCGCATAGGTTGCCAGATGACTTTCAAGATCTAAAATCGCGTACTCACGAGCCGCTACGCGGGGCTTCAAGCTTTAAACGGCGACTATCTCTGTGGATGGTTGCACTGATTACGCTAGTTTTCCTGGTATTACCACTGGCACAAAGTTTGATTCCACAGCTACACGCATCGATGGCAAAATTGCCTCTAGGCTTCGACCGGGTATGGAGCCCGGGGCACATTTCCAACGCACATCTACATTTTGGCTCTCAATGTTTCAATTGCCATCAAGTGTTGACACACAAGGTTTCTGATCAAGCCTGCGTGAATTGTCATCGCGATACCGTGCCCCACATTGCTGAGCCAGCTTTACAAAAGAGTGTTTTTAAGGCTACCAATCTGTTTTCTGACGGTGTGCGCTGTGCTGAATGCCACCGAGAACACAAGGCGCCTCACCCGCTGGCGCGGCAAGATAACGCCATGTGCGTGAAATGCCACAGTAACATCAAGGCGGCCGACTCTAAAACCGCATTGCCGGATATTCATGATTTCGACCGTGACCATCCCGGCTTCAAACTTACCTTCAGAACTGGCTCCACTAAAGAGGGTATTGGGAAAGATGTCGAACGTATCCCGCAAACTGAAACGGCGCGCCTGATTGAAGAATCCGGTCTTAAATTCCCCCACTCCCAGCATTTCGGTAAGGTGCAAGGACCAAATGGAATCTGGGATGTGCGCGAGCTGTCATGTACCAATTGTCATCATCCAGAAGGCAAGGAAATGCGCTTCAAGGCGGTATCTTTCCAGCGCGATTGCCTCGTTTGCCATGCCAACCAGCTTGAAGTTGGGCCAGCTGATGCCACCCTACGCTTACCCCACGGCGCGGAGCATAATGTCATCAATGCCTTGAAGGCTCAAGCAACGAAGCAATTTTTACATTATTCGGAATCCCTGAAGTCCGATGGCTGCGCCTACTGCCACGAAGTAGTAGAGACTAAAAAAGGAGATACTTTGCCGTGGCGCATCATGCCGCTAAGCATAAATCAGGACTGGTTTAGCAAAGCACACTTTAATCACGCCTCGCATCGCACCCAGCAATGCCAGTCCTGCCATCAGGTGGAACACTCGGAAGGTAGCGCGGATGTCGCAATGCCGAATCGAAAATCCTGCTTGCGATGCCATTCCGGTAACAGCCCAAAACCCAAACGTATCGCCAGCAGTTGCATGTCATGCCACGATTTTCATAACTCCCATGTGATGCATGACAACTTACCAGAAAATGAACCCATAGCCGCAGCAGATGCTGTGGTAAATCAAAAATAACAAGCTAGCGACCGGCCAGTGGATTCAGCCAACGAAATGATGGCGACATTAAACATTTGGCAAATTGTAACGCAGTTAAACTTGGTTACTTCGCTAGATCCTTGGGCCGTGCACCACCACTCATTATAAATATTTCAAATAAACCGGACAATACCCACAATATTAGTGGTGTTTTTATCGTCCAATTGTTGTAGTATTGCGAG
>CXWL01007670.1_pt1 | contig 14772 bp, 10 predicted proteins | sample 590931 | NCBI WGS metagenome assembly CXWL01 (sample SAMEA3498368, study PRJEB10139) | groundwater metagenome | biome: water well; material: biofilm material | place: Germany | collected 2015-04-27 | reverse complement strand
GGCTTTAGCGGTAACCGGATGTGAATCTTCGTTCCCGTTCCCAGTTCGCTTTCAACCCGAATCGTGCCCCCATGAGCATCGACCACGTCCTTCACAATCTTCGTGCCGAGTCCTGTCCCTCCTGGCTTAGTGCTGACGGCGCGTTTGGTGAAGAGCCGATCTCTCACGTCCGGCGTCATCCCGCCACCCGTATCGATGACCGATACCACGATCGCGTTTTCAGTCGTAGTAGGTTGTCCGTACACGGTTATGGAGCCGCCTGCGGGCACTTCAGAAATCGCATTGTTGATTAAATTATAGAAGGCACTGTAGAGCCGTCGCTGGTCTGCCACGATCAACGGGAGTAACTCCAGGTTCTCGGTGAGGAGTCGGACATGTCTTTCCTGGGCTAGAATTCCCAGAGAGCGAAACACGTTGCTGACGACGTCGGCCACTTCGCATGCGGAAAAATCGAGCGGGGTGCTAAGCTCTTTGACTGCGTCCGCGATTTCCGCAACGCGATCGTGAATCCGGTGCGCGTCGTCCTTCAGCATCTCAACCACTTCATTGCAGACTTCGCGACTGGCCTTGGCCCGTTTTATTTCGCTATCGGGCAAAGAATCCAGCAGCTCGTTGATTTCGGTCTGTAAGATTCCTGCGCCACAGATGATCGGCATGAGGAGATTTTTGATGTCATGGGTAATGTCGCCCATCAACCCCGCCACCTCGGCAAGCTTGGCGGCTTCCACTAAACGAGTATGCTCAATCGCGACAGCGGCGAGTGAAGCGATAATGGTGAGAATAGCCATGTCGTCCCGGTTGAGGAATTCCCCCCCGCGCTTGTTCATGACTTGAATGACACCGATGGGGTCGCCCTCCCAACGCTTGAGGGGGAGCGTGACCATGTCATGGGTAATGGCGCCGGTCGCTTCATCGACTTGCTTAAAATGGCGGACATCAGTTTGTGCGTCAGGGACGATTTCAGGCACTCCCGTCCTATAGACCGTCCCGGCGATGCCCTCATACCAGGGCACCGCTGTGCCTGGTGGCACGGGTTGTTGACCGATAGAGTGATAAAAGACGAGGGTTCGATGGTCGGTGTCGGCCAGCAGCACGGAGCCATTTTCCGCATTCACGACATCCAGTGCGATGTGAAGCGCCTGTTCCAGCAGGTCTTGGAGTTTGATGTGCTGAGAAAAAACTTCCGACATTCGCCGTGCAGCGATAAGCTCCAATTCTCGCCTGGCAGCAAGCTGTTTCAGCGCTTCATACGATTCGAGTGTGGGTAATTGATGGGGGGGGCTGCTGGAGAGTCGTGGAGTTGTCATGCGGGCCTTGTGTAACGCTCCGGTGTTTGGTCTGTCTGGTTTGTTTGGTTTATTTAGTTGATTTGGTTCATCTGGTTCGTTTCGTTCAACAAAACAAACTAAATAAACCAATTAAACCAGACAGAGGCGATTATCTCCCTCTCGCGTCGCTCAAGTAATCCCCTCAACTAGGGACACCCCTCATCTGAGGGGATAGGCATTGATCTCAATTCCGTATACCTGATACCCTGCCCCCCGCAGAGTGGGTGTGGGGGAATGGTCTAACCTGGAAAAGGAGGATCGACGATATGGGTAAAGGGAGAATACTGGTGGTGGACGATGAGGCGGATATAAGAAAATCCGTGCGTCTCATTTTATCGAAGGCAGGGTACGATGTGGATGAAGCCGAAGATCCGGAGGCGGGAGTTACCTTGGTAAAGTCGGGAGCGAATAAGCTGCCTTTGAATGCGATTGTTACCGATCTCAATATGCCGAAGATCAATGAGGTAATCGTCGTTCCTTATTTGCGCTCTCAGTTCCCGTCTTGCCCGATCATCGTAGTGAGCGGATCAAAAATGATGGATAAATCCGCTAAACTATTTAAGGACGCCGGGGTAGAGTTTATGGCAAAACCGATCAATCAAGAGCAGTTATTGGGCGCGATCAAGAGGGCTGTCAAGGAGGACTGAGAGATAAGGTTAAGGTTGAGGCGGGCAAAGAAGTTTTGAGTTCTGAGTTCTAAGTTCTGTGTTGGGAGGTTCGGAGTGATCCGGAACTAACTCAGAACTCAAAACTCAGAACTCAAAACTTTGAGTCCCGCCCGTCCTGCTTTTCTCGCGCGTCACGCTTCACGAACGGCACTTCACACGCATTACGTATGCTTCGTTGTGGGGTCGAGGGGAAACCGGAGCTGGAATGTGGTTCCCACACCAGGCTCGCTTTCGACCCAGATCTTGCCTTTGTGCGCATCCACCACGTCCTTGATAATCTTTGTTCCCAAGCCAGTGCCGCCCTTCTTAGTGCTGATCGCTTTGGCTGAGAAGAGGCGATCTCGGATCTCGGGAAGGATCCCACGCCCTGTGTCAATCACAGCGAGCGCAATACCGCCTGTGTCCTGATCGAGATGCCCCTGCACTGTAATGGAGCCCCCTGGCGGCGTTTCTGGAATGGCGTTATTGATGAGATTGTAAAATGCGTTGTAGAGCCTCCGCTCGTCGGCGTGGAATTCCGGCAGCGATTCAAGGCCGTCAGTTCGCAAGGCAATCTGCTTGTCACGCGCCAGGCCCTGCAGTGTCTGGAATACGTCGAGGATGACCTGTCCGACCGAACAGCGCGCGAAGTTGGGAGGCGCGCTTAATCCCTTGACACAGTCGGCCATTTCTTGGACTCGGTCGTGCAGGCGCCTGATGCCATTCTGAGCGATCTCGACTGACTCATCGCAGATCTTCTTGTTGGTTTCATTCTGAGCCAGCTCCCCGCTGTTCATCGCGCCGAACAGGTCATTCGCGACATCGCGCAATAATTCAACACCCGTCTGCACCGGTGTCAGCAGATTCTTCATGTCATGGCCGATGTCGCCGAGCAGCGTCACCACCTCAGCTTTCTTTGAGTCCTCGAATTGCTTGGCCTGCTGGATCGCCAGCGCGGCAAACGCGGAGATGATCGTGAGGAGTCCCATGTCGTGGTTCGTGAACAGCCCCTCCCGCTTGTTCAGCACGTTCAAGACACCGATCGGCTCGCCTCGCCAGCGTCGGAGCGGTACGGTGATCATGTCGTGGGTGACAAAGCCGGTGGCCTGGTCTATTTGTTGAAGATGGCTGACGTCGTGATCGACCTGGTTCGCAATCCGGGCCTCCCCTGATTGGAAGACGGAGCCGGAAATACCCTTATTCCAGGGAATGGCCGTACCGCGAGGGACCGGCTTGTCGCCGATCGAATACTGAAAGATGAGTTCTTCTTTCTCCAGATCAGCGAGCAGAATGGAGCCCGCTTCAGCGCCGACCTCTTCCAACGCGCTATGCAGGGTCGTTTCGACGAGTTCATCGAGATCCAACGACTGAAACAGGGCCTGGCTGATCCGTTCCACCGCTTCGAGTTGCGTCTTGTAGTGGAGAAGCTCTACAGCATCGGCTTTGCTCAATTGCGTGAAGTCGGCGCCTGGCTGGTTTTTCGCATCAGGGGAGGGTGGCTGCACCATTGCCGATGTCCTTGTGGGAGGTCGGGAAAAGAACTTGATTTGTTCATTTAGTCTGTCAGGTCTGTCTCGTGTATTTAGTTTGTTTAGGTTCTCTGGGTCAAGCAACAAAACAAACCTGATAGACCAAACAGACCAGGTTCTCTTAAGCCTGCGCTACCTATAGCGGCTTATCTGGCATCGCGGTATCCCCTCATTTGAGGGGGCTTCGTCTGTGGGGATGATTTGAGACCCTTGAAATGTTAAGAGTTGCGGCTACGGGGGTAGGAAAGGCTCACAGTCTGAGGCTATGACGGGAATACTTAAAGCACTTACGTGGGGATGTGCGGTCGGGGTCGTGGGGCTCGTCTTCAGCTTCACGCACATGGCGAGAGGTTTTGAGGAGGATCTTGGTCTCGATCTTCTTTTCAAGTTGAGAGGTATTCAACAACCACCCCCGGAAGCCGTCGTCGTCAGTATCGATAGAGATTCCGCTGAAAATCTCAAAATTCCTGACAATCCTGACAAGTGGCCACGGTCCTTGCATGCCAGGCTTGTCGATACCCTCTTACGAGCTGGCGCCAAAGCCATTACGTTCGACGTGCATTTCATCGAGCCTAAGATTATAGAAGACGATCAACTCTTCGAACAGGCGGTGCGTCGCGCAGGGAACGTCGTCCTTGCCGATGCCATGAGGGCGAAAGATATTCCGATCTCGTCAGGCGGAAGTGCGGTGTCCGGCAGCAACAACATCGTCAACCTCACCAAGCCGCATGAGCCATTCGCCAGGGCGGCAACCGGCACGGCTCCGTTCGTGCTGCCGAGGATTCCGTTCAAGGTCAACCAATATTGGACCTTTCAGCAGGGGGCCGGCGATGTCCCCACGTTTCCCATCGTGGCGTTGCAGCAGTATGGGTGGGAGGGGTTCGCTGAGATCGTCCAGCTCGTCAGACAGGTCAATCCCGAATACGCGGACAAACTTCCAGCCGATATCGAACAGGCACGAGTCACACGAGGCCTTGTCGGCATGATCCGCGATCTGCGAGATCTGTTTGAAGGAGATCCATCACTCGTTGGACAGGTATGTGATGAATTAGAGCGATCGGGCCTGCAAGCCAAGGACGAGGGTCGTTATCGCCTCCTGAAGGCTCTGATCAATGTATATGGAGGAGAGGCTAGCCGGTACATCAACTTCTATGGGCCACCCGGGACGATTCCCACGATCCCTTACGATCAAGCTCTGCAGATTGGAACGGAGTCAGGGCCGGCGTTCGATGTGAAGGGGAAAGCCGTCTTTGTCGGCCTTTCGGAAATTCTGCTCGCAGAACGAAAGGACAGCTTTTACACCGTCTTTTCACAGGGGAACGGGGTATTCATCGGTGGAGTGGAAATTGCTGCGAGCGCATTTCTCAACATTCTCGATGATGCGACCATTGTGCCGATCAGTTTGCCGGCTCACGTTGGGCTGCTGCTTGGCTGGGGGATTGTGGTCGGGGTTCTCTGTCGGCTGCTCCCAATCAGCTTTGCCGCAGGAGCAACGGTAGGAATCGGCGCGCTGTACCTACTTGTCGCTGCCCATCAATTCCAGTCACATCAATCGTGGTTTCCGCTCATGATTCCGCTCCTGGTGCAGTTGCCGATGGGGTTCGGCGGCGCAGTCCTCTGGAACTATGTCGAATCGGATCGGGAGCGAAAGAACATCCGCAAAGCGTTTGGTCTCTATTTGCCGAACGACGTGGTCGATCAATTGGCCAAGGACATGGCGAACATCAAAGGTACGACCCAGGTGGTCTTCGGAACCTGCCTGTTCACCGATGCCGGAGACTATACTGCGCTATCGGAGAAAATGACGCCCAAGGACCTCAGCGATTTCCTTGGCCGGTATTTCGAAGCGCTCTTCCAGCCGGTACGCAAACATGGTGGTCTGATCGTGGACCTGAAAGGGGATTCGATCTTAGCCATTTGGAAAGGACCGCAAGATGATCCAGCTCTGCGCAAAAAGGCTTGTCTGGCCGCGCTGGAGATGTCCGAGTCCGTAGCCCGCTTCAACCAGTCAGTGGCACCCTATAGTTTGCCCACACGTATCGGTCTGCATGCCGGCGAATTGACGATCGGCGCGGTCGGAGCCATGGATCACTACGAGTATCGACCGACCGGCGATGTCGTCAATACGGCCTCGCGCGTCGAAGGGTTCAATAAGTATGTCGGGACACAAATCGCCGTGAGCGACGAAGTAATCCAAGGGTTGGACGGACTGCTGACCAGACAACTCGGCGCTTTCCGGCTTAAAGGCAAAGGCAAGCCGCTGGGGCTTCATGAATTGGTGAATCGCTCAGAACAGGTGGAGCAGACGCAACGCGAAGCCTGCGCGGTCTTCGCCGACGGGCTGACGGCATTCAGAAACCGTGCATGGGGTCAAGCTCGAACAACCTTTCAGCAGTGTATTGATCTCACGGGGAAAGACGGACCCTCTCAGTTCTATCTCACCCTCTGCGATCAATACCTCAAGACTCCTCCTTCAGAAGAGCCTTGGGACGCCGTCGTCACGCTGGAAAAGAAATAGCCTGGCGTGGCAAGCGCGATCCGAAGTTCGAAGTTCAGGGTTCGAAGTTCCTAAACCTCGAACTTCGGACCTCGAACCGTCGTCGTTCCACCTCCCCAGGCAATCTTGTACCCCTCGAACGAGGGGACAGCCCATCTGTGGGGATTGGCAGGCCTTCATAATGAGGCTAAATGAAAGGCAAAACTCATCCAACTTTCCAGATCGGGTTTCATGTGCCAAATACATCGGAGGCGGGCTCCCGCATGTGCGGCTTCCAGTCCGTGATCTAGCCCGTATTCCTTATGAGCTTTTCTGTTGCAATCGTGAGCGTTCATCTAGCTCCTAGCCTCGCGTCCGTCGTCGGCCAAGTTCAGAAAAGCAACCTTGCGCTGAGAATCAAATCCGATTCAGTCAGAATTGTTTTAGATTCAGCCTGAGTTTCGTGTTGGACCACTTACTGTGCGGAAGAACTGTGATGCATATCTGTCAAACAACGCTCCAATCCAATCGTTTTGAATTGTTCGCCGATTACTTGTCAGCAGGACAAGGCGCTGGCTTGAATTTTGCGCCTGTTCGAGACAAAGCCGAAACAGAGGGAGTGGAACATTCTCACCAGATACTCAATGCTGCCGACCGTATCGAACAATGCTTCACATGTCACGGGTATCGAGAATGCCGCTCGCGAACGTGATCAGTACTTCAGGTAACCCTTTTGGGGGGATTGACATTCTTGTCTAACGTGGCGCAGGGATACGCGAAAGTATAAGTACTCAGAAATAATAGCGAAATAACACACTGCACGAAAGAGAGAAGAGAGAGCGATGAGGAGCGAGCGAGTCTGATGAGTCAGTGCCCAATAGATGCAACGCATTCCGGATCAGAAGTGAGGGCTGCCATGGGAAGAGCGGCGAACCGATCGGCGACTTGTTCAGGTCTCATGGTCTGTGCAGGCATCCTGACGGTCTTGTTGTCTCCTGCCACGTCGGTTGCGGCGACATGCGAGCCGTCTATTGCCAAGGCGATGGCGGTGGAAGGAAAGGTTGATGTTCGTCATCCTGATGGAACGCAGTGGCAACCGGTCAAGCTCCATGACACGTTTTGTCCGGGTGATGTGATTCGCGTGCAGGAACGCAGCAGGGCCGACATTGCGCTGTCGAATCAACCAATGTTGCGCCTCGATCAGAACACCACGATGACGCTGGGCGGCATCAAGAAAGAAGGGGGCTCCTTGATCGAACTCGTCAAGGGCGCGACGCATTTCTTCAGCCGAGTGCCACGCAATCTGGAAGTCCGCACCGCCTTCGTGAACGCCGGTGTCGAAGGCACTGAAGGCGTCATCCGGGTGACGGACGACAAAGCGGAAGTCACCATTTTTGAAGGCAAGGTCGTCGCGGCAAATGAGAGCGGCACGCTGAATATCACCGACGGGCAGTCGGTGGTTGCGGAGAAAGGCAAAGCACCATCGTATCATACCGTTGTGAAGCCGCGAGATGCCGTGCAGTGGGCGCTGTACTATCCACCGGTGATGGACCTGTCTCCTGACGCCGCGGTGAAGGAAGACGATCCACGTTCACTGGCGGGTCGGGCCGCCAGATCGTTGTCTGTCGGGCGCGTCGATGAGGCCAATATCGATATTGATCGAGCGCTAAAACTCGATCCCAAGAACAGCGATGCATTGTCGCTTCAGTCTATCATCGCTGTGGTGCAAAACGACAAGGACAAGGCGCTGACTTTGGCCCAACAAGCCGTGGCGGCAGATCCAAATTCGGCATCGGCTAAGACGGCATTGTCCTATGCGCAGCAGGCCCGGTTCGATCTGGACGGGGCCCGGAAAACATTGGAACAGGAAGTCCAAGCCCATCCCGATAATGCGCTAGCCTGGGCAAGACTCGCCGAGTTGCGAGCCTCCTTCAGCGAATTGGACGGAGCGCTCGATGCGGCACAGAAGGCTGTCGCGCTGAAGCCGAGTCTGTCGCGAACGCAAACTGTCCTAGGGTTTGCGTATTTATTACAAGTCAAGACAACAGAAGCCAAGGCAGCATTTACAAAAGCAATCGAGTTTGATCAGGCCGATGCCATGCCAAGACTGGGATTGGGGTTAGCCAAGTTTAGGGAAGGGTCGGTTGAGGAAGGGCGACGGGAAATGGAGGTCGCGGCCAGTTTGGACCCGAACAACGCGATGATCCGGAGTTATCTCGGCAAAGCCTACTTCGAAGAAAAACGCAGCGATATGACCGAGCGCGAATACAAGAATGCCAAAGAACTCGATCCCAAAGATCCCACGCCGTTCTTCTACGACGCGCTCCAGAAACAGCTTACGAACCGGCCGGTCGAAGCCCTCAAAGATATGGAGCAGGCGATTGAACTGAACAAGAACCGAGCGGTATACAGATCCCAGTTACAGATGGATTCTGACGTGGCTGCACGCAGTGCGAGCCTGGGCCGGATCTATACGGATCTACGGTTCCAATACTTGGGGCTAGTCGAAGGCTGGAGGTCGGTCAACATAGACCCCTCTGATTTTACAGCACACCGCTTTCTGGCCGACACATATTCCACATTGCAGCGCCACGAAATAGCCAGGGTGAGCGAGTTGATGGTATCACAGCTGTTGCAGCCTCTGAGCATCACGCCAATTCAGCCGAGCCTGGCCGTCAGTAATCAATTCCTTCTCGCGTCTCTGGGGCCCGGCGCTAGCTCATTTAACGAGTTCAATACGTTGATGGTGAACCGGGATCGGAACACAGCTCTCTCATCAGTCCTTGTCGGTGAGCGTGGGACATTCGGCGCAGAGATGGTTGCCGCAGGTATTCATAGCAAAGTGTCGTATAGTGTTGGGCTCAGCAATTTTGAAACAAACGGCTACAGGGGTAACACCGATCAGAGAGATCAATTAGGTAATCTATTTCTGCAATTTTCTCCGTCTCCGGACACGAGCATCCAGGTTGAATATCGCCTTCGACATCTGCGAACGGGAGATACCCAGCTCAAGTTCTTCGAGTCGGCCTATGAGCCTAATCTCAGAGTGCATGAAGATCGCAATATTTATCGGTTAGGAGTGCGTCACAATTTGGCGCCGAACTCCACGCTGCTGGGATCATTTATCTATGCCAATGGAACTTCTTCCCAGACCGACCCAGGGCTTGCGCTGCTGGGGGCGAATGGAACCTGTCCGACATGTGTAGGGTTCAATTCGATTCGAATAAAAACACCTGAAGATGCCTTGACTGGCGAACTGCAGCATCAATTCCGATCAACGTACGTCAATTTGATTACTGGCGGCAGTATTGCTCACATTAATCGGCGTCAAGATCTCACTCTCGGTTTAGATTCTGCATTTTTTGGCATCTGCCCCGCTTGTGCAATTCCCCCAAACAACATTTATCCAAATGCAACTATTCCTCAGAATCTTACGCATGGCACGCTGTATGAATATGCATTACTACGCCCGCATCCAACTGTATTGGTGACCTTGGGTGGCTCGCTAGATTTGAGAAGCGGGGAGGCGCGGGAATCAACAGGGAAAGCGATGTTGAATCCCAAGGCCGGAATTATGTGGGAGCCGATAAATGGCACGCTGATTCGCTTGGCGGCATTCAGAGTAATGAAAAGAACTTTGATTAATAACCAAACGCTGGAATCGACTCAAGTCGGAGGATTCAACCAATTCTTCGACGATATCAATGGGAGCACTGGCTGGCGCTATGGAGCCGCCGTGAACCAGAAGCTTACACAGGGGCTTTATGTGGGAGGAGAGGCGACTCTGAGAGATTTGAGTGTCCCATTTGTGGATTCAACGGACCCTTCAAACCCTGTCGTAACGAGGTCGGGTTGGCAAGAGTATCTGATCCGGGGATATGCGTTTTGGACCCCACATGATTGGATTGCGCTAAGGACAGAATATCTTTACGAACGAACCTTGAGGGCGCCGAACTTGACCGCTGGTGTACAGAGTCTCGAAACACAACGAGTTCCAATAGGAGCCACCTTCTTTCATCCTTCAGGATTTCAAGCATCGGTGACAGGAACCATCGTATGGCAGGAGGGGCGTTTCACAGGGATTCCTGGGTTAGAGTTAGGGAGAGCTCCTCAAGACGGAAGTTCCAGTTTTGTAACCCTTGATGCGGGTATTGGGTATCGTCTTCCGGATCGCTATGGCCTGCTCACGATCGGGGCGACAAATATTACAAACAGAAAATTTTCCTATTTCGACACAGATTTTAACAATAATTTTATGCTGCCGGTTCGGATGGTGTTTGCAAAGCTGACATTGGCGCTTCCATAACGGGGGCCTGGGAATAAATATCAAGTGAATCATGGGAAAGACATTACTAACCAAAAGGAGGGCGACCGATGAGATCGATGAAGACAGCCTCGATGATCGCGCTGATGGGATTGAGTGTTCTAGCGTTGGCAGCAAGCGATGCCTTTGCGCTTACGTTAAGCTCCGGGAGCTTTCGTACAAAAGGCGTAAGTTGTACCGGGACAGGTAATGTTCAGGGCGGCACTGTCTCTGGGAATTGTACTGTGGCGGATGACCCGAACACGGAGGTTATCATAATCTGCCGGAACCCCGGTGGGAATATTAGTACCGGCAAGGCATTTATTCCCACTGTTAACTTTCCTGCGACCCAGGGCCCAGTCGAAGGAGGAGATATTGACAAGAAAGGGAAGGCTTCATTTACTGCGGTAACCAACGCAGACGGGATTAATCTGAATTTTGATGGCGCTCAATGCGCAGGTAATCCAGCTTGCGCAGCCTTGCAGCAGTTTTGTCCCAACCCAAATTGGGTGCCTGTCGATGTTGTCCCGATCAAGTTCATAGGCGTACTCACACTCTACTATTGCGATAACGACAACATCCATACCTGCACTTGTGACCCTACCCTAGACGAAACGGGCAATGTGAATACGGCTACTTCAGGACCTGTTAATAGATGCGCGACGGCGACGAGTGCGAAAACAAGTACCAATACATGGAGCTTTGTTTGGTCGGATGTTGCCCCTCCGTTTGGAGTAATCGATCACAGCGATATTGTGCCAGCCGCAGCTCCGATTAGTTATTCATGTACGCTACCGAACCCTGATAATTTCGTGTTTGGTTCATCGGTTCCATACGATTGTGTCAAGCAATGATAGAAGAAAGAGAGTAGGACGATTTGCTGGACCGAGGGTTGGTTCCAGCCCCTCGGTTCGAGTGATCGGTGCAGGGATGTGGCATTCCTAATCCGGGAGGATGTAAATTATGCATAAGCCACTACTCCGCAAGAGCGGCTGTATAGCGCTCACGGTATTCTGTGTATCTATCATCCTGTCCCCTGCTCAAGCGGAAATGTATGTTGCTGGCCACATGGGCATGACGGTACCGCGGGATACTACGCAAGGCGAACTCAATGGAACGGGTGATCCATTTGCAGATCCTACAAAGTCTTTTCCCACATCCCTGAGCGACCTCGCACTCAAAACATCCTTCGTATATGGCGGGAAACTCGGCTACTACTTTAACTCCGTCAGGGAACTCGGGGTTGAAGTCGAAGGATTTAACACGACTCCACATGTGAAGCAACAAACGGCCCAATTAGTTCAGCCGGGGCAAGACCCCGTTCCATTTGATATATCGGGGAATCTCCGAGTGACAACCGCAGCGGTCAACCTCGTTGCGCGCTATCCAGGGAACCAGTTTCAGCCATACGTTGGCGTGGGTGTTGGTGCATTCATGGCGCATCTCAAAACCCCGGTGGATTCCTCTGCCAGTACCAAACCAGGTTTAAACGTGCTCGCCGGACTTCGCTATCTATTAACCGAGCACATTGCGGTGTTTGGAGAGTGGAAGTACCAGCACGCGGTGTTTAATTTCGATACCACGACATTTGCTTCAGCTGCTCTGCCCATTGGGCAAGCCAATAGTCTTTCCGGAGTGAAACTGCACTACAATGCCAACATGTTCACATTCGGTGTCAGCTATCACTTTTAGGGGAGAGAAAAGGGGACAGGCTACTTTTCTTTTGGCGGAAAGTCGCGGCGGCGTAAGGTGGATTCAAGTCCCAGGGCCGGCGCGAGCCGCGGTTGCCATTCAGGAGCACCAAAGGGTTGTTGGCGGTTGACGCAGGTGCGGAGTGCGGTGAGTTCCTGTTCGAAGATCGGCTGATCAATCCAGTGCGTTCCTTCCTCCGGCAGAGGAATCGAGGCTGCGTCAGCAAGGTGGGGAACCGAGAGTTTCGGTGTCCATTCTCCCGAATACCATGGCCATATTTCTACAGCATAAGTCCTGTCTCACTAGGTGCGTCTTGGCCCTCGCACTCGCTCTCGCCGTGTCCCAGGCGCAAGCGGGGAATGAAGTAGGTGTTCCATTGGCCGAGGTGAACGGGGAGACGGTGACAGCTGAGGATCTCGATCATGCTCTTGGCGTTAAGCTGACAAAGCTGCAGGAGCAGCTCTACTCGCTCAAGCGAGCAGAGCTCGATGCGCAGATCGCGCAACGGCTCCTCGCGCAGGAGGCGGCAAAACGAGGAGTTTCGGTCGCGACGCTGTTGGACGCCGAGGTGACGGCCAAAGTCGGCCTAGTCACAGAAACCGAGATCGAATCTATGTATCAGGAAAATAGATCTCGGTTGCAGGGCAATGAAGCTGAGAACCGGGAGAAGATTCGAGCCTCCTTGCAGCAGCGGAAATTGGCGGCGCAACGGGCGCAGTTCGTCCAAGTGCTTCGGGCGCAGGGAACTGTGGTGGATCGACTTCAGCCGCCTCCGGTCGTGCGCGTGCAGGTATCAACCGATGGGGCGCCGATTCGTGGGACAGCGGATGCTCCAGTGACGCTTGTGGAGTTTTCGGACTTCCACTGCCCATTCTGCAAGCGGGTCCAACCGACGCTGACCCAGGTGCTTGAGAAATACCCTGGCAAGGTCCGGCTGCTCTTTAGGCACCTGCCTCTCGATGCCCTGCATCCTCAAGCGAGGAGTGCGGCCGAGGCATCTTGGTGCGCGCAGGATCAAGGTAAGTTTTGGGAGTACCACGATGTGCTGTTTGAACAAGCTCCCAAAGCCGCAGAGGACGACCTGAAACACTATGCAGAACAAGTCGGTCTCAATTCGGAGAAGTTTGTGAGTTGCCTCTCCCAAAATGTTCATCATGATGCAGTGCAGCGGGACATTGATGAAGTGACGAAGCTCGGTATGTCCGGAACGCCCGCGTTCTTCATTAACGGGCGACCGCTCTCCGGCGCCCAACCGATGGAGAAGTTCGTTCAGGTGATCGACGACGAACTCGTGCGTGGAGCTGCCGGGGCGCCTGTATCAGCGCAATCCCAGTAAGTCTAGAAGACACGTATGACCTTGAGGTGATAAGTGTGGCAACGGCTATCCCAGTGGAGCGGCCAGGGGTGGCTGCTTGTTAACTCTATGGCCTTGCTCACCGGCTGCGGCGAACCGATGTTTGAAAACGCCGGCAGCCAGAATAGCCTGCTGGAGGACCGGGAGGCCTGTGCCATGGAGATGGATCAGAGCCCCGAGGCTCTTGCCTATCGCCAGAACCCCACGGCGCATCCGGATTATATGAACCAGGTATTTATTGACACGAACCGATGCATCGAGCGCAAAGGCTGGAAGCAAGTGAGATCTCAGCAAGAGCAAGAGCAGATGCGTGAAGCAATCACATCTGAACTGGCTCAAACAGGACAGCCGGCGCCACGTTCAGATTCCAAGGCCGCAGAGGCGTTCGTGCACGGGGTCGAGGAGAGACTGGCGCGTGTGCCAAGTTCGGCGCGTTGATGCAAAGTTCGAGGGTGAGACTCAGGTTAAGGGGGAAAGAGTTCGAGGTTAATGGTACGGCGATCTTCCATCTGCACGTCTGGGAAACTCGCGGACTGTCAGGCCTATCTGGTTGGTTTTATTTAATCAAACAAACCAAATAAACGAGACAGACCAAATCAACAAGTTTCAGTGTGCGATGTGCGGCACTTGGTGTTGAATTGCTATCGTTTCAGGAAGGATGCCCGGGCCGTCACCTTGAGGTGTCGGGAAAATCATGCGGGCCAGGAGGCCTGTACGGGTCGTGGTTTGGGTTTTGTGCATGATCCGTTTGAGATGCTCTTTGACGGTGTATTCGCTCAGGTGGATCCGGTTCGCAATTTCTTTATTGGTAAATCCGAGCATGAGATACATGATGACCATTTGTTCTCGCTCGGTTAGGTGATAGCGCTGCTGCATATTGGCGTCCGGGCATTTGAGCGTTTGCTGACTCAGCTGTTCCATGATGACGAGGAACCTGCTGTTCTGCGCGAGGGGTTCATCGGGAATACAGAACCCGCGAAGGAGGAACCGCTGATCGTTGGCAAAACAGAGCCGTTCCACTTGGATGGACTCGCAATCCTTGGGATGACTGCAGTGCAGCAAACGACTGATGAGGTCACGAACGACGGTATGGATCTCTTCGGGAATGAGGCAGTCGCCGCTCTCTCTGGTCGATAGGGGTTGTAGTTTCCTGATACAGGCTTGGGCTTCGGTGTTCATGAATAACCGCTGCCCTATGCTCGTGAAGAGAATGACGCCGGTAGCGCCAGATTGTGGCAGGCCCTGTGCCTGCTTTTGCCCATTGAGTGGCTTGGTTGGACTTTCTGTCGTGATGACCGACATATGCTCTCCAACTCTTAGGCGGGCTGCCTACTATAATGCGCTTATTTATTATTGGGGTCAATCTGCACAGTTGGACTCCCGCTGTTTCGGTTCTGTCCTACACACAGCAAGTCATAGGCCAGAGTGTTGCCGCGCTGACGA
>CXWL01122791.1_pt1 | contig 14777 bp, 17 predicted proteins | sample 590931 | NCBI WGS metagenome assembly CXWL01 (sample SAMEA3498368, study PRJEB10139) | groundwater metagenome | biome: water well; material: biofilm material | place: Germany | collected 2015-04-27 | reverse complement strand
TTGCGACGCTTGCGCGGCTGCACATCGTCGGGGAGCGTGTCGTCATGCATTGAAATTGCCTCCATCCCTCATGGGCACTGCGCTAGCAGCTATCCATTCGATAGCATTTTGATCTGTGAGTCGCATGGTTCGCAGTGTAGTTCAGGGGCGCTGCGCCCCCGGCAAACAAAAGGGCCACCGCAACGGGTGGCCCTCGGGAAACGGGCGCCGAAGCACCCTTTCTGACTCGCAGATCAGTTGCGGGTCTGGTCGACCAGCTTGTTCTTCTTGATCCAGGGCATCATCGCGCGCAGCTTTTCGCCGACGACTTCGATCTGGTGCTCTGCATTCAGGCGACGGCGGCTGATCAGCGCGGGCTGGCCGGCAGCGGCTTCGAGCACGAAGCTCTTGGCGTATTCGCCGGTCTGGATGTCCTTGAGCACCTGCTTCATGACCNNCGAGATCGAGTAGTTCATGTTGGCGATGCCGCCTTCATAGATCAGGTCGACGATCAGCTTGAGCTCGTGCAGGCATTCGAAGTACGCCATTTCGGGCGCGTAGCCGGCTTCCACCAGCGTTTCGAAACCAGCCTTGATCAGCTCGACCGTGCCGCCGCACAGAACCGCTTGTTCGCCGAACAGGTCGGTCTCGGTTTCTTCACGGAAGTTGGTCTCGATGATGCCGGCCTTGCCGCCGCCGTTGGCGGTGGCGTAGCTCAGCGCGAGGTCACGCGCCTTGCCGGTCTTGTCCTGGTGCACGGCCACGAGGTGGGGCACGCCGCCACCCTGGGTGTAGGTGCTGCGCACGGTGTGGCCCGGGGCCTTGGGGGCGACCATCCACACGTCGAGGTCGGCGCGCGGCTGCACGAAACCGTAGTGCACGTTGAAGCCGTGCGCGAAGACAAGCGAGGCGCCTTCCTTGATGTGCGGAGCCACGTCGTTCTTGTAGACATTGGCGATCTGCTCGTCGGGCAGCAGGATCATGACCACGTCGGCAGCCTTCACCGCGTCGGCCACTTCGGCGACCTGCAGGCCTGCCTTGCCGACCTTGTCCCACGAAGCGCCACCCTTGCGCAGGCCGACCACGACCTTGACGCCGCTGTCGTTCAGGTTCTGCGCATGCGCGTGACCTTGCGACCCGTAACCGATGATTGCGACCGTCTTGCCCTTGATGAGGCTGAGGTCGGCGTCCTTGTCGTAGTAAACCTTCATGATGCGTCTTTCCTAATTAATCTCGAGCACCCCCTCAAGCGGGGGTGCGTTCACTCACAGTTGGCCGGAGGGATTCCGGTCCTTCATTTGCTGGTTGATGGACACGAGGTTGTCGTGAATGCGGAACAGCAGGATCAGCAATTCGCTATAGACGCGAACCATGATCGCGCCGAAAACCAAAATGGCGAGGCCTGTAAGAACCCCTCGGAGGCCGCCGCTGAAAAGCGTCGCGACCCCGGTAATCAAGACCACCAGCAGTCCGAGAAAATAGACTATCCGGATGATGATGGGGGTCACCATTTTGTCGAAGCCCAACAACTGTTGCATTACCTTCTCCTCATGTCGTGTTTGATAAACGATGGAACTGAGGGGATCTTCACCCCCTACACGCGCAGGATGCGCTCGCCGCGCCCAATGCCGCTGGCACCGGTGCGGACAGTCTCGAGGATAGCGCTACGGTCGATCGCTTCCAAAAAAGCGTCGTTTTTACCGTGATCGCCGGTGAGTTCGATGGTGTAGCTCTTGTCGGTGACGTCGATGATGCGGCCGCGAAAGATCTCGGCCATGCGCATCATTTCTTCCCGCTCCTTGCCCACCGCGCGCACCTTCACCATCATGAGCTCGCGCTCGGTGTAGGCACCTTCGGTCAGATCGACGACCTTCACGACCTCGATCAGGCGGTTCAGGTGCTTGGTGATCTGCTCGATCACGTCATCCGAACCGGTCGTGACGATGGTCATGCGCGAGAGGCTGGCGTCCTCGGTCGGCGCGACGGTCAGCGATTCGATGTTGTAGCCACGGGCCGAGAACAGGCCCACCACGCGGGAAAGAGCACCCGGCTCGTTTTCCAGCAGCACTGCAATGATGTGTTTCATGTTTGCGCGACTCCTCTTTTCGCCGCCCTCCCCCGCGCACGGTAATGCGCGGGCTTGGCGGGCAATAGATTCGTCAGTAAAGAGTTAAAAGCGAATGCGCCGGAGATCAGAGATCTTCGGAGCCCAACAGCATCTCGGTGATGCCCATGCCGGCCTTCACCATCGGGAACACGTTCTCGGTGGGGTCGGTGCGGAAATCCATGAACACCGTGCGGTCCTTGAGCTTGCGTGCTTCGCGCAGCGCAGGCTCCACGTCTTGTGGACGCTCGATCAGCATGCCGACGTGGCCATAGGCCTCGGCCAGCTTCACGAAGTTCGGCAGTGCATCCATGTAGCTGTGGCTGTAGCGGCCGGAGTATTCGATCTCCTGCCACTGGCGCACCATGCCCAGGTAGCGGTTGTTGAGCGAGCAGATCTTGATCGGCGTGTTGTATTGCAGGCAGGTGGAGAGTTCCTGGATGCACATCTGCACCGAGCCTTCGCCGGTGATGGTGAACACTTCCGAATCGGGCTTCGCAAGCTTGATGCCCATGGCATAGGGAATGCCCACGCCCATGGTGCCCAGGCCGCCTGAGTTGATCCAGCGGCGCGGCTCATCGAAGCGGTAGTACTGGGCGGCCCACATCTGGTGCTGGCCCACGTCCGATGTGATGTACGCGTCGGCGTCCTTGGTCATGTTCCAGAGCGTCTCGACCACGTACTGCGGCTTGATCACGTCCTTGTTGCCACGGTCGTACTTGAGACAGTCGCGCGAACGCCAGGCCTCGATGGTTTTCCACCAGTCGGCCAGCGCGCCAGCGTCGGGCTTGGTGGTGCTCTCACGGATCATCGAGATCAGCTCGGTGAGCACGTCCTTCACGTCGCCGACGATCGGAATGTCGACCTTCACGCGCTTGGAGATGCTCGACGGGTCGATGTCGACGTGGATGATCTTGCGTTCGTTCGTCGCGAAGTGCTTGGGGTTGCCGATCACACGGTCGTCGAATCGCGCACCCACGGCCAGCAGCACGTCGCAGTTCTGCATCGCGTTGTTGGCTTCGATGGTGCCGTGCATGCCCAGCATACCGAGGAACTTGCGGTCGCTCGCCGGGTAAGCGCCCAGGCCCATCAGCGTATTCGTGACCGGATAGCCGAGCATGTCGACCAGCGTGCGCAACTCATTGCAGGCGTTGCCCAGGAGCACGCCACCACCGGTGTAGATGTACGGGCGCTTGGCAGCCAGCAGCAGCTGCAGCGCCTTTCGGATCTGGCCGCCGTGGCCCTTGCGCACCGGGTTGTACGAGCGCATCTCGACCTTGTCGGGATAGCCGGCGTAGGGCGTCTTCTTGAAGGAAACGTCCTTGGGCACGTCCACCACCACGGGGCCGGGGCGGCCACTGCGTGCGATGTGGAAGGCCTTCTTCATCGTCATGGCCAGATCCTTCGGATCCTTGACGAGGAAGTTGTGTTTGACGATGGGGCGGGTGATGCCGACCGTGTCGCATTCCTGGAAGGCATCCAGGCCGATGGCAGCGGTAGGTACCTGGCCCGAGATGATCACCATCGGGATGGAGTCCATGTACGCCGTGGCGATGCCGGTGACCGCATTGGTCAGGCCGGGGCCCGAGGTGACCAGTGCCACGCCAACTTCGCCGGTGGCACGCGCATAGCCGTCGGCCGCGTGCACGGCTGCCTGCTCGTGGCGCACCAGAACGTGCTGGATGGTGTCCTGCTTGTAGAACGCGTCGTAGATGTACAAAACCGCGCCGCCGGGATAGCCCCAGACGTACTGGACGCCTTCGGCCTGCAGTGCCTTGATCAGCACTTCAGCGCCCATGAGTTCTTGCGTTGGGTTGCCAGCGCCTGAGGACGCGGCTGCTGCGGAGATGATCTCCGCCTTCGAGATTTCCATGATCAACCTTTGTGTTTTTTCGGGAACGAAAAACCTTGGGTGCCCCTTGCCAACCCTTGTGGGGCCGCGCCAGGACTTGAGGCCATAGCCATGAGCGGACTGATGTTCCGCCGGACCTTGACCCGTTTGCCTTTTGACTTGCAGCGCGGATTATGACATTACCCGGCGGTTCAGATTCGCTTCAGGTGGCTTGTAAAGCCATCGGGGCATAATCCGCGGCGGAAAACATAAGCGTTCGCTAGACATCCCTTCCCACGCGGCGCGCCTTGCGCGCCCCCTCTCGCTTGGCCACTGAACAAGAACTCTCCGACTTCCTGAAAAGCGTCGAACGACGCGCTTTCAAGCGCTCGGTCTACCACGTGCGGGACGAAGAAGCGGCGCTCGACATCGTGCAGGACAGCATGATGAAGCTGGCGCAGCACTATGGCGACAAGCCGGCCAACGAGCTGCCGATGCTGTTCCAGCGCATCCTGTCGAACTGCACGCTCGACTGGTTCCGCCGCCAGAAAACCCGCCGCGCGCTGTTCTCGAACCTGAGCGATTTCGAATCGGCCGACGACGATGGCGATTTCGATCTCCTAGAGAACTTCGTCTCGCCCACCGACTCCAGAGAGACGGAGAGTGCCGAAGACACGACCCGCCGCGCCCAGGTCTTCCACGAGATTGAAGAACAGATCGCTGCATTGCCGGGCCGTCAACGCGAGGCTTTCCTGATGCGTTACTGGGAGGAAATGGACGTCGCAGAGACGGCCGCCGCGATGGGCTGCTCCGAGGGCAGCGTCAAAACCCATTGCTCGCGAGCCGTCCACGCTCTGAGTAAGGCGCTCAAGGCCAAGGGAATATCGCTATGAACACTAAGGTTCCAACTTCTTTTAACGCAGCCGAAGATCAGTTCGGTCGGCGTCTGGCTGCCCGGCTTTCCGCCGGCAACCAGGAGCTGTCGCACGACATCGGCGAGCGGTTGCGCGTTGCGCGTGCGCAGGCCGTAGCCGCGCGCAAGCAAGCTCCGCAATTGCGGACTGCGCCCGAGGTGATGAAGTCCGGCAGCACGCTCACGATGGGCGGCGGCTGGTGGACCCGCATCGGGTCGGTGGTGCCGCTGATCGCCCTCGTGGCCGGCCTCATCACCATCAGCGTGATGCAGGACGACGACCGCGCCAGCGAGCTGGCCGAAGTCGATTCCGCGCTCCTCACCGGCGACCTGCCCCCGGCCGCCTACACCGACCCGGGCTTCGCCCAATTCCTGAAGGCCGACGGCGCCTCCGACTGACCCTCCCCGACCGAATGCGACGCCGCTCAAATTCCAGCGCGAACACCCCCCGTCCCTTGCGCCCGCTCACGGCGGGCGCATTCGTTTGGGCGGGCGCGCTCGCCGTCGCGGCCTTCGGCCTGACGCTCGCCTCCGCCCAGCCACCCTCTGAGGTCAACAAGGCCGGGCAGACGGGTGTTGCGAACTCCACGGGAGTCGGCGCCACCAAGACAGTTCCTGCAACCAAGCCGCTCTGGAGCGAACTCACCGCCGAACAGCAGCAGGCCCTCAAGCCCCTGGTCTCGCACTGGACCACGATGAACACCGGGCAAAAGCGCAAGTGGCTGGCACTGTCACGAAACTTCGCGACCATGTCGGCGGATGATCAAGTCACCCTGCACAGCCGCATGATCGAGTGGGCCGCCCTGAGCAATCAGCAGCGGGTCCAGGCGCGCCTGAACTTCGCCGAGGTCAAGCGCGTGCCAGCCGACGAACGCAAGGCTAAATGGGAGCAATACCAGGCTTTGAGCGAGGAAGAAAAGCGCAAGCTCGCCGAGCGCGCCCCGGCCAAACCGCGCGGCGCGGCCATTCCGGTACGCCCCGTCTCATCGCAAAAGCTCGTGCCGGTCCCGACCGTCACGCCGCCCGGCCAGCACACGCCCCGCATCGTGCTGGCGCCGCTGCCAACGCCGCCGGCCGCCTCTGCAGCTGTTCTGGTGACGACGCCGCTGGAACGCGCGCCCGCAGTCGTCCCCACGATGGCACCCGCCCCCATCAACGTCGCTTCGCCGCCAGTTCCCGCCGAGGCGCAAGTCCCGGCGCCCTCGCCGACTCCAGCGGCGAGCGAGCAGCCCCCTGCCGCTCCCTGACACCAAGGCTTCGATGGTTTCCAGTTCTCCCGAGGCCTCGGGGCCCGATCAGCCCGCCTCGCCCGACGCACTGGCAAACGGCGCTCTTGCGTCGACAGTGCCTGGCCTGTGGCGCCGGATGGCCTGCTGGCTCTACGAAGGCATGCTGCTGTTCGCGGTGGCAATGACCGCCGGCTGGCTTTTCAGCGCCCTCAGCCAGATGCGCAACGCCATGGACGAGACGCGCCGCCCCCTGCTGCTCGCCTACCTGTTCGTGGTCTTCGGGGTGTACTTCATCTGGTTCTGGTGCAAGGGGCAGACCCTGGGCATGAAGACCTGGAACATTCGCATCGTGGACCGGCAAGGCCGCCCCCTGACGCAATCGCGCGCCTTCCTGCGCTACATCCTGAGCTGGATCTGGCTTCTGCCTCCGCTGGCACTTCATCCCTTGCTGGGCGTGCCCGTGGTCGAAACGATGGTCCTGCTGTTTGGCTGGATCGCCGTCTGGGCCGTGCTCGCTCGTTTTCACCCCGAGCGCCAGTTCTGGCACGACGCCTGGGCCGGTACGCGGCTCATCACCTCCAAGCCCATGAGCCGCCGATGAGTGCCCTGCCCGAGCTTCCCGACCCCGCCGTCAATCCACAAAAGGCCCGCAAGGGCTTCGAGCGCGTCTTTCACGCCACGCTGATTTCGCTGCACGGCCTTCGCGCCGGCTGGAGCGAACCCGCCTTCCGGCAGGAAGCGATCCTGTCGATCGTGATGATCCCGGCCGCTTTCTGGCTCGGGCGCAGCTGGGTCGAAGTGGCGTTGCTTGCCGGCAGCGCCATCCTGGTGATGATCGTGGAGCTGCTCAACACCGCCGTCGAGGCAGCCATCGACCGCATCGGGCCTGAATGGCACGACCTCTCCAAGCGCGCCAAGGACATGGGCAGCGCCGCGGTTTTGCTCTCGCTCACCCTGTGCAGCGGCATCTGGGCGGCGGCATTGTGGACGCGCTTCGTGTCATGAGCGGGCCCGCATCCCGAGGCATGATGGCGGAATGAATCCTGAATTTTCGATCTGTGTGTATTGCGGCTCGCGTCCCGGCGAGCGCGCCGAGTTTTCCGAGGCGGCAAAGGCCGTCGGCCAGTGGATCGGCCAGCATCGCGGCCAACTGGTCTACGGTGGCGGCCGCACCGGCCTGATGGGCACCGTGGCGGAAGCCACCCGACTGGCTGGCGGCCGCGTCGTCGGCATCATTCCCAAGGCCCTGGTCGACAAGGAACTGGCCAATCCCCTCTGCGATGAACTGCACGTGGTCGACACCATGCACGAGCGCAAGGCCATGATGGGCGAGCGCGCCGACGCCTTCATCGCCCTGCCGGGCGGCATCGGCACCTTCGAGGAACTGTTCGAGATCTGGACCTGGCGCCAGCTCGGCTATCACGACAAGCCGACCGGCATCCTCAACACCGCCGGCTACTACGACAAACTGCTCGACTTTCTCGCGCACAGCGTGCGCGAGGGCTTCATGGGCGACTGGCAGATGACGCTCATCCGGACCGGCACCGACGCCACCGAACTGCTCACGACGCTCCGCGCCGAAGTGCCGCTCCACTCGCGCGCAGACAGGCTGTCGGAAAACCTCTGACGCCCGCCTCCAAAGAAAAAGCCCCGGTCAACGGGGCTTTTCTGTTTCAGACGGCGTTTTCGTTCTCTTCGCCGGTCCGGATGCGCACGATGCGCTCCACTGCGGTGACAAAAATCTTGCCGTCGCCGATCTTCCCGGTGCGCGCCGAATTGACGATGGCCTCGATGCAGCGNNTGGCCCTTCTGGCGACCGAAGCCCTTGACCTCGGTGACGGTCAGGCCGGTGACGCCCACTTCGGCCAAGGCCTCGCGCACGTCCTCGAGCTTGAAGGGTTTGACGATGGCGGTGATCTGCTTCATGGTTTTCGTGCTCCGGCGGTTTCGTTGAATTTGCTGGTGATAGGGTAACGCCAATCCTTGCCGAAGCTGCGGTGGGTGACCCGGATTCCTACCGGCGCCTGGCGCCGTTTGTATTCATTGACCTTGATGAGCCGCGCAACCCGCTCGACCACCGCGCGTTCGTAGCCTGCGGCAATGATCTCGTCGATGCCCTCGTCGTCCTGCATGTAGCGTGCCAGGATTCCATCGAGGATGTCGTAGGGCGGCAGGCTGTCCTGATCGGTCTGGTCCGGCCGAAGCTCCGCGCTCGGAGGCCGCGTGATGATCCGCTCGGGGATCGGCTCGGTGCCCGTGCCATACGGGTCGTGGGCGTTGCGCCAGCGCGCGAGCGCGAACACCGTGGTCTTGAGCAGGTCCTTGATGACCGCGAAACCGCCCGCCATGTCGCCGTAGAGCGTGCAGTAGCCCGTGGCCATTTCGCTCTTGTTGCCGGTGGTGAGCACGATCGAGCCGAACTTGTTCGACAGGGCCATCAGCAGCGTGCCGCGGATGCGGGCCTGGATGTTTTCCTCGGCCGTGTCGTCGGGCAGGCCCTTGAACTCCCCGGCCAGTGCGCCCTTGAAGGACTCGAAGGTGTGCTTGATCGAAATCTCGTCGTAGCGCACGCCAAGGCGGTTCGCCATCTCCCGCGCATCGATCCAGCTGATGTCGGCCGTGTAGGGCGAAGGCATCATCACCGCGCGTACCTTGTCCTTGCCGAGTGCATCGACCGCGATGGCAAGCACCAATGCGGAGTCGATGCCGCCCGAGAGCCCCAGGATGGCACTCGGGAAGCCGTTCTTGCCGATGTAGTCGCGCACGCCGAGCACCAGGGCGTCCCACAGCTGTGCTTCGGCGTCGCGTGGGGCGGCCACCGCACCGGGCTCGACTGCGAAGCCGACGCCACCTTCAGGTGCGCGCTCCAACTGCGCAAAGACCAACGTCTCCTGGAAGCTCTCGGCCTGCATCGCGAGTGCGCCGTCAGCCTGCAGCGCGAAGGAGGCTCCGTCGAACACCACTTCGTCCTGCCCACCGACCAAGTGCGCATAAACCAGCGGCAACCCTACGGCGCGAGCGCGATCGGCCATGCGCGCGACACGCTCGCCCTCCTTGCCCACGTGATAGGGCGAGGCGTTGATCACGGCGAGCACCTCGGCACCCGCCTCGCGGGCCAGCTCGGCCGGTTGCTCGAACCACGCGTCCTCGCAGATCAGCAGCCCGACTGAAACCCCGCCCGCCTCGAACACGCAAGTGCCCTGCCCCGGCGTGAAATACCGGCGCTCATCGAACACCTGATAGTTCGGCAGCTCGCGCTTGGCGTAGGTCTCGAGGATTCGGCCTTCCTTGATGACGCTGGCCGCGTTGTGCCGCATCTGCACTGCCACGGAGCGGCTGCGCAGGCTGCCGCCGGTCGGATGCCCCACCACCACGACCATGTCTTTGAGGTCGGCGAGCGCAGCGGCAATGCCTTTCACGGCATCATCGCAAGCTTCGGTGAAGGCGGGACGCAGGAACAGGTCCTCCGCCGCATAGCCGGCAATCGAGAGTTCGGGCGTCAGGAGCAGACGCGCACCCTGTGCATGGGATTCGCGTGCGGCATCGACGATCTTTTTTGCGTTGCCGGCGACGTCGCCCACCACAAAATTGAGTTGCGCGATGGCGAGCTTGAGCGTCATACAAAAGGAAGAAAAAGGCTTGAACGATTATGTCATTCGGGTTCTGGCGTCACCGTCGGACGTGAGCCCGAACGCCTGGAACGCGCTGCTCGCCACGCAGGCCGAGCCCTCGCCTTTCATGCGCCACGAATACCTCGCGGCGCTGCACGAAAGCGAGAGCGCATCGCCCGCGAGCGGATGGACGGCGCAGTTCATCACGCTGTGGCGCGGCAAGCAGCTCGAAGCCGCCTGCCCGGTCTACATCAAGGACCACTCGTACGGCGAGTACGTCTTCGACTGGGCCTGGGCCAACGCCTACGAACAGCACGGGCTTGCTTATTACCCCAAGGCTGTCGTCGCGGTGCCGTTCACGCCGGTGCCGGGCTCACGCCTCCTGGCGCGCGATGCGCAGAGCCGCACGCTGCTGGTGCAGGCGCTGGTTGCGTGGTGCAAGCAGGAAGAGCTTTCTTCTCTGCACTTGCTGTTCGGCGCCGACGAGGACATCGCCGCATGCACCGAAGCCGGGCTGATGCTGCGCAACACGGTGCAGTTCCATTGGACGAATGCGTTGGCCGCGCCCGGCACCGACGCGCCCTCGCTCTCAGAGGGGGAGCGGTCCGTGCTGGAGCAGCCCGGCTACTCCGACTTCGACGCCTTCCTCGCCAGCCTCGCCCACGACAAGCGCAAGAAGATCCGCCAGGAGCGCCGCAAGGTCGCCGATGCTGGCGTGAGCTTCCGCTGGTCGCGCGGCAAGGACATCTCGAAGGTCGACTGGGATTTCTTCTATCGCTGCTACGAGCGCACCTACCGCGAGCACGGCAACCCGCCCTACCTCACGCGGGACTTCTTCCATCGCATGGCCGACACCTTGCCCGAGGCATGGCTGCTATTCGTCGCAGAGCGCGACGGCAAGCCCATGGCGACGAGCCTGATCGCGCTCTCCACGGAGCCGGACGCACCACTGGTCGCCTACGGTCGCTACTGGGGGGCGCTGGAGCGCGTCGACTGCCTGCACTTCGAGGCCTGCTACTACCAGCCCCTCGCCTGGTGCATCGAACACGGCGCCCGGCGCTTCGAGGGCGGCGCGCAGGGTGAGCACAAGATGGCGCGCGCGCTGATGCCGGTGAAGACCACCAGCGCCCACTGGCTCGCGCACCCGGCGTTCTCGAATGCGGTCGAGCGCTTTCTCGAGCGCGAGGGAGCCGGTATCGAGAACTACATGGACCATCTGGGCGAGCGCAGCCCGTTCAAGGCCGGCTGATCGAACCTCCGAATTGCCTCCCGGGGCTGCTATAAACGCGCCCGATATCAGACTACAAGGAGGGATTTCGATGCCATTCGTCGGACTGGGACTGCACGTCCTCATCGCGCTGTTCTTCGCCGTGCACGCCATGCGCCACGGCAAGCAGATGTACTGGCTCATCATCCTGTTCAGCTTCCCGCTGCTGGGCAGCGTCGTGTACTTCGTCGTCGAGTACCTGCCCGCCTCGCGCATGCAACGCACCGCGGGCAAGGTGGCGAGCGCGGCCATCGGCTTCATCGATCCCGAACGCGAATATCGCGCTGCGGCCGAGGCCTACGACCTCGCACCCACAGCCCAGAATAAGTTACGCCTAGCCAAGGCCGCGCTCGACAGAGGTCAAGCCGACGATGCCGTAGGGCACTACCGTGATGCGCTGAAAGGCCCGCTCGCATCCGATCCGGAACTGCAGTTCGGCCTGGCTAGCGCGATGCTCGCGGCGGGCGGCCCGACTTCGGGGCGCGAAGCGCTGCAGGCGCTCGAGGCCCTGCGCGCCACGCGCAGCGACTACCGTCGGGACGAGGTCGCAGTGCTTGCCGCTCGCGCATTCGCGGTCGAGGGGCGCCAGGCGGAAGCACGCGAAGCCTTCGAGGCTGCGCTGAGCCAGTACAACACCGTAGAGGCCCGCGCCCGCTACATCGCCTGGCTGGCGCAACAAGGCGATGCCACCGGTGCGCAGCGCCAGTGGAACGAACTCCAGCAGGCCGCGCGCCGCTGGAACTCGCATGCGCGCTCCGTCAATCGCGAGTGGATGCGGCTGGCCGAAGACGCCACACGACCCTGATTGACCGCACCGAAGAAAAAAAGGGAGTTACCAGTAATTGAAGATCACAAAATCCAAGCGTCGCGGCCTGATCGCTGCCGCATGCGCAGCATTGGCCTGGGGCCATGGGAACGCGCTGGCCGAGCAGGTCCCGGAGCCCGGCGCGCCTCGCATCGCAAGCACCTCGACCGAGGGAGGCCTATCCAGAATACCCACGCCGTTGGGAACGGCCGAACTCGACTATCCCGACATTGCCAAGCGGGCAGGCGTGGGAGGTCGGGTGACCGTCGCTGTATTCGTCGACGAAAACGGCCGGCCCCTCAAGACACGAATCGCTTCGCGCGAGCCCATGTTTCTGGACATCTTCGACGACGTCTCGCGCCGTGCGGCTATGGGGGTCCGCTATTCGCCTGGCCTGGATGAAAACGGAAAGCCGGCCGCGATGTGGGTCAGGCAGCCGTTCAGCTACGTGCTCACAGGCGAGACGCCGGCCCACTGCACGGTGAACACGACAGAGCATTACCCGGAGAAAGCCCGCGCGGCGGGAATCGAGGCTGTGGTTGGCGTCTTCGTGAACCTGGACGCAAACGGCTGGCCCGCCAGAAACGGAATGACCATCGTCGGCCGAAATCCGACCAACGCCAGCCTGTTCGATGAGCCGGCAAAGGCAGCCCTGCTGAAAATTCGCTGCAAGCCCGCAAATCGGGGCGGCGTGAACGTACCGAGTGTCGCCGTTCTCGATATCGCCTTCACACCTCACGTGGACGTGCTGCCAGCAAGCCCGAATCAGGATTGATCCGGCCGCCGGCACCGGCCCAGCGAAAGGCATAGACGTCCTCGCCTTTCGTCGGATCGACAGCTCGCCATGCTTCCCGCAACATTCGACCGGACAGCAACACCGAGCCGAAGGACGAATGCATGCGGATCAACGAAGCTCTCGCGCAATTCACCCTGAGTGTCTTCATGATGGCCGGCCTCTCGGTCGCTGGCGCCGCCAGCTTCGATTGCGCCAAGGCCGGCAACGCCACCGAGAAAGCCATCTGCGCCGACCCGGGCCTGTCGCGGCAGGATGAAGCCCTGGCTGCGCTCTACCAGCGCCAGCTCGAGATGCCCGATACGGGCCAATGGGCGGTTTTCCTGCGGCGCGACCAGCGCGACTGGATCGCCGGGCGCAACGGCGAGTGCCGCCGCGACACCGAATGCCTGAAGAGGGACTACGAGCGCCGCATTGCCTACCTCAGCCATCCGCTGCTGCAATGGACAGGCCGCTACGTGCAGGGCAAGTGCCCGCACGAGGGCCGCTTCCTCGACGTCACGCCCGGCGACGCCGGGCAGCTCGATGTGGAGATCTATATCTGCCCCAACCCGCGCGGCAACATGCTGCTGCAGGGGCGGAACGTGCTCGAAGCCGGCCAGCGCCTGAGGGTGGCGGAAGGCGGGCGTTGCACCCGAACCTTCCAGTTCGCCGCCGACCGCATCACGGTCGCCGACGGGCCCGAATGCTCACCCGCGCTGAAAGGCGTTTATGTGCGCGACCCGCGTCGCTCGCCGTTCGAGCTCGAGGGCGCGAAGTGAAGGCCCGGATTACTTCTTGTACGCGGCGATGCCGTCGAGGACTTCCTTCTTCGCCGCGTCGATGCCTTCCCAGCCCAGCACCTTGACCCACTTGCCCGCTTCCAGGTCCTTGTAGTGCTCGAAGAAGTGGCTGATGGCCTTCAGGCGCATCGGGTTCACGTCGTCCACCGACTTCCAGTGGCTGTAGATCGGCAGCACCTTGTCGGTGGGCACGGCCAGCACCTTGCCGTCGACGCCGGCTTCGTCTTCCATCATCAGGATGCCCAGGGGACGGCAGGGCACGACCACGCCCGGCAGCAGCGGGTAAGGGGCGATCACCAGCACGTCGACCGGGTCGCCGTCGCCCGAGAGGGTCTGCGGCACGTAGCCGTAGTTGGCGGGGTAGTACATGGCCGTCGTCATGAAGCGGTCCACGAAGATCGCGCCGGATTCCTTGTCGACTTCGTACTTGATCGGGTCGGCGTTCATCGGGATTTCGATCACGACGTTGAAGGCATCGGGGACGTTCTTGCCGGGGGAGACTTTGTCGAAGGACATGACGTTTTTCGAGTAGTTGAAAAGTATTGGGGAGACCGGGACAAACCCTGAGTTTACTTTCCGTGTCACCGCACGGTCGCACACACCCACGTTTTTGCCTGTAAATTGCAACCGTTGGCCAATCGGCTCCTCACCTCGGTGCAGCGAGCTTCGAGGAAGCAACGCGACGGAAAACCTGGGTCCCGTACGCGTTGCGCGCAGGATCCATGCTGTCCGTCTCCACAAGTCACAACGAACGAATGGAGAAGCAAAGCATGATCGGCAACACCCCCCTGATACTCGCCATCGTCTGCGGCCTCGTGGCCGTCGGCTACGGTTTCTGGGCCCGAAGTTGGATTCTCGCCAAGGACCCGGGCAACGCCCGGATGCAGGAAATCGCCGCCGCCATCCAGGCCGGCGCCTCCGCTTACCTCGCCAAGCAATACACCACCATCGCGGTGGTCGGCATCGTCCTGGCGGTGCTCATCGCCCTCTTCCTCGACCTGACCACGGCCGTCGGCTTCGTGGTCGGCGCGGTGCTCTCGGGCGCCTGCGGCTTCATCGGCATGAACGTGTCGGTGCGCGCCAACGTGCGCACGGCACAGGCCGCCACAAAGGGCATCGGCCCGGCACTGGACGTGGCGTTCCGCGGCGGCGCGATCACCGGCATGCTGGTGGTGGGCCTGGGCCTTTTGGGCGTGACCGGCTTCTACTGGTTCCTGGCCGGCAGCGCGCCCAAGTCGGACCACACCCTCGCGGCCATCCTCAATCCGCTGATCGGCTTTGCCTTCGGCTCCTCGCTGATTTCGATCTTCGCGCGGCTGGGCGGCGGCATCTTCACCAAGGGCGCCGACGTCGGCGCCGACCTGGTGGGCAAGGTCGAGGCCGGCATTCCGGAAGACGATCCGCGCAACCCGGCGGTGATCGCCGACAACGTGGGCGACAACGTCGGCGACTGCGCCGGCATG
>CXWL01122213.1_pt1 | contig 14777 bp, 14 predicted proteins | sample 590931 | NCBI WGS metagenome assembly CXWL01 (sample SAMEA3498368, study PRJEB10139) | groundwater metagenome | biome: water well; material: biofilm material | place: Germany | collected 2015-04-27 | reverse complement strand
CCGAGCCCGAGCCCGAGCCTGAGGAAGATATTCTCGGTGTGGCCGAAGCCCGGGAAAAACTCCTGGCCGCCGTCGCCGCCCTCGAACAACCGCCGCTGAGCGATGAAGAAGACGAAGCCCGCGCATTGGCCGAAGCCATCGAAGCCGAACGCCGCGAATTCGAAGACTGATGAGGTCAATGTGGGAGGGGGCAAGCCCCCTCCCACATTTGATCTCCTACATTTTTGATCTTCATTGTCTGGGAGAAACCATGAGTTCTACCAAAGACCCCTGCATCAGCATCTGCAAATTCAACGACGATATCTGCGTCGGCTGCGGTCGCAGCAAGCGCGAAATCCGTGCCTGGAAGAAACTCGACAAGGCCGACAAACGCACCGTACTGGCCGAAGCCGAGTTACGGTTGCTGGCTCTGGGTGCCACCGGTCGGCGGAAAAGCAAATGACTTGGGCCTTATCGACTAGTCTCTGATGCGCAATGCGCGTCATGCGCGTATGATTCGCGACCCCTTGGCGACGTATTCGCCCAAGGCCCCGCTTTCAACACTCTTCAGGCCACGCCTGAATCGACCCACCGGGAGGTGCTTACGATGATTGACCAAGACCAGAAAGACCAGGAAATCGGCCCTGCAGGCGAAAAGCTGCAGAAAGTGCTGGCGCGTATCGGCGTGGGCTCGCGCCGCGACGTCGAAGCCTGGATCACCCAGAAGCGCATCAAGGTAAACGGCGTCGAGGCTACCCTCGGCCAGCGTGTCGACCTGCACGATGCAATCACCATTGATGGCAAGGTCATCAAGCGTGAAGAGGCCGCCGAATCGGTGCGCCGCGTGATCATGTACAACAAGCCCGATGGCGAGATCTGCACCCGTGACGACCCGGAAGGCCGTCCGACCGTGTTCGACAAGATGCCCAAGCCCAAAGAAGGCCGCTGGATCAACATCGGACGTCTTGACATCAACACCACCGGCTTGCTGATGTTCACCACCGACGGTGAGCTGGCCAACCGCCTGATGCACCCGTCCTACGAAATGGACCGTGAATACGCCGTGCGCGTACGCGGTGAAGTCGATGACGAGATGATCGAGCGCTTGAAAGCGGGCGTCGTCCTCGAAGACGGCCCGGCCAAGTTTACCGACATCAAGCAGGCTCCCGGCGGCGAAGGTTTCAACCACTGGTACCACTGCGTGGTGATGGAAGGCCGTAACCGTGAAGTCCGCCGCCTGTGGGAATCCCAGGGCCTGGTGGTCAGCCGCCTGAAGCGCGTGCGCTTTGGCCCGGTGTTCCTCAACTCCGACTTGCCGATGGGCCGCTGGCGCGAAATGAGCCAGTACGAAGTCGACATCCTCAGCGCCGAAGTCGGCCTGACGCCGGTGGCCATGCCGCAAATGAACGCCAAGAGCAAAGACAAGCTTGAGCGTATGCAGCGTAAGTCGTCGCGCCCTGTGGCCCGTACCGAGCGCGTTGCCCGCACTTTGCGCCCGGCGTTGAATGCACCGGCAACCGGCGGTCGTATCTCCCGCGAGCCGCACATCGAAGGCGAGCGCCGCCCAACCGCGCCATCGCGCCAGGAAGGCGAGCGTGCACCACGCACCCCGCGTCCTGCGCCGGCCGGTGGTCGCAGCAACCGGGGTGAAGCGGATCGCCCGGCCGACAACGCCAGCACCAAGCGTCCAGCCAAGCCGGCGGCGAACAAGCGCCCCGGCCCGAAACTGGTCGCGGACGAGCCGTCGGGCAAGCGCCGTGGCGCTCCGGCGGGTTCGGGTCAGCGTCCGGGGTTTGGTCGCAAGAAGCCGCAGTGATGTAAGTGCTGCATAAAAAAACGCCAACCCTCGGGTTGGCGTTTTTTTTGGATCTGAAGTTGAAATGCATTCAAGTGTGGGAGGGGGCTTGCCCCCTCCCGCAGTTGATCTCCATTGTTCCGGAAAACTGTACTCAGAACGCAAATCTGCCATCAAACACCGGCTTGTCATCCAGCGCCAACACCCCACTGGCAAAAATCAGATCCAGGTGATGGCTGCCTTTCTGCCCGCCGCCCAAGCCCAAGTGCAAGCCACAGTGGCGCTCCTCAAACCCGGCATTACGCGCATACAAATCCTTGACCCCTTCATTGGTGCCAATCCCCAACTCCTCCACACGGCGGTTGGATGGGTTGGCATTCAGGTATTTGTTGAAGTCATCCGCCAGCCCCGGTACGTCGCTGGCCACGCTGCAGATCGTTGAATTCTCTATCCACAGCTCCAGCGGCGATTGCAGCACGCCGTATTTGCGCGCAAACGGGATGGTGCTGAGAAAGGTCCCGACAAACCGCACCTGGCCATTGATCGCCTCGCTGTGGGTGGCGATTTCGCCGGGCGCCAGGTCGTGGTTGCCGACCCCATTGATATTGGTCCACTTCTTGATGCTGCTCAGGGGCGCTTGCAGGCGTGAGCCGTGCTTGTCGGTAAAGCTCAGCACGCTGGCCTGGCTCATGCGCCGGATCAGTGTGGCGTTGAGGTCGGCGATGCGCTGCGGTTCGACGCTGAAGGTGTCGTAGAAGTAGTCGCCGTAATCCTTGAACAACAGGGATTTCCTCCAGTGCTCGGCCATCACGCCGTGCAGGGCGCGGATAAAGTCCGGGCCGTCTGCGCGTGGGTTGGGCAGGGTGGAGGAATCATAGAGAAACAGATACAGGTCGCAGGTCTCTATGGCTTGGGCCAGCGTCTCGCTGGCAGCCAGGTCGAGGCGCTGCCTCTGGATGTTGAAACGGGCGGCGCTGGCATGGGTAATCGCCTGGGCGATGGCGTCGTAGCGTTCGGTATGGCCCAGCAGCACGGTGGGGCAGCTCAGGCCTTGAAGGGCCGGGTGATGCGCAAGGTAGTAAAGAAAGTGTTCGACGGCGCGGGCCTTGTCCATGACGTAATTCCTTGTGTGCCTTGGGAAAGGAAGCAGGTGCCGTGCACAGCACCCGCCCAATGCCTGCCGGGGGTTAGAAAGGCCACATCGCGGTGCCAAACGGCACCACGGCATCAGCTTGCATCATTTCAACGGCGGCCTCATGGGTCGGCGCTTCAAACCAATCGTCGAGTTGCAGTTCGGTTTCCAGGTCGTTTTCCAGTGCTTGCATGGTGTATCTCCTAGAGGACGTTGTTTGAGAACGGCTTGCCAGCGGGCTTCGCCGGGCAAGTGGGATGAACCTAGGAGAGAGTGTTTCAGAATGCAAAAAATTTATTGACACGGTTTCATTTGGATTTTTTGTTCTGAATTTCTCATGGGGTTTTTTATCGAGAAAAAACAATGCGCTGGCAAGGGTGTTTTGTAGGATTTGTCTCGATGACATTTTTCCGTGTGTTGGCAGCTGTAACGCACATTTTCCACGCTGTAACGATTAATTTACGCAAAAGTCGCCAAATTGCTGGGAGTCGTCAGGCTGTAAGGAATAGCTGCCAGATCGTCGCATGCACCATTGGCGGTCATCCCCAAGCTTGCGAGCGGTGTACAATGCGCCGCGTTTTACTGTGACCCCCTTGCGTAACCACGCAAAAGGCCAAGACCCAGGGTTTACCCACCCTGATCACTCCGCCCGGCCACGAGCCAGGCGGGTTCGATTTCGTCACAGATAAAAACAAACAGGTGACGCATGACCGTTAGAAAGACGCTGTACTCCTGGTGCCTGCGCTGGGGTTTGAGCGGCGCTGCTTGAGTCGGTAATTCAAGGCAGCAACCTGCATTCAACATCCTCAAACCTTGCGTGAGACCCTTTTCATGAGTGAACCCCATTCCTCTTCAGGCGAGCTGAAACGCGGCCTGAAAAACCGGCATATCCAGTTGATCGCCCTCGGTGGCGCCATCGGCACCGGCTTGTTCCTGGGCTCGGCCGGCGTGCTCAAGTANNGCCCAGGATCATCGACGGGCCGGCGTGCTCAAGTCCGCCGGCCCGTCGATGATCCTGGGCTATGCGATCTGCGGCTTTATCGCCTTCATGATCATGCGCCAGCTCGGCGAAATGATCGTCGAAGAACCCGTCGCCGGCTCCTTCAGCCATTTTGCCCACAAGTACTGGGGCGGTTTCGCCGGCTTCCTGTCGGGTTGGAACTGCTGGATCCTGTACATCCTGGTGGGCATGTCGGAGCTGACGGCCGTCGGCAAATATGTGCACTACTGGTGGCCGGAGATCCCGACCTGGGTGTCGGCGGCGGCGTTCTTCGTGCTGATCAACCTGATCAACCTGGCCAACGTCAAAGTCTTTGGTGAGGCCGAGTTCTGGTTTGCCATCATCAAGGTGGTGGCGATTGTCGGCATGATCGCCCTTGGCAGCTATTTGCTGGTCAGCGGCAGCGGCGGCCCGCAGGCCTCGGTGAGCAACCTGTGGGAACACGGCGGCTTCTTCCCCCATGGCGTCGGCGGGTTGGTGATGGCCATGGCGATCATCATGTTCTCCTTCGGCGGCCTGGAAATGCTCGGTTTTACCGCCGCCGAAGCCGACCAGCCACGCACCGTGATCCCCAAGGCGATCAACCAGGTGATCTACCGCATCCTGATTTTCTACATCGGCGCACTGGTGGTGCTGTTGTCGCTCACGCCATGGGACAGCCTGCTGGCGACCCTCAACGCGTCCGGCGATGCCTACAGCGGCAGCCCGTTCGTGCAAGTGTTCTCGATGCTGGGCAGCAATACCGCCGCGCACATCCTCAACTTCGTGGTGCTGACCGCCGCGCTGTCGGTGTACAACAGCGGCACCTACTGCAACAGCCGCATGCTGCTGGGCATGGCCGAGCAGGGCGATGCGCCCAAGGCGTTGGCGAAGATCGACAAGCGGGGCGTGCCGGTGCGGTCGATCCTCGCCTCGGCGGCGGTGACCCTGGTGGCGGTGTTGATGAACTACTTCATCCCGCAACATGCGCTGGAACTGCTGATGTCCCTGGTGGTGGCCACGTTGGTAATCAACTGGGCGATGATCAGCTACTCCCACTTCAAGTTCCGCCAACACATGAACCGCACCGGCCAGGTGCCGCTGTTCAAGGCGTTGTGGTACCCGTATGGCAACTACATCTGCCTGGCGTTTGTGGTGTTTATCCTGGTGATCATGTTGATGATCCCGGGGATCCAGATGTCGGTGTACGCGATCCCGGTGTGGGTGGCGTTTATGGCGGTGTGTTATTGGGTCAAGAACAAGCGCAGTGCGCAAGCGACGCTGACTGCGGCAAGTGCGTTGAAGTAAACCTTCTGGCGTAAACAGGAAACCCGGCGCCATGCCGGGTTTTTTGTGGCCGTCGACGGGTTAGACTTGCGCCTTGTTTCAACGTACCCGTTACCTAAGGTTTTTGATTGATGCTGGTAATTTCCAACAACGTGCACTTGCCCGATGCCGAGATCGAGCTGACCGCCATTCGCGCCCAGGGCGCCGGTGGGCAGAACGTCAACAAGGTGTCGAGTGCGGTGCACCTGCGGTTTGATATTCCGGCATCGTCGCTGCCGGAGTTTTACAAGGAACGGCTGCTGGCGCTGCGCGACAGCCGCATCACCAGCGAAGGTGTGTTGATTCTCAAGGCCCAGCAATACCGGACCCAGGAGCAGAACCGTGCCGATGCGCTGGAGCGCCTGGTGGAGTTGATCCTCAGTGCCACCAAGGTCGAGAAGAAACGCCGCCCGACCAAACCCACCCTGGGTTCAAAGAAACGTCGCCTGGAATCCAAGACCAAGCGCGGCAGCATCAAGGCTGGGCGCGGCAAGGTCGACTTCTAGTTGTCGCGCGCTTCGCGGGCCTTGGGCGCTTGCCGGTACAGGTAAACACTCAGCAACAAACCACCGAGGGCGGCGAGGGCGGCGAACAGGAAGATCGACGCAAAGCCGAAACCTGCCGCGACCGCTCCGGCCAACGGCCCGGTGATGCCCAGCGACAGGTCGATAAACAGCGAATAGGCGCCCACCGCCGAACCCCGGCTGGAGGCGGGCACCAGGTTGACCGCCTCCACACCCAGCGCCGGAAAAACCAGGGAAAAGCCAAACCCGCTCAACGCCGCGCCGGCCAGGGCCAGGTTGGCGTCCGGTGCCAGCCACAGCAGCAGCAGGCCAAGAATCTCCACCGACAAACAGGCAATCGCCACGCGAAAGCCGCCAATGCGGTTGATCAAATTGCCGAACAACAGCCGCGCGCCAATAAAGCTGGCGCCGAACAGGCTCAGGGCCCACACCGCGTTGTCCCAGTGTTGGGTGGTGTAATACAGGGTGATAAAGGTGGCGATGGTGCCAAAGCCAATCGAGCCCAGCGCCAGCGCGCAACCGTGGGGCAACACCCGGCCCAGCACGTTCATGAAGGGCAGGCGCACGCCAGCCACAATCGGCGCGGCGACTTTGTTCCAGGCCAGCAACAGGCCCACGATGGCCAGCAGGATAATGCTGACGCCCATGCTCCACAGCCCGAACTGCTTCACCAGCACCACCCCCAACGGTGCACCGACCGCCAGCGCGCCATAGCTGGCGATGCCGTTCCAGGAAATGACCTTGGCGGTATTCGCCGCGCCCACCCGGCCGATGCCCCAGCCGATGGCGCCCGAACCCACCAGGCTTTCCGCGCTGCCGAGCACCAGGCGGCCGATCAGCAGGCTCACCAGGCTCACCGCTGGCAGGCTGGAAAACCACGCCGCCAGCAGCATGAACACACCGCTGAGGCCACAGCCCGCCAGGCCGATCAGCACGGCGCGCTTGCTGCCCAGGTTGTCGATGATTTTGCCGGCATACGGGCGGCTCAGCAGGGTGGCCAGGTATTGCACGCTGATTACCAGCCCGGCGATCACCGCGCCGTAGCCCAGCTCACTGTGGACATAGCCCGGCAACACGGCCAGGGGAATGCCGATATTCAGGTAGCCGATAAAGGTAAACAGCACGATGGAAACAACTTGCAGCGTGACCGCCATGGGGCGCTGGGTATCTGGCATGGGAGGGGTCCACTGTCGCAGCAGGTAAAGATAGGCTGCTAATGATACCGGGGCTTTGGCCGGTGCAGGGCGCTAAAACGCAAAAACCTCAATCAGGCTTGGGAGGGTATCAGCAATTGCGTGGTGACCAGGGCGGCCAGCGCGTTTTCCTGGGTGCCGAAGCGCTTGAGCAGCAGGGCTTGCTTGTCCGCACTGAGGCGGTTCCAGACCTCGACCATCTGCAAGGCAGTATCGAGTACGGCGGTGTCGGGGTTGTGGGGGAGGGTGTCGGTCATGGCGGGTACCTCGGGTGATTCAGGCAGTGTGGAAAGCGCTCTAAAGCTGCGCTTTCCACACGGTCTGGTACGGCGTCAGTCCTGGCNNTGTAGGGTGCAGGCTTGGGAAGGGGAGATTAGGTATCTCGTGCATCGTCGTCGCTCCTCGCAAGGTCTGTTTTTTCAATCGCAGTGTGATTGCGCGCTCTCAAAAAGCCTTGGCAGGATACAGCACTGAAAATGACAAAAAGAATTTTATGTCGACGAATGCAGGAATTTTCATTTTTTACACAAGTGACAAGAGGTCACACCTCAAAACGGCACCTTGCCCAGGATCATGTCGCGGTACATCACAAAGTCACCCAGCAAGCTGTAGAACGGGTGCTGAAAGGTCGCCGGCCGGTTCTTTTCGAAGAAGAAGTGCCCGATCCAGGCAAAGCTGTAACCGGCAATCGGCACGGCCAGCAGCAAGCCCAATGAGCCTCTGCCGATGGCGTACGCCAGAATGCCGATCACCAGCGTGGTGCCGATAAAATGCAGGCGGCGGCAGGTGCTGTTGGCGTGTTCCGCCAGGTAGAAAGGGTAGAACTCGGCGAAGCTGTTGAATCGCTTGATATTTTCCACGACGACCGGCCCTTTGCTTGTTGTGCCGCCCAACAGATGTTCGGCGGGGAGCTTATTTGAGTCTAGAGTGATCAGTGGTAACAGCCAGTGACAATAGATGCCACTTTAGTATCCTTGGCTTCCTGGCTGCCGTTTGAGCCTGCTTTATTAAGAAGACGCCATGAGCGAACGAACAACTTCTGCAAGCTGGGCAATGGGTATCGTCAAGGCATTGGAAATGGACGGCCTGGATTGCCGCGCCCTGTTCAAGCAGCTTGGCCTGGACTACGCGGCGTTGAACGACCCCGACGCACGCTTCCCGCAGGACTCCATGACCCGGCTGTGGCAGCGGGCGGTGGAGTTGTCGGGCAACCCGGCGATTGGCCTGAACATGGGCAAGGTGGTGCGCCCGGCGTCGTTTCATGTGGCCGGTTATGCGCTGATGTCCAGCAACACCCTGGCCGAAGGCTTCATGCGGCTGGTGCGCTACCAGCGCATCATTGCCGAAAGCGCCGACCTGAGTTTTCGCCTGTTACCCGAAGGCTATGCGCTGATTCTGACGGTGCATGGCGACTATCTCCCACCCACCCGGCAAAGCGCCGAGGCCTCCCTGGCCAGCGCCTTGGCGCTGTGCGGCTGGCTGACCGGGCGCACTCTGCACCCGCGCAAAGTGTTGTTGCAAGGTGAGCAGCCGACAGACCTTGCGCCCTACAAACAAGCCTTCCATGCGCCCCTGGAATTCAATGCGCCCTATGACGCGCTGATTTTCGAACGGGCCGACATGGACGCGCCGTTGCCCACCGCCAACGAGGCCATGGCGCTGCTGCATGATCGGTTTGCCGGCGAATACCTGGCGCGGTTTTCTGAAAGCCGAGTGACCCACAAGGCGCGCCAAGTGTTGTGCCGCCTGTTGCCCCAGGGCGAGCCCAAGCGCGAAGTGGTGGCCCAGACCCTGCACCTGTCTCAGCGCACCTTGCAGCGGCGTTTGCAGGAGGAGGGCACCAGTTTCCAGACCCTTCTGGACGACACCCGCCGCGAGCTGGCCGAGCAATACCTGGCCCAGCCGAGCATGACCCTGCTGGAGATTGCCTACCTGTTGGGGTTTGCCGACCCGAGCAATTTCTTCCGCGCGTTTCGCCGCTGGTTCGATGCCACGCCCGGCGAATACCGGGCGCGGCTGCTCGAAGCCTCGGCGGTCAGTGACGCCAAAACGCCGGAATGCACAGAACAAAGACTGTAATGATCTCCAGCCGGCCCAGCAGCATGCCCAGCGACAGAATCCACTTGGCGGCGTCTGGCAACGTGGAGAAGTTGCCCGCCGGGCCGATGGTTTCGCCCAGGCCCGGGCCGACGCCGGACACGGTGCTGGCAGCGCCGGTCAGCGCGGTCATCCAGTCCAGGCCCAGCAGCGACAGGGCCAGGGCGATCGCGCAGATGGTGATCGCAAAGAAAAACGAGAAGGTCAGGATCGACCGCACGATCTCTTCGTCGAGGCGGTGGCCGTTGTACTTCTGCTTGATCACCGCGCGCGGGTGAATCAGCTGGTTCAAGTTGGCCTTGAGCAGGATATAGGCGACCTGGAAGCGGAAGATCTTGATCCCGCCGGCCGTCGACCCCGAGCAGCCGCCGATAAAGCCCAGGTAGAAAAACAGCATCAGTGAGAAGTTGCCCCACAGGCTGTAGTCCCCCAGCGCAAAACCGGTGGTGGTGACCACCGACGTCACGTTCAACGCCACATGGCGCAAGGCGTCCAGCCAGTGCAGGTTGGTGGTCCACCAGTACCAGGTGCCGAGCACCAGCCAGGTCACCAGCAGCAAACCGAGCAGGCCCTGCACCTGCTGATCCCGCAGCAAGGCCCGGCGGTTGCCGCGCAAGGTCGCCACATACAGGGTGAACGGCAGGCTGCCGAGGATCATCACCACCACCGCCACCCAGTGCACCGCCGGTTGTTTCCAGTGGGCCAGGGATTCATCGGAGGTGGAGAACCCGCCGGTGGAAATCGCCGACATCGCATGGTTGATCGCATCGAACAGGCCCATGCCGGCCCACCAGAACGCCAGGCTGCCGAGGATGGTGATGCCCACATAGGCAGCCACGATCAGCCGCGCCACCATGTGCGAGCGCGGCATGACCTTCTCCGAGCGGTCCGAGGATTCGGTCTGGAACAGGCGCATGCCACCAATGCGCAGCAGCGGCAGGATCGCCACCGCCATGCCGATAAAGCCGATGCCACCGAGCCAGTGCAGCAGCGAGCGCCACATCAGAATGCCCGGCGACATGGTGTCCAGCCCGCTCAACACCGTGGAGCCGGTGGCGGTGATGCCGGACATGCTTTCAAAAAACGAGTCGGTGTAGCTGATGTGCTGGGTCAGCAAAAACGGCAGCGCGGCGAACACACACACCACCACCCAACTGGTGACCGTGAGCAGGTACATGTCCCGCGGGCGCAGGTGCACGTGCTCGGGGCGACCGGGGATTACAAGGGCAAGGCCGGCGATAAAGGTGATGAGGCTGGCCCACAGGAACGAGGGCAGGTCGCTGGTGCGTTCGAAGATCACCAGGGTGGCCATGGGCACGACCATGGCGATCGCGAGGGTGATCAGGAAGATGCCGATGATGAAACCGATGATGCGCAGGGTCGGCAACGCCATGAAGTTCGCTCGAGATAGGGCAGAGGCGCCATTCTACCCGGGGTGTGGGGCATGTAAACCGGTGTGGCGTGTGCCTGCGGATTCTGGCGGTGTGTGCCCACATATGTATAAAGCACGCGCAGTCGTTCGGTTCTTCAGCATGGGGCTTCTGACTTGTTCTAGAGAACCACCATGCCGTTTGAATATATAACCGATACGCCGCTGATCCGGCGTCTGGTCGCCCATGACCGCCCCTCACAAATAGCCCTGACCCAGAAACTGTGGAGGCTCAATCTCCAGGTCATGGAATTGCTGGCCCAGCAGCCCGGGTTCGAGGCCTTTGTACAGGCCCAGTTCGATCAGCATTTCAGCGCGCTGACGCCTCGGCTACCGGTTCGCAAGAGCTACGTTCAGTCCCGCGAACGGCTGCCGGAAACCACGGCTGAGATGCCCTTGCCGCCGACGCTGCTGGACGCCGTGGTGCAGCGCATCGTGGCCGGCCAGGCGGCGACCTACGCCAGCCGCGACACCTTGTTCTTGCGCGCGCCCGACCAAGGCGGCGATCCGCAGCCCGTGCCCGCGCTGACCGCCCAGGCGTTCGATGGGTTTGTCGATCGCCTGGCCACGCACCTGTCCTCGCACTATGAGGCCTTTTTGCACGCGTATTGGCAGCAGCCGCCGCAGCGGTTGAACGGTGCGCGCACCCGCAGGCAGGCGCTGGTTGATACACGCATCAAACAACTGCACGCCGAAGTGGCCTTGCTCAGGAACGACGAAGTGCTCACGGCTGCGGGTGAAGCGCTGTTCAAGAAAGTNNGCGGCACTGTACGGGGCGTTTATCTTGACCGCCCGCGATCCCGAGGACGCGCAGGTGCGCTTTGTGGCCGAGGTGCCTGCCGAACCCCAGGTGCGCCCGGTTGACGCGACCACCCACCTGGGGGGCGTGCTGCTGTTCACCCCCGAAGGCGGCCTGGAGGAGTTCGACGCCCTGGCCAGCCTTGACCGGGAACTGCACCGCCGCTTGAACCATCCCGTGGAGTTCACCCGCCTCCTGGCGTTGATGGCAGACAAACACCAGCCACAGGGGCTGGCCTTGCACCGCGAAGGCCGGTCGAGCGAACAGTTCAGCTACCTGGAGTGGCTGGACTCGCCGTTCAGCCACTCCATTGAAGACCAATGCGCCAAGCTGCAAGAGGATTTCATCGCGACCGTCGCCCGCTACCAGGCGCTGCCCGTGCAGGCGGACCGTTCGGGGTTGCCCCACAGTCTGGATCGGGTCACCGACCTGGAGCGGGTGTTCGATGCCAGCTCTATCCTGTCGGCACGTTTCAGAAAACGTGGGCAGGCTCAGCTCAAGGTCTTTCTTGAGAACGCCAGCAACACCGACCGACTGGCCTGGCAAGCGGCGATCCGAACGTACTGCGACGAACTGGCAAATCTGAGCGAGTGCGAGGGGCTGCCGTCCTTCGCTCAGTTCAGTGATAGAAGCGTGTTGCTTGCCTACAGNNGAGTCGGGTGCACCGCTCTACCATCAGCGCAAACGCAGCCTGACCGAGCTGGCCCTTGAAAATGTCGGAGGGCTGGACCTCAACTTCACCCACTTCTCGCGGCTGACCGACCCCGCAGGGGCGCCCTATACGGCCCTGAACGCTGGGCAGGTAAAAGACCTGGTGCGTACCGCCAATGTCGGTAACAGCTATGAAGCTCTATTGAAGGATCGCTTGGTCACCTCGGCCGATGCAATGGCCCTGCGGAGTAACTTCAGCCGCTACCTGGCACAGCAAGTGCGGCTGGATGCGCTTGAAGCGAAAATCGCCGGGGACTTTCAACCGGACCGGGCGCACCGGGGGTTCAATTGGGTGCGGGTGGTGCTCGACCAGCCTGAGGACACCGACCGGCGTGAGACCGTCGAAGGGCATCGGATTCTGGTGCAAGGCCTGAAGCTGCGAGGGGAGCGGGTGCGCGGTGTGTGGCTGTTTCGCACGGCGTCTGCAGGCGTCCAGTCGACCGTGGTGTACGCGCCGCAAGCGCCCGAGGGGCGGGTGTTTCATGAGTTTTCCGGTGATCAACTGTTCAGTGGTTTCATTTTCAACAGTTCCTGGCGCGACTACCTGGTGGGCCGCGTAGAGCTGGCGCAGCAAAAACGCATCCGCTCGATNNGAGGCCTATGAGGTGGAGGCCAACTTCGCGATCAACAATGCGGCGGCCCAGTCCACTACCACCGGCGAAACGGACATCGAAACCGCCACCACGCTGGCTACTGTCGCCCTGGATATTGCGACCCTGGTGCTGCCGGTGTGGGTCATGCTTCCCATTGGCCTGGCCAGGAGCCTGTTCTCGGTATTTTCCGCCGTCGACGCCGCCAGCCTGGGGGACCGCGACGAAGCGGCGCATTATCTGGTACGCGCCTTGGGTGAGTTCACCGGTGCGCTGGTCGATGGTGTGATTGGCGTTCACGCCGGTGCACCGCGCCCTGGCCGGTCGTTTCGTGGGTTGAACCCGCAGATGGGCCTGAAAAAAATGCCCGACGGGCTGCTGGAGTTGCCTGGCTGGAAGGGCAAGGGCATTTATTACAAACCTTCCGGCACCGGTGGGCCTCGCCAGTATTTTCTGAACGAAAGGAACCACTGGTTCTCGATCCTCGATGATGGCGGCGAGCAGGCCTGGCGCATCCGCGACGTGCGTAAACCGCATCGCTATCACCATGACCCGATCCGCCAGGACCCGCAAGGGCGTTGGGAGGTCGGCTCCCATCCCGGCAGGGGGTTGAGGGGTGGCGTGTCACCCAACGACGAGTTGATGACGCTCTATCCTTTTCTTGACGAGAGCCAGGCAAGACGGGTGTTCGATTCGTTCAACTTTCCACGCGGGCGCGAACTGGAATTCGAGTTGAGCCTGGTTCACGCCCTGAGGGCGGACGTGCCGCTTGATGGGTTCCATCCCTACCTGATGGTGTTGCCCGAACGTTTGTTGGCGCGTATCCGTGGCGGCGACTTACCCGGCCAGGCCCTGCTACCGATTGACCCGGCGCCCGGCCCCCACCAGGCCGCACGCGTGCGGGCGCCGCTGGAGCGATTCGCCGATTGGGGGCAAACCATTGATCCCGCCCAACTGCGGCTCCAGCACGCCGATCAGGGCCTTTATCAGCGCATCGCCGGGCCGGCAGAGCTGATCGGCAGCGAATACATCCTGATCGATCAGCAGTATTTTCCGGTCCTGGCTTCGGGTGTGCGTTCGCGTCCCGATCCCAATGTGGTGTTCATGCGCGACGCCTCTCAGTCGCTCGCCACCTATGAGCAATTCGAGCTGATGCTCAGGCGGGACCTGTTTGACCAGCCGCGCAGGGCGACCTTCGCCGGGGGGGATGCGCGCTGGGTCAATAGCGTCGAGATGCCGTTCCAAAAGCCTCTGTCTTCCTCGATTGCCGAAGCTTTCCCCATGGTGACGGCGGCCAGCGTGGTCGACATCGCGCGGGCGCTGTTCAATCGGGCTAACCCGAACGGGCTCACTGCCCGGGGCATTGATGTGATGCAGCAGACCTTGCGGCAGTGGCGCCAGGCGTCGGCACCGGGCCTGGATAGCCTGGGCGAGCCGCTGACGTTGCTGCGCACGCCGCCGAGTGCGATCGGTGGCGGCTGGTGGCTGGACAACGGGCCAGGGCAGTTCACGCAAATGACCTATCGCACAGAGCGCATCTGGCTGCCGTTGCAGCATGCGGTAGATTCCGGCAGCAGGGCATCGCTCAAGACCCTGATGAGCACGGTATTGACCCGTGATGGCTATGAAGTCATCGCCAGCTATGCCATGCCGAGCGAATTGCTGTTCCGGCGGCCGGCAGGTGAGGCGTTGTACTGGCTGCAGTTGCAGAGAGCCAGCGGCAGTGTGGTCAGGCGAAGCGAGGCCCATGCACCCAGTGCGTTACTCATGGATGCCCCATTGCGTGCCCAGGTGGGCGCGGCGCGGGCGAGCAATAACTTGGTCCCGTTGGTAGGGGGCATTAACCGCACGCTTGCGGGGGGCACCCCGAGCATCTTCATCATCCGTGTGTGAAAAAGACGGACAGACAGGCAAAAAAATGCCCCGACCAGGCGGGGCATTTTCACGCATGGCGCTACGGATCAGAACTCGTGATCAGCGTTATCCGGGTTCAGGTCGCTGATACCCAGTTTGCCGGCAGCCGCTTCGATCGAACCGGTCTGCTTGACCAGCGAGGCGATGGCGTCACGCACGATCTGGTTGCCCGCATCGTTACCGGCGGCGATCAGCTGGTCGTAGTGCTCACCCTTGTTGGCGTGGTCAACCATGACCTGGATCTTCGCTTCAGTCGCAGCCAGGTCGGCTTTCAACGCGGTGTCGGCAGCCGGGTCGGCCTTGGCCACC
>CXWL01106041.1_pt1 | contig 14781 bp, 10 predicted proteins | sample 590931 | NCBI WGS metagenome assembly CXWL01 (sample SAMEA3498368, study PRJEB10139) | groundwater metagenome | biome: water well; material: biofilm material | place: Germany | collected 2015-04-27 | reverse complement strand
CAGCGCGAAGGTGCCGTAGCCGATGAAGTTGGCCGGCACGTGGATCTTCATCCACCAGCTCTGCAGCGCCGGCACCAGCGGCTGGATGTCGGCGGCGTCGCGCGTGACGGTGTACCACAGCAGGAAGCCGACTGCGGCGGAAATGACCAGCAGCACGAACGGCCCCAGCTGGCGGGTGGCGTAGCGCTGTTCGTAGTACAGGTAGAACATGGCGGTGATCATCGAGAACAGGATGAACACTTCGTACAGGTTCGACACCGGGATGTGGCCGACGTCGGCGCCGATCAGGTAGGACTCGTACCAGCGCACCATCATGCCGGTGAAACCGAGCACCACCGCGGCCCAGCACAGCTTGGAGCCGACCGACGAGCCGAAACTCGAGCGCCCCACCAGGCCGATCCAGTAGAACACGGTCGAGAAGATGAACATCGTGCTCATCCACAAGATGGCGGACTGCGACGACAGCATGTACTTGAGGAAGAACTTCTTGTTAGCCATGTCGAGGTTGCCCGCGTACAGCGAGATCGCCCACAGCGCCAGCAAGGCGACCAGCGGCATCAGCCAGCGCACCGGCTTCCAGTGCCAGCCGAGCGCGGCGAAGGTCGGCGCGGCCAGCACCAGGATCGCCTTCTCGTAGATGTCCATGTAGGCGCCGTAGCGGTTCAGCGCGAACAGCGAAGCGCCCAGCAGCACGGCGGCGAACAGCCAGTCGAGCGCGCCGAGGCGGCGGAAGTAGCCGGGCGACTGCGCGTAGGTTTGGGTTTGCGATAGTTCCATCATTTTCTCCTGAGTGCGCCGGCGCGGTGAAGCGCGCCCGGCCAGCTTACGCCGATTGCGGCAGTTTGGCTTTCATGTCGTTGAATTCATGTTCAAAATCGAGCGTCTTGCGCTGGGTGCTCATCGCCATCAGCGCGCGCGCGCCGCCCGGCGCGTCGCTGACCCATACCCACAGCCGGCGTTCGCGGATGTAAAACATCGAGAACACGCCGAGCACCAGGAACAGGCAGCCGAGATACACCACTTTCTTGCCCGGCGACTTCGACACCTGCAGCACCGAGGCCTTGATTTCGACGAACTCGTCGAGCTGGAGGTAGACCGGCGCGCCGTAGAAGAAGCTGTCCGACAGCGCGTTGGTGGCCATCTGCAGAAAGCGCGCATGGGTGTCGTCGCCCGTGACCGGCGCGGCGCCGGCGCGTTCGCGCGCCGCCTGCCACAGCTCCCACAGGGTGCCGTTGAGCATTTTCAGGAAGATGTTGGCGGCCTTGACCTGCTCCGCCTCCGGCACCTTGAGGGCGCCGATGAAGTCCGATACCGCGCCGAAGCCGCCCTGCTGGCCGTTGCCGGCGAAAATCGCCAGGGTCTTCGCGCTCGACTCCTCCAGCTGCTTCGACAGCGCGACGGCGTCGGCGGAAGCGTTCGGCGGGATGGCCCGTTTGGCGTAGCGCGCCGCCGCCACCTGCCGCAGCGCCGGGTCGGCCAGCGCCGCGCGCAGGCGCATCCACTCGCGCACGCTGTGCTCGTCGTCGGCGGGAATGCGCAGGAAGCTGAACGGGTCGGACGGCGAAATGCGCATGCCGGCCAGGAACACCTGGGCGCCATCGACCGTCACCGGCTGCATGTAGTTCTGGAATTCGCGCGCCTGGCCGGTCTTGTCGCGCAGCTTGTACTGCACGCTCGGGCCGACATTCTTCAGGTCCTTGTTGTTGGCGTTCTTGGCGGCCGAGCCGGAATGCTTGTCCAGGCTGGCGGAAAACTGCTCGTTCAGGCTCTTGCCCTTGGACACCGCGCGGGCATCGTTGCCGCCGATGTTTTCGACGTTGAACGGCCGGAAGCCCGACCACTCGACCGAAAACTGCTCGCCGCCGCGTTTCAGGTCGGTCGCCGCGCCCACTTCGCCGGCCAGCGCGAACGGCTTGTCGTCGGCGCCGGCCATCGGGAAACCGGTCAGCTTGAGCTTGCTGCCGCCGTCCTCGAAGCTCGACTGGTACACCGCCACGCCCTTGTAGATCAGCGGCTTGTTCACCTCGATGGTGGCCGGAAAGGTCTTGCCGGTCTCATGGTCGCGGATCACGACGTCGCTGGCGAACAGCTTCGGCATGCCGGTCGAATAGAAATCGATGGTGAATTTCTTCAGCATGATGGTGAACGGCAGGTCCTGCACCAGCACGCCGGTGGCCTGCGGGATGATCGCCGTGTCGCTGCTGCTGCCTTCCGGGATCATGGTGTTGCCGCGGAAGGTGGGATTGGCCAGGCTGAGGCGGTGCTGGGCCGGGATCTCGGCGATCACGCCGCTGCCGGCGAACGGTGTCTTGCCCATGAACCACTGCTGGAGGCGGATCGGCAGGTCCGAATCGAGCATGCCGCCGACCAGGATGATGATGATCGAGCTGTGCGCGAAGATATAGCCGAACTTGTTGGCCGCGCCCTTGCGCGCCGCCACCAGGGTGCCGTTGTCCTTCTCGACGATCTTGGCGGCGTAGCCGGCGTCGACCAGCCGCGCGGCGCTCTGGCGCGCCAACTCGGCGCGCGGCAGCGCCGAGGTCCATTCGGCCTTGTGGTGGAAATTGCGCAGCGACACTTCGCGCACGTTCTCGCGCCAGCTGCGCATGTCCTTGATCATCTTCGGCCCGTTGCGCGCGATGCACAGCGCGGTCGACGTGATCAGGAACGTCAGGATCAGCAGGAACCACCAGGCCGAATACACGGCGTACAGCCCCATCTTGTTGAACACCTCGAACCAGAACGGCCCGAACTGGTTGACGTAGTTCGGCATCGGCTCGTTCTGCTTCATCACCGTGCCGATCATGGCGGCGATCGCGATGATGGTGAGCAGGCTGATGGCAAAGCGCATCGACGACACCAGCTCGACCGCTTCGGCGAGCGCGCGGCGTTTGGTTTTCAGTTCAATTCCGGTGGTGCTCATGCTGGACAGTTCCTGTGCTGCGAATCAACAAAAAGGGCAGCCCGCTTGCGCTGCCGCCCCTTTGGGTGATTCCGGCCGGCGCGCCGATTTGGCACGCCTGTCGTGTGATTACTTCAGGCCGGCGATGTAGTCGGCAACCGCTTTCATTTCGTCGTCCGACATGCGCTTCGACAGCGCCGTCATCGGCACGCTGTTCTTGCGCGCGCCGGAGCGGAAGCCGGTCAGCTGGGCGACGGTGTAGTCCTGGTGCTGGCCGGCCAGGCGCGGATACTGGATCGGCAGGCCGGCGCCGGTGGCGCCGTGGCAGCTGGCGCAGGCGGCGACGCCCTTCTCGGCGATGCCGCCGCGGTAGATCTTCTTGCCCAGCTCGAGCGTGTCCTTGCTCTTGGCCGCGCCCGGCTTCTGCTGCTGCGCGCCGAGGTAGGCGGCGACGTTCTTCTTCTCGTCGTCCGTCAGCATCTTGGCGTAGGTGGTCATGATCGCCTGGTTGCGGTCGGCGCCGGTGAAATCGACCAGCTGCTTGTGCACGTAGGAAGGAATCTGGCCGGCCAGTTTCGGGTTCGCGGCGATGGTCGAATTGCCGGCGGCGCCGTGGCAGGAAACGCAGGCAGGCAGGCTACGCGCGGCGTCGCCGGTGTCGTACAGCGAACCGCCCTTGGCTGAATCGGCCTTGACCGGCGCCGGGGCGGCGGCATGGGCCGACGCAGCGGCCGGTGCGGCGCCGTGGGCCGGCTGCTCGGCAGCGTTAACAAAACCGGAGACCGCCAGGGCCGCTACCAACAAGGATTTCACAAACACACGATTCATTCAGCCACCCTGAGACGAAGTCAAAAAATTGGTTTTATAAGGATTCGAGGTTCGACGCCCGGGCATCGACCATGCTTGCGAGGCTAAATGACGCGGCTTCGCAACAATCGTAACCCCTTATTGTACAATAGCTTTCTAGCGATATCGCCCCCTTTTGTTGCATTTCTCCCCATTCCATGTCCAAACTCTGGCAAGCCCGATTTTTTACGACCGTCAACCAACTGCGCGAACTGCCCGACACGCAGGCGCCTGAAATCGCCTTCGCGGGCCGTTCGAACGCCGGCAAGTCGACCGCCATCAACATCCTGACCAACCAGAAGGGCCTGGCGTTCGCGTCGAAGACCCCCGGCCGCACCCAGCACATCAACTACTTTTCGATCGGCGGCGCGCACGTCGGCCAGCACCGCAAGGACGCCACCATCGTCGAGGAAATCGAAGCCTTCCTGGTCGACCTGCCGGGCTATGGCTACGCCGAAGTGTCCGGTTCGGCCAAGCTGCACTGGCAGAAGCTGCTGGGCGACTACGTCCAGCGCCGCGAGCAGCTCGCCGCGCTGGTGCTGATCATGGATTCGCGCCGCCCGTTCACCGAACTCGACGTCCAGATGCTCGAATGGTTCGCCCCCACCGGCAAGCCGATCCACTGCATCCTCACCAAGTCCGACAAGCTCAACCGTAACGAAGCGACCAACGTGCTGCGCCAGGCGCGCATGATGCTCGACAGCTACGTCGACGAAGACGGCGGCGGCTTCCCGTTCACGGTGCAGCTGTTCTCGGCGCTCAAGCGTGTCGGCATCGACGAAGCGAACGCCAAGATCATCGACCTGCTCGGCCTGACCGACGTGGCGGCCGATCCGGACGCGGTGCTGGTCGACCCGGTCGACAGCGACGACTAACGTTTCAACTTTCCAGCGAGAGCCCATGCCTGCCCACATCCCTGCCGCCTACCCCGCCATCCGCCTTCGCCGCATGCGGCGCGACCCGTTCTCGCGCGCGCTGATGCGCGAGAACACGATCACCGCGTCGGACCTGATCTACCCGGTGTTCATCCTCGACGGCGCAGGCCAGCGCCAGCAGGTCGCGTCGATGCCGGGCGTGGAGCGGGTGTCGGTGGATTTGCTGATGGAAGTGGCGCAGGAATGCGTCACGCTGGGCATTCCCGTGCTGGCGATTTTCCCGGTCATCGACGCCTCGCTGAAGACCTATGACGGCATCGAAGCGACCAACCCGGACGGCCTGGTGCCGCGCGCCGTCAAGGCGCTGAAGAGCCGCTTCCCGGAACTGGGCATCCTGACCGACATCGCGCTCGACCCGTACACCACCCACGGCCAGGACGGTTTGCCGGACGAAACCGGCTACATCGTCAACGAAAAGACCATCGAGATGCTGATCCGCCAGGCGCTGACGCATGCCGCCGCCGGCGTCGACGTGGTGGCGCCGTCGGACATGATGGACGGGCGCATCGGCGCCATCCGCGCCGCGTTAGAGGAGGCCGGCCACATCCACACCCGCATCATGGCCTACTCGGCCAAGTACGCGTCGGCGTTCTACGGCCCGTTCCGCGACGCGGTCGGTTCCTCGGCCAACCTCGGCAAGGCCGACAAGAACACCTACCAGATGGATCCGGCCAACAGCGACGAAGCCCTGCGCGAAGTCGGCCTCGACCTGGCCGAAGGCGCCGACATGGTGATGGTCAAGCCCGGCATGCCGTATCTCGACATCGTGCGCCGCGTGAAGGACGAATTCCGCGTGCCGACGTTCGCCTACCAGGTCAGCGGCGAGTATGCGATGATCAAGGCGGCCGCGCAGAACGGCTGGCTCGACCACGACAAGGTGATGATGGAAGCGATGATGGCGTTCAAGCGCGCCGGCGCCGACGGCGTGCTGACCTACTTCGCGCGCGACATCGCCCGCCTGCTGCGCGACAAGCGCTAGCCTTCCCCCCGGGGTCAGTGCCGACATTCGGACACGGCCCCAGCATTACCTCCCCAACTTGATGTCAAAAAGTAAATAGGTTATCCTCGCAGCGGCCATGCTTGATGGCAGCTCGAGGGGATACTATGGCTTTCCTGGATCTATCGCCAGCAAACTGCGTCACGGCCTACGCTCTCGTGATCGCGTCCGCCTTTCCGTTCGCGGACCTTGCGCAGATGCGCAAGCTGCAACGGCAAACCAGCGCGCCCGCCAGGCTGGCGACGTATCGTTTCGTTGTCGCTTTCCTCTGGAGCGCGGCCGCGATTGCCCTCGTGCTGGCGCCGCTGCGGTCGCTCTGGATGGTCCCGCGCTCGCCTGGCGACTTCGGCTGGCTTTACGCGCACCCTTGGGCGGCCGGCCTGTCGATGCTGCTGGTCGCCTTGCTGCTGGCCCTCATCGTGGTTCCCGGCCTTCAATGCATGCGTAATCACTCAGCCCGACAAAAAATCGCGCCGGCGATGCAAGGAATGCGATTCATGCTTCCGGTGTCGAAAGTGGAACGGCATTGGTGGCTACTGCTTAGCGCGAGCGCCGGCGTCTGCGAAGAGCTGATCTACCGCGGATTCCTGTTCGAGTTCCTGCGCGGCCGGCTCGACGGCGGGCCGCAACTTGGCCTGACCGCGGCCTGGCTTCTCAGCTCAATCGCATTTGGCACCGCCCACCTCTATCAAGGTGGCGCGGGCATCATCAGGACTACCGTGGTCGGACTGCTGCTCGGCATGCTGGCCATTCTCACCGGCAGCCTGCTGCTGCCGATCGTCTGCCACGTGCTGCTCGACGCGCAGATCTTGTGGATGTACCGCCCAGCCGACGATGCGCCGGACCAGGCGCGCCTGCTGATCGATGGCTGCGAACTCACATGAAGCGTCCGGGTCGAACTTTGACCGCACCGAACCGCAATGGCAATCGCGTCAAATTTGCCGTTGCCTCAACGCGCTACCGCTTGTAATCCGGGAACATTTCCTTGAACAGGAAGGCCTGCAGTGCGGCCGTGTCGGCCGGCCGCGCGCTCATCGTCACCACCCGTTGCAGGCGGTGCGAATCCCACTCGAAGTCGCCGGTCTTTTCCTTACGGATCAGTTCGATCATCTTCTTGATGATCGCCGTTTCGACGTCGACCTCGGCACCCTGCTCGACCGTCACCTGCTGCAGCCAGCGCCGCTTGAAGTTCGGATTCCAGCCGCGGAACTTCAGGTCGGCGCTGTGGAACGTCTTGTTCGACAGGCTGAACACGCCGCCCGTCTCGTTCTTGTCGTCGCCGTGGGTGCGGCCGTTCGCCGCGGCGATGTTGGCCATCGCAACGCGCGTCGCGCGCGCGTCCTCGCTTTCCTCGGTCGACTTCTGATCGCTCGGATCCTTGGCGCCGCGGGCCTTGCGGCGCGCGTCGATATAGGCCTGCATGTCCATTTCCGGCGGCGGGGTGACCTTTTTCGGCTCCGCCTCCACCACTTCGACTGGCTTCTCGTGCGGCAAGGTGATCGTGTTCGGCAAGCGCTTGATCTGCACCGGCGGTGTCTTTGGCGCCTTCTTCGGCGCCTGCTGCTGCTGGCGCTTCGGTTTCGGCTTGCCGACCGGAAGCGGCGAGACGTACACCATCGTCGCGCCGGCGGGGGGCGCGGCGTGCTTCTCGGTGTTCTTATGCAGCAGGAAGATGGCGATCAGCAGCAAGTGCAGCAGCACCGTGACCGCGAGGCCGGTGCGGTTCGGGCCGCGGCGGCCGTACGGGATCACCTCGACCGTCAGCGGGTGGCCGCAATGCGTGCAAATACCGTCGTTCTCCGGCGAAAAATGGGAATGGTCAGGCAAGATGAATACAACTTTCCAGGGGACGGCGTCAACGAAAGGCAGCTCAAGTGCCGCAGTCTAACCGTTTTGCGGCGGTTGCGCACGGGGCCATCTTGCATAGCTTACAAGATGGCCCCGTTGACGGTTGTTACAGAATGTATCCGCTAAGCCTCGCCTAAGTATTGCCCGTTCGTGATCAATGTGCCGCCTCGTACTCTTTCAGCTGCGCGTCCGTCATCGGCCCGGTACCGCTGTAGCGGTCGAGGAACAGGTAAATCACCGGCGTGATGTACAGCGTGATCACTTGCGAGAACAGCAGGCCGCCGACCACCGCCAGGCCGAGCGGCTGGCGCAGTTCGGCGCCGGCGCCCAGCCCGAGCGCGATCGGCAAGGCGCCCATCAGCGCGGCCATGGTGGTCATCAGGATCGGCCGGAAGCGCAGGATGCACGCCTCGCGGATCGCCTCGGCCGGCGTCATGCCGCCGTTGCGCTGGGCGTCGAGCGCGAAGTCGATCATCATGATGGCGTTCTTCTTGACGATCCCGATCAGCATCAGGATGCCGATGATGGCGATCATGGTCAGGTCGAGGCCGAACAGGCGCAGGGTGAGCAGCGCGCCGACCGCCGCCGACGGCAGGCCGGCCAGGATGGTGAGCGGATGGATGTAGCTCTCGTAGAGCACCCCGAGCAGCACGTAGATGACGCCGAGCGCGGCGACGATCAGGATGATCTGGCTCGATTGCGAATCCTTGAACACGGCCGCGTCGCCGCCGTACTTGGTGATCACCGAGGCCGGCAGGCCGATGGTGCGGCCCATCTTGTCGATCGCCGCCGTCGCCACGCCGAGCGGCACGTCCGGCGCCAGGTTGAACGACAGCGTGATCGCCTGCAGCTGGCCCTGGTGGTTGACCGAGATCGGCCCGACCGTGCGCTCGACCTTGGCGAACGACGACAGCTGCACCAGCTGGCCGCCCTTGCTGCGCACCGACACGCGCGACAGCGCATCGTCGAACTGGCGGTCGGCGGCGTCGGCCTCGAGGATCACGTTGTAACTGGCGGCCGGCGCGTAGATGGTCGACACCTGGCGCTCGCCGAACGCGGCGTACAGCGCGGTGCGCACGTCGGCCATCTGCACGCCGAGCACGTTGGCCTTGTCGCGGTCGATCTTGAGCTGCGCCTGCAGGCCGCGGTTCTGCGAGTCGCTGGTGACGTCGCGGAAGTTCGGGTCATTGCGCATCATCTCCTGGTACTTGTTGGCCCAGCTGCCGAGCGAATCGGAGCTGACGCTTTGCAGCGTGTACTGGTAGCGGCTCTTGCTCGGGCGCCCGCCCAGTTGCAGGTTCTGGATCGGGCTCAGATACACCGCGATGCCGGGAATGGCGCGCGTCGCGCGGCGCAAACTGTCGAGCACCTGCGGCATGTGGGCGCGCTCGCCGCGCGGTTTGAGCACCAGGAACATGCGGCCGCTGTTGCCGCCGCCGGTGAACGAGGTCACGTCCTTCACGTTCGGGTCGGCCTTGATGGCGGCGGCGACCTTGTCTTGCAGTTCGAGCAGCGCCGCGGTCGAGGTGTCTTCCGACGCTTCGGTGGTGACGCGGATCTGGCCGAGGTCTTCCTCCGGGAAGAAGCCCTTCGGGATCGTCACGTACAGCACCACGGTGAGCGCGAAAGTGCCCAGCGCCACCAGCAGCACGATCGGGCGGTGCGCCAGCGCGATGTCGAGCGTGCGCGCGTAGCCGTTGCGCACGCGCGTGAAGCCGGCTTCGAAGTGGCGCCCGATGAAGCTCTTCTCGCCTTCGCCGTTCTCGACGTGCGGCGGCAGCAGGCGGCTGGCCAGCATCGGCACCAGCGTCAGCGACACGATCGCCGACACCAGGATCGACAGGCCGACCACCACCGCGAATTCGTGGAACAGCAGGCCGATCACGCCCGGCATGAAGAAGATCGGGATGAACACGGCNNACCAGCGAGATCGAAATCGAGATGATGGTGAAGCTCATTTCCTGGGCGCCGACCAGCGCCGCGTTGATCGGCTTCTTGCCCATCTCGATGTGGCGCACGATATTTTCCAGCACCACGATGGCGTCGTCGACCACCAGGCCGACCGCCAGCGTGATGCCGAGCAGGGAGACGTTATCGAGGCTGTAGCCGAGCCAGTTGAGCAGCGCCAGCGCGCCCAGCAGCGAGATCGGCATCGTGATGGCCGGGATGAAGGTGGCGGCGGCGCGGTGCAGGAACAGGAAGATCACCAGCACCACCAGCGCCACCGTCAGCGCCAGCGTCAGGTTGACGTCGTGGATCGCTTCGCGGATCGACACCGAGCGGTCGTTGACCAGGTTGATCTTGATCGAGGCCGGCACTTGCGATTCGAAGCGCGGCAGCAGTTTGCGCACCGCGTCGACCACCTGCACCGTATTCGCGTTCGGCTGGCGCTGCACCAGCAGCACGATCGAGCGCTCGCCGTTGTAAGTGCCGGCCGTCTTGACCGACTGGTAGCTGTCCTCGACGGTGGCGACGTCGCGCAGGCGCACCGCCTCGCCGTTGCGGTTGGCGACGATCAGGTTGGCGAATTCGGACGCCTTCATCAGCTGGGCATTGCCCTGGATGGTCAGGGTCTGGCTCGGGCCATCGAGGATGCCGAGCGGCGAGTTCGAATTGGCGGCGCGCAGCGCCAGCGCCAGTTCGTCCATCGACAGGTTACGCGCGTTCATCAGGTCGGCCTTGGCGCGCACCCGCACCGCGAAGCGCTTCTGGCCGTTGACGGACACCTGCGCCACGCCGGGCAGCGTCGACAGGTTCGGTGCGATCAGGTTTTCGGCATAGTCGTTCAGGTCCGACAGGCTGAGCGACGGCGACGTCATGGTCATGAACAGCACCGGCGCGTCGGCCGGGTTGACCTTGCGGTAGGACGGCAGCTCGGTCATCTCCTGCGGCAGCTGGCGCTGGGCGCCGAGCAGCGCCGCCTGGACGTCGACCGCGGCGACGTTGACGTCGATCGACGGATCGAATTCGAGCGTCAGCGAGGTCTGGCCCTGGGTGCTGGTGGAAGTGATCAGGTTGATGCCGGCGATGGTCGAGAACTGCTTCTCGAGCGGCAGCGCGACCGACGAGGCCATCGTCTCCGGGCTGGCGCCGGACAGGTTGGCGTTGACGTTGATGACCGGGGTGTTATAGCTCGGCAGCGCCGCCACCGGGATGCTGCCGTAGGCCAGCACGCCGACCAGGATCAGGCTGATCGACAGCAGCACCACCATGACCGGGCGCCGGATGCACAGTTCGGAAATACTCATGCCGACGGATCCTTCCTGGCGATGCGGGTAGCATCAGGCTTTTTCGCGCCGGGCGCCTCGGCCAGCTTGACCTTGCCGCCCGGGCGCAGGTTCTGCTTGCCGTCGGTGATGACCTGCTCGTCGCCGGTCAGGCCCGATACGGCCGCGTTCAGGCCGAAGGCGTGCAGGCGTGCGACGTCGACCTGTTTGGCCGACTGGTCGGCGTCGACGACATAGACGAAGGTGCCGCGGGTGTTGTTGATGATGGCCGCCTGCGGGATCACGATCGCGCCGGCCAGGGTCTGCACCGTCACCTTGGTGTTGACGTACTGGCCCGGCCACAGGCTGCTGTCGCGGTTGTCGAAGCGGGCCTTGACGCGGATGGTGCCGGCCAACGGATCGACCGTGTTGTCGACGAAGCTGAGCGTGCCGGTGACCGGTTTGCCGGCCTCGCCGGCGCTGGCCTCGACCTGCACCGCGCCGCGCTTCTGGGCCGCCAGCAGGTCGGCCAGCGCCGCCTCGGGCAAAGTGAAGGCGACGTTGATCGGGTCGAGCTGGGTGACCGAGGTGAGCGAGGTGGCCGGCTGCACCAGGCTGCCGGGGAACACGTTGATGGCGCCGACCCGGCCCGCCATCGGCGCGCGGATCGTGTTGTAGCTGGCGGAGACGCCGGTCGAGCGCAGCGCGGCCTGGTCGGCATTGAGCAGCGCGCGCGCGGCGTCGACCTGGCTGCGCAGCGTGTCCACCGCGCTTTGCGACAGGAACTTCTGCGCCACCAGTTCCTGGCTGCGCTTGTACTGCCGTTCGACGTCGGCCAGCGCGGCCTGGTCGCGGGCGATCTGGGCGCGCGCCTTGTCGACGTTGGCGACGTCGCCGCGGTCATCGAGCGAGAACATCACTTCGCCCGCCTTGACGAACTGGCCTTCCTTGATGTGGACCTTGCGGATCGTGCTGGTGGTCTGCGGGTGCAGGTCGACGCTGCTGACCGGGGTCACGGTGCCGTTCGACTGCACGATCACCGGCACGTCCTGGCGCTGCGGCTTGACGACGCTGACCACCGTCGGCGGCTGGCCGGCGCCCTTGCCGCCCGCCGCGCCCGGCCTGGCCGGTTCGCCCGCGCCGTGCAGGTACCAGGCGGCGCCGCCGATGATCGCGATGGCGGCGGCAATGACGCCGATATTTTTCTTGTTCATGCTATTCCCTGGCCGCCCTGATGGGCGGCTGTTCTGTGTGAGTGATGTTGATTCGGCATTGCAGGCGGCCTGGCATTGTCGCACAGGCGCAGGATCATTTTCCGGCGTAGTACTCCGGCAGCACGAGGGTCACTTCGAGGCCGCCGTCGGGGTGGTTGGCCAGCGCGATGCTGCCGCCGTGCTGCTCGGCGATGTTGCGCGCGATGGTCAGGCCAAGCCCGGTGCCGCCCGACTCGCGCGAACGCGAGCCTTCGATGCGGTAGAACGGCTCGAACACGCGCGCCTGCTCGGCGGTGGCGATGCCGGGGCCGGCGTCGCGGATGCGGATGCGCGCCGCGCCGGCCATGCGCTCGACCGTGACGACCGCCTCGTGGCCGTACTTGACGGCGTTGTCGATCAGGTTGACTAGGCAGCGCCGCAGTCCCATCGGCCGGCCCAGCATCGACATCGCGGCGCGGCCGTTGAGCACCACGTGCTGGCCGGCGTCGCTGGCGTCCGAGCACACGCTGTCGAGCAGCGAATCGAAGTCGAGCGGCTGCATCGTCTCGCTCGTGTCCATGCTGCGCGCCAGGTCGAGGCCTTCTTTCACCATCGCCTGCATCGCCGACAGGTCGCCCACCAGGCGCTCCTGCAGTTCCGGGTCGGCCACCTTTTCGAGGCGCAGGCGCAGGCGCGTGAGCGGCGTCTGCAGGTCGTGGGTGATCGCCGCCAGCATCTGGGTGCGCTGGAAGATGTACTGGCGGATGCGCGCCTGCATGGCGTTGAAGGCGGCGCTGGCCTGGCGGATTTCGCTGGCGCCGGTCAGCGCGAGCGGCGGATGGTTGATGTCGTTGCCGAGATCCTTGGCCGCCTGCGCCAGCTGCTTGAGCGGGCGCGTGGTCATGCGCGCGACCAGGTAGGCGAGGAACGCAATACTGACCAGGAACAGCGCGATGATGGTGCTGAAATCGGTCTTCGCGGCGATCATCGAGCCGCGCGGCGGCAGCACCGACAGGCGCAGCATTTCGCCGTCGCGCAGGCGCACGTCGATGCTCTCGCAGGCGCCGCGCCAGGGCGCCTTGGTCGGGCCGAACATGCTCGACTGGGTGCGCGGCACGTCGCAGGCGGCCGGCCGGGCGGCGATCGACTCGAGTTGGTAGGCCGGGCCGAGGCGCTGCGCCAGCAGGCCGGTAAATTCGCTCGGCGCCGCCGCATGCGGCTCTTCGCGGCGGATTTCCTCGAGCCGGATGCCGGGCCGGTTGGCCACCGCCAGGTAGGCCAGCCGCGCCGACGCCGGCACCACCTCGGTGGCCATGATCAGCTGCTCCGAGCGCTCCAGCGCGTGCTGGTCGCGAAAGTCTTCGATCACGCGCTGGCGTTCGGCGTCGGCCAGCCATTGGGTCAGCGCGGCCGACAGCACGATCCCCAGCAACAGGGTGATGAACACGCGGCCCGTCATCGAACCGAAAAACGCCCTCATGCCTGCGGCTCCACCGTCACCTGCCCCGCCAGCACGTAGCCGCCGTTGCGCACCGTCTTGATGATCTGCGGCAGGCGCGCGTCTTCGCCCAGCTTCTGGCGCAGGCGGCTGATCTGGATGTCGATCGAGCGGTCGAACGGATCGGCGTCGCGGCCCTGGGTCAGGTTCAGCAGCTGGTCGCGGTTGAGCACCCGGTTGGGATGCTCGAGGAAGACGCGCAGCAGGCGGAATTCGGCGCCCGACAGCATGATCACGATGCCGTCCGGGTTGAGCAGGTGGCGCGCGGTGAGGTCCAGCGTCCAGCCGGAAAACTTCATCTGCTGGGCGTTGTCGGCCGGCGTATTCGACGGCATCGCGTGGCTGCGCCGCAGCACGCTGCGGATGCGCGCCAGCAGCTCGCGCGGTTCGAACGGTTTCGGCAGGTAGTCGTCGGCGCCCATCTCGAGGCCGAGGATGCGGTCGAGCGGCTCGCTGCGCGCGGTGAGCATGATCACCGGCAGGGTCGAGTTGGCGCGCAGCTTGCGGCACAGCGTCAGGCCGTCGTCGCCGGGCAGGTTCAGGTCCAGCACGATCAGGTCCGGGCGCGCTTCGTCGAGAATCTTCCACATCGCCGTGCCGTCGGCCGCAGCCAGCGCGCGGTAGCCGTTCGACTCGAGGTAGTCGGCCAGCAGGGAGCGGATGTCGCGGTCGTCGTCGACGATCAGAATGGTAGAGGGAGTATCCATGATTTGGATTATCCCCAGTTAAGGCCCGCATGAACAGGGTATTTGTATCATCATGTGTATACCCCGCGGGGCGAAACATATTGATACAAAGTCTCTGGCAGCGGACACGCGGTGGAAACACTGGGCAACGATGATGAACATGTGCAGTGAGCAGTTGAGATGCACAACCCACTTAACTCTCAAGGAAAACAGATGAACACATTACGCAAGAATGTCCTGATCGCGCTGACCGTACTCGGTATGGGCAGCACCGCGCTGGCGGTGCAAGCGCAAACTGCCGCGCCGGAAGGCCGCTACGCCCACGCCGCCACGCAGGAACAGCGCATGGCCAAATGGGGCGAGCACTTCGCCAAGCGCCAGGCCAAACTGCATGACACGCTGCAGCTGACCGCGGCGCAGGAACCGGCATGGGCGGCCTACCAGGCGGCGATCAAGCCGGCCGCCATGGGCATGCACGGCGACCGCGCCGGCTGGGCAACGCTGTCGGCGCCGGCCCGCATGGAGAAGATGATCGCCATGGCCAAGCAGCATACCGCGGCGATGGAAACGCACCTGGCCGCGCTCAACACCTTCTACGCGGTACTGACGCCGGTGCAGAAGAAGGCGTTCGACGCGAACACCATGGGCGGCATGCATGGCGGCCGCGGCC
>CXWL01006736.1_pt1 | contig 14781 bp, 18 predicted proteins | sample 590931 | NCBI WGS metagenome assembly CXWL01 (sample SAMEA3498368, study PRJEB10139) | groundwater metagenome | biome: water well; material: biofilm material | place: Germany | collected 2015-04-27 | reverse complement strand
GCTGGCCAAGCTGGTCAAGCAAGATCTCGACCCTTTGTCCGTTAATGAATTGAGGGAACGCGTTACGATCCTCGAGGCGGAGATCGTGCGGGTTAACCTGAAAATCGAAGGTGCCGTTAACTTTAGAGCAAGTGCGGATGACCTATTCAAAAGCTGACTTGATGTTTGGCAATCGACGCCCGACATAGAGGAGCGAAGGAGCATCAAATGCCGTCTTTTGCCCGTGAGCTGGAAACAACGCTGCACAATGCGCTTGCCGCCGCGTCCAGCCGCAAACACGAATATGCGACGCTTGAGCACCTGCTCTATGCACTGGTCGATGATGAACACGCTTCGAAGGTCATGATCGCCTGCGGTGTCGAGCTTGGCGAGCTCAAGGACACGGTGGCCCATTATCTCGATACCGAGCTTGAATCCCTGAAGGTCGAGGGAGATACCGACCCCTCTCCCACCAGCGGGTTCCAGCGTGTTGTCCAGCGTGCGATCCTCCACGTCCAGTCCTCGGGCCGCGACGATGTGACGGGCGCAAACGTGCTGGTTGCGCTGTTTTCCGAACGCGAGAGCTATGCCGTCTATTTCCTCCAGCAGCAGGACATGAGCCGGCTCGATGCCGTCAGTTATATCTCGCACGGCGTCGGCAAGGGCGCGGAGGTTCCTGAACCGCGTGAAGTCAAGGGGATCGAAGACAAGGAAGAGAAGAAGCAGGAGGCTCAGGGCAAGGGCAAGCAGGAGTCCGCGCTCAAGCAATTCTGTGTCGACCTCAACGAGAAGGCGAAGAACGGCAAGGTCGATCCGCTGATCGGCCGTGGGCCGGAAGTCGATCGCACCGTCCAGATTCTCTGCCGCCGGTCGAAGAACAACCCGCTTTATGTGGGCGAGCCCGGCGTGGGCAAGACCGCGATTGCCGAAGGGCTGGCGCGCAAGATCATCGAGGGCGACGTGCCCGAAGTGCTGCTCCCTGCGATCATCTACTCGCTCGATATGGGTGCGCTGCTGGCGGGCACGCGCTACCGCGGCGATTTCGAGGAGCGGCTGAAGGCGGTCGTCAGCGAGCTTGAAAAGCTGCCTCACGCAATCCTGTTCATCGACGAAATCCATACCGTGATCGGTGCTGGTGCGACGAGCGGCGGGGCGATGGATGCGTCCAACCTCTTGAAGCCGGCGCTTTCGAACGGCGGCATCCGCTGCATCGGTTCGACGACCTACAAGGAATTCCGCAACCATTTCGAAAAGGATCGCGCGCTTCTCCGCCGCTTCCAGAAGATCGACGTGAACGAACCGACGGTTGAGGATACCGTAAAGATCCTGACCGGCTTGCGCAGCGCCTTCGAAAACCATCACAGCGTCAAATACACGCCCGATGCAATCAAATCGGCGGTCGAGCTTTCGGCGCGCTACATCAACGACCGCAAATTGCCTGACAAGGCCATAGACGTGATCGACGAAGTCGGCGCGATGCAGATGCTGGTGCCACCGAACAAGCGCAAGAAGATCATCACGCCCAAGGAAATCGAGGCCGTGATCGCGACCATGGCGCGCATACCGCCCAAATCGGTCTCATCCGATGACAAGGCATCGCTCGCGTCGCTCGATGCGGATCTGAAACGCGTCGTCTTTGGGCAGAATGACGCAATCGAAAAACTGTCGAGCGCGATCAAACTTTCGCGCGCGGGCCTCCGCGATCCGGAAAAGCCGATAGGTTCTTACCTCTTCACCGGGCCTACGGGCGTCGGGAAAACCGAGGTGGCCCGCCAGCTTGCCTCGATCATGGGCATCCCGCTCCAGCGGTTCGACATGAGCGAATATATGGAACGGCACAGCGTTTCCCGCCTGATCGGCGCGCCTCCGGGCTATGTCGGTTATGACCAGGGCGGGCTTCTGACCGACGCGGTGGATCAGCAGCCGCATTCGGTGCTGCTGCTCGACGAGATCGAAAAGGCGCATCCCGACCTTTTCAACATCCTCTTGCAGGTGATGGACAATGGCCGCCTGACCGATCATCACGGCAAGACCGTCGATTTCCGCAATGTCATCCTCATCATGACGACCAACGCGGGCGCCAGCGACATGGCGCGCGAGACGGTCGGTTTCGGCAACCTCACCCGCGAGGGCGAGGATGGCGAGGCGGTCAAGAAGATGTTCACACCCGAATTCCGCAACCGCCTCGATGCCGTCGTGCCGTTCGGTTATCTGCCGCCCGAAGTCGTGGCGCGGGTGGTGGAGAAGTTCATTCTCGAACTCGAACTCCAGCTTGCCGACCGCGACGTCCATATCAAGCTCGACGATGCGGCCAAGGCGTGGCTGACCGAGCGCGGCTATGACAAGATGTACGGCGCAAGGCCGATGGGCCGCCTGATCCAGGAAAAGATCAAGCAGCCGCTGGCCGAGGAACTGCTGTTCGGCAAGCTGGTCCATGGCGGCGAAGTGAGCGTCCATATGAAGGACGGCGTGCTTGGGTTCGAGATCGTGGCGGCGGCACCCAAAAAGGGGCGCAAGGGCGGAAAGGCCAAGGTGAAGGCGGGGGCTTGAAGGTTATTGCCGGCTAATTCTGGCGGTTCATCATGCCAGATAACGCCGGAACCAGGCCAGCCCTTCGGCGAATCCCTGCTTCGCTGCCGCCTCGTTGTAGCTCGGCCGGTAATCTGCAAGGAAACCATGATCTGCTCCGGCAAAGACATGGATTTCCGAAGGTTTTTTCGCGGCCTTGAGCGCGGCGGCCATTTTCTCGGTATCGGCGACCGGAATGCCCCGATCCAGCGCGCCATAGAGGCCAAGGACCGGCGCATTGATGGCCGGGACAATGTCGATGGGGTTTTTCGGCTGGAGCCCGGTCGGCTTGCCGATCAGGCGGCCATAACAAGCAACGCCTGCCTTCAGCTTCGGATTGTGCGCGGCATAGAGCCAGACGATCCGCCCGCCCCAGCAGAACCCGGTGATGCCGAGCTTTGCCGCATTGCCGCCATCGCCGCCCGCAAATTTCGCCGCCGCATCGAGATCGCCCATCACTTGCGCATCGGGAACCTTCGCGACGATCTCGCCGATCAGAACCCTGAAATCGGTAACCTTGGTGGCGTCGCCCTGGCGCTGGTAGAGATCGGGTGCGATCGCGTAGAAGCCCGCCTTGGCATAACGGCGGCACAAGTCCTTCACCCATTCGTGAAGCCCGAAAATTTCCTGCACCACCAGCACAACCGGCAGGTTGCGCTTGCCTGCGGGCTTGGCACGATAGGCGTTCATCCGCAGGCCGCCGGTCGCGAACGTCGTCATCCCTGCGTCGAGGCCATTGGCATCGGTGACGATGGTCGAGGCCGAAACGGGCTGCACGGCCAGCGCATAGCCCGCAAAGGCGGCCGTTCCGGCAATGGCCGCGCGCCTGCTGACCTGCGTGGACGCGACCCAGTTTCGATCTTCGCTGAGGCGGTCGGGGTGTTCTTCGCTCATCTCATACTCCATGTTACGACGTTCCCCGACTCCGTCCACCTGAGTAAAAACGGTCGACGAGCGCTTGTCAATGTTCTATAATTGTTCCAACATGATTCGCTTATGGAGAAGACCAAATGACTGCCTCCCTCACCTTCTACACCAACCCCATGTCGCGCGGGCAGATTGCCCGCTGGATGCTGGAGGAGGCGGGCGCACCCTATGAACAGGTCCTGCTCGACTATGGCACGACGATGAAAGCGCCCGAATATCTCGCGATCAATCCGATGGGAAAGGTGCCGGCGATCAAGCATGGCGATCATGTCGTGACCGAATGTGCGGCGATCTGCGCCTATCTCGCCGAGGCTTTTCCCGATGCCGGGCTTGCGCCCACCGCAGACGAGCGCGCCGATTATTATCGCTGGCTTTTCTTTGCCGCCGGCCCGGTCGAACAGGCGATCACCAACAAGTCGATGGGCTTCGAGGTTCCCGCCGACAAGGCGATGATGGCGGGATATGGCAGTTTCGAAGCAGCCGTCGATGCGCTGGAAAAGGCAGCCGGAGCGCACGACTATATCGCTGGCGACCGCTTTACCGCAGCGGATGTCTTTGTCGGTTCGCAGATCATGTGGGGCCTCGAGTTCGGCACACTCCCCAGGCGCCCGGCGTTCGAGGCCTATGGCGCACGGCTGTCCGCGCGTCCCGCCTACAAGCGCGCCAAGGCCATCGATGGCGTGCTGATTGCTGAGGCTCAGAAGGACAAGGGGTAAGGTTTGTGTCTGTTTGGGTGGGGATCTGCCGTTTGGACTTTTCAGAAACACCACTTAACCCGCAACGGTTGCACCTTTCGCATCAGGGTTGATGCATGTCTAATCGATACCCCGAGCAGATTGGCAATCTCTTCCGCAGATATGGAAGATCGTTCTTTGAGAAGGTCTTCGACGGTCCACTGCAAGGAGCCGGCCATCGGATCGAGAAAGCGCGGCGGGTTGCTCAACTTTCGGCCGGTGGCGAGCACATCTTCATAAGTCATGAACTGCTGCGGCCACCTGCCCTCTCGCGCATCGTCCAATGTTGCTTCGTCAACGCGTACTAGGAAGAACTCATCGTATATTCGGTCATCCTGCGCAATTAGCCAAATGGTGGTGCAGCGGCGGCATTTGGAAATATATAGCCACCACTTCTCTGATCCATATTCGATTAGTTGACTAAGCGGCTCAAAGACTTTTTCAAAATAGAAGTCGCCTCCCATGGGAATGGCGGCAACATTTCGTATGGCAGGACATTCGCATTGCTTCGTTGAATTTAGGGCTCTGGCTAGCGCATGGCGCAGCTTCCAAACCTCATCCCGGTCCGAATAATTTCCAGAAACAAGGCTCCAATGCAGCTCTTCACCAAGCACTTCCTCCAGGCCACTTTGAGCGAAAAGCCAGTTTTCCAAATCCTGCCCGGGCAGATCTCCACGAGCAAAGGCCCACAACGTAGAAACCTGATCATCAGTCATGCCACCATTAAGCGCCACCTTGCGTAAGTCCGCAATAGGGCGGGACGCGGAAATACAGCATCCTCCCTGGGCGCAGCACCGGGAAGGTGTTCTACTGCACTGTAACCGTCACCGCCCGCCGGTTCCTCGCCCAGCTTGCTTCGTCCGATCCCAATGCATCCGGGCGTTCCTTGCCATAGCTGATCGTCGAGATCCGGCCAGGATCGACGCCCAGCGTGGCGAGGAAATTCTTGGCGGCGTTGGCGCGGCGATCGCCGAGCGCGATGTTGTAATCGCGGGTGCCGCGTTCGTCGCAATGGCCTTCGATGGTCACGCGCTTGTTTGGATAACGCGCAAGCCACGCCGCCTGGCTGCGCAGCACGGCCTGATCCTCTGCGTCGATATCGAACTTGTCGGTATCGAAGAAGACACGATCGGCGGTAACGCTGGCAACGAAATCGGCCTGGCTTCCGGGCGCAGGCTGACCGGCATTGGCATCGGGAACCGTTTCATTCTGCTGGACCGGAGGCGGGGGAATATCCTCGACCTTGCGCTTGGGCGCGCACGCGGCAAGCGCCACCAGCGAAGCGACCATGATTAGCCGGGTTGCAGTTCTGTTCATCGTCCGTCTCCTATACTCAACTAAGGTAAAATCGGGCCCCAGGCCGGATCGGACCCGTCGAGCGGCGTGGGAATACGGCGTTCATTAACACCGGTCAGGTCAACCTGCCAGACTCCGGCCTTGCCGCTGCCCTGCGCTGTCCTGAAAAACTGGATCACCCGGCCATTGGGCGACCAACTGGGGGCCTCATCCTGCCAGCTGTCGGTCAGCAACCGCTCTCCGCCGCCGCCCGGGTTCATCACGCCGATGCGGAAATTGCCGGCGATGCGGGTGAAGGCGATCAGATCCCCGCGCGGGCTCCATTCGGGCGTGGCATAGCGCCCGCCGCCGAAACTGACCCGCTGCTGGCCCGAGCCGTCTGCGTTCATCAGATAGATTTGCTGGCTGCCCGAGCGATCGCTTTCGAAGACGATCTTCGAGCCGTCGGGTGAGAAGCTGCCGCCGGTATCGATGCCCGGCGAACTGGTCAGCCGCTGCGGCGTCCCGCCATTTGCCGAAATCCGGTAGATATCCGTATTGCCGCCGATCGCCATCGAATAGAGGACCGTCTTGCCATCGGGCGAGAAGCGCGGCGAAAAAGTGGGGTTGGCGCTTTCGGTGACGAGCCGCTGCTTGCCCGCCGCCACATCATAGATGAAGATGCGCGGGCGGCTGCCGAGATAGCTCAGATAGACGATCGACTTGTAATCGGGCGAGAAGCGCGGGGTGAGCGCCAGCGTCTGCCCGTTGGTGATGAAGCGGTGGTTCGCCCCGTCCGAATCCATGATCGCAAGCCGCTTGACCCGGCGATTCTTGGGCCCGCTTTCGGCGATATAGGCAATCCGGCTGTCGAAGAACGGGCTTTCGCCCGACAGCCGGGCATAGATGGCATCGGCGCATTTGTGCGCGGCGCGCCGCCAGTCGCGCGGGGCAATGACATAGCCCTGCCGCGTCAGTTCGGACTTGAGCGCCACATCGTAAAGATAGCAGCCGACCGTCAGCTCGCCATTGGCATTGGCGCGGACAAAGCCCTGCACCAGAGCTTCGGCGCCCGAGGCCGCCCAGGCGTCGTATTGCGGGGCCGTCACTTCGTCATTGCCGATCGCGCGGATTCCGGCTGGGCCGACGGGCTTGAACAGGCCGGAGCCCCTGAGGTCAGCCGCGATCACTTCGGCAATCTGGCGGCCGAGCGCATCGGTCGATCCAGCGGGCGTCGCCGTCGCGGCCGGAGTCGGCATGACGGGAATGGCGATGTTGAGATCGTTGCCGCTCTCATCTGTCACATCGACGCTCAGTTGGGCATGGGCCACCCCCGCCCCCAAAATGGTCGCCACACAGAAACCCAGAACCGGACGGAACTTCATTGCGACAGCCTCTTGTCAAAAGTCGGGCGGATGATCTTCCAGGCATCGTAATATTCGGCCGGAAGTTGGAAAGGGGCGGCCAGACGAACCGCCCTGATTGCCTGATCGACGTGCAGTTTCGCCTGGCCGCGATTGCTTTCGTTAACGCCGGTCTGCGTGTCGAGCGTCGGCGCGCCGTCAATCGACCCGTCCCGCTTGAGATGGACGATCAGCGTCGTCCGCAGCAATTCGACATCGGCCCCGGTGGGCGATTTCCAGTGCGGCTTCAATTGGCGGCGGATTTCCGCCCCGATCGAAGATGCGATGGCCGGGCCGATCGTCTTTGCCGGAGTTCCTGCCGCGCTTGGCGCGTCCGTGAGTCCTGCCACCAGGTCGCGCGACAGGCCCGGCCGCCGCTGGGTCTGTGCCGGCTTCGCCTTGGGTGGTTCGGGCTTGGAGACCGGTTTGGTTGTCGGCTTGGGCTGAACAACGGGCGGCGGCGGGGCGGGCTGAGGTTCGGCCGGAACCGGCTCGGCGGCGGCCGGCGGTGCGGCAGGCGCGGGATCAGGCGCCGAGGATTCGAGCGCGACCTGATCCACGATCGACACTTCGATCGGCTCGGCATCGATCCTTGGCAGTTCGGGCGGCTTCAACAGGCTGAGCGACAGCGCCGCGAACAGCACCGCATGCGCGACAACCGCAACGCCAAATCCGGTCCGTTCCGCGCGATCCACTATTTGTCCTGCCCCGTCCCGCCGGTAGTCACGAGCGCAACCCGGTTGAGCCCGGCGCGGTTGAGTTCGCCCATCACGCGCATCACCGCGCCGTAATCGAGCCCGCGATCGGCGCGGAGATAGATTTGCGAGGGGTCCGCTCCGCCGCGGTCGGCAATGGCCGCCAGCCTTGCGGGCAATTCATCGAACGGCACGAGCTGCTCGCCGATGAACAGAGCGCCGCTTTCATCGAGCGAGATCTGCACGGGCGTCCGGTCCTGTTCGAGCGCCTTTGCCCGGCTGTCGGGCAGGTTCACGGGAACCCCGGCCATCAGCAGCGGCGCGGTGATCATGAAGATGATCAGCAGCACCAGCATCACATCGACCATCGGCGTCACGTTGATTTCGGCCATTGGCGCGCGGCGCGCGCGGTGGCGGGTGGCGGAAGGGACCGGCGTCAACGATCCAGCTCCAGTTCGCGGCTCAACGTGGCATGAAACCCGTCGGCAAAGCGGTTGAGCCGCGCCTCGAGCCGGTTCAGGCCGTGGCCGAGGCGGTTATAGGCAATGACCGCGGGGATCGCCGCGAACAGCCCGAGCGCGGTTGCAAAAAGCGCTTCGGCAATGCCGGGGGCCACCACCGCAAGCGACGAATTCTGCTCCGCCGCGATCGCCGTGAAACTGCGCATGATGCCCCAGACCGTGCCGAACAGGCCAACAAAGGGCGCAACGCTGCCAACCGTCGCCAGGATATTGAGCCGTTCCGACAGCCGATCGATTTCCGATGCCACTGCCGTCCCCATTGCGCTCGCCAGCCGCGCGCGCGTGCCTTCGCGGTCGATCGTGTGGCGTCCTGCCGTCGAACTGCGCCATTCGGCAAGCCCCGCCTGCATGACCCGAGCCCCCGGAAGCGTGGATTTCTTGTGTGTCTGCTGGAACAGCAAGGGATCTCCGGCTTCCTTGAAATCATGCTCAAACTGTCGGGTCTCGCGGGTAACGCGGCGCAGTTTCAGCCATTGCCCGATAATGATCGACCAGGTCCAGATGCTCGCCAAAACCAAGCCAACCATGACGATCTTCACGATGATATCGGCCTGGAGGAACAGCGCGATCGGGGAAAGCGTCGCAGCGTCCGTATTGAGGAATAGGTCTTGCATCAATGTGAAGTTTCCTTTGGCAACAGGGGCTCGAATGCAGAAATCCAGGGCTTGGGCTGGCGGCGGGGCCGGCCTTCGCGTGACAGGAACGCCGCAACGACACGTGCGTCGGTCAGCGTTTCATCATCCAACATGACTCGTTGATGAATCACCACGGTCGCCGCGCCCAATTGTTCGACCGTGCTGACCACCAGCAGTGCATCGTCAAACCGCGCCGGACGCCGGTATTTGATCGCAAGTTCCGAGACTGCATAAACGCCTTCTCCTGCGTCGAACGCCGCGCGCTGGTCGATCCCGACGCATTTGAGCATGTCGGAGCGCGCGCGTTCCATGTAGCGCAAATAATTGGCGTGATAGACGAGCCCGGAAAAATCGGTGTCCTCGAAATAGATGCGCACCGGAAAATGATGTTCGCGACCGATAAAGCGGCCGCCGGGCTGAAGGGTTGGCGTCATGGGGCTCGCTCTATCTCCAACGATTCACGACGGCAAACGACAGTTTGGGAAAATGCGACAATCCTAACGCATGACGGGTGCGCCGAAGCCCAGCAGACGGGTAAGGTTCATGGCCATAGCGATCCGGTAGGCCAGGACGGGAAGAAGGACGCCCGCCGCCGTCACAAGCGCGAGCATCAGGGCCGGATCGCGAAATCCGGCGATCTCCAGCGCTGCGCGCATTGCCGCCGAAAAGATGGTGTGCATGAGGAAGACTGGCATCGAGAGACGGCCCAGATATTCGAGCCAGCCGAGCAGCGGCCCGACGCGGGCAAGCAGCATCGAGATGGAGATTGTCCCGATCGATCCCAGCAATGCCAAGGCATAGATGATGGCTGCCGGCTGCACCGGATTCAGGATCGGCTGGATGAGAAAGGCAAAGGCCAGCCAGACACCCAGCGAAACGCCCCATTGGACCCCTGGCCGTTCCGCCAGGCTTGCCAGCACCGGCGGCGCGAAAAGCCCGACAACGACATAGGGCAAATAGTGGAGGATGCGAAAGAAGATCGATCCGTCGGCACTCCAGACCCAGACCAGCGTCGCAACAAGCGTCAGGACTGCCAGAAGCCATCGGCGCGGCAGGGCCAGCGCAACGAACAACTGGCAAATGAACAGGACGTACAGGAACCAGAATTGCTCGATCGGCGCCACCGGGATCGCGATCAGGTCCGCCACGGCGATCGGGTGGTTGGTAAAGGGCGAGACCGTCAGTTTCAGGCCGCCCTGGACCAGCGACCAGAGGAAATAGGGCCAGGCTATTGTCTGCAGCTTGTCGATGATGAAGGCCTTGCGGCCACGTGCCATGCTGCGTTCGAGATGGAGCCCGGCCAGCAGGAAGAAGAGCGGCATGTGGAACGCGTAGATAATCGCATCTAGAATGATCGGCCACCCCGTGGCGGGCAAGTCGTGCGCAAGGACAAGCCCGCGCGCGGCATGGGCATAGACGACGAGGAGGATCCCGATCCCCCGCGCTATATCGATCCACCTTACGCGACTTTTCGAACCCGTCATTTCGCGTCGAACAATCCGTCTTGCGCGCCTGCCGGCGGGTTGAGCCCGAGATGCTTCCAGCCGCCTGCATTGAGGCAGCGGCCGCGCGCGGTGCGCGCGATCAGGCCAAGCTGGATCAGGAACGGCTCGATCACTTCCTCAATCGTGTCGCGCGGTTCGGAAAGCCCCGCCGCCAGCGTTTCGACGCCCACCGGCCCGCCTTTGTAAATGTCGGCGATCATCGTCAGGTAGCGCCGGTCCATCGCGTCAAGGCCAAGGCCATCGACTTCAAGCCGGTTGAGCGCGGAGTCAGCGACCTTGGCAGTAACCGACGCTTCGCCCGCGACATTGGCAAAGTCCCGCACGCGGCGCAGCAGCCGCCCAGCAATGCGTGGCGTCCCGCGCGCTCGCCGGGCGATTTCCCTGGCGCCATCATCCGCAATGCCAAGATCAAGGAGGGAAGCGGCACGACGGATGACCTTTTCCAGCTCCTCGACCGAATAGAAGGTCAGCCGCACCGGAATGCCGAACCGGTCGCGCAGAGGCGTGGTCAACAGCCCCTGCCGCGTCGTCGCGCCAACGAGTGTGAATTTGGGCAGGTCAATCCGCACCGACCGCGCCGACGGCCCCTCGCCGATCATCAGGTCGAGCGCACGATCTTCCATCGCCGGATAGAGGATTTCCTCGACCGCCGGATTGAGCCGGTGAATCTCATCGATGAACAGGACATCGCCATCCTCAAGATTGGTGAGGAGCGCCGCCAGATCGCCCGACTTGGCGATGACCGGGCCGGATGTGGCGCGGAATCCCACCCCCATCTCGCGCGCGACGATCTGCGCCAGCGTCGTCTTGCCCAGCCCCGGCGGGCCGAAGAAAAGCACATGATCGAGCGCGTCGCCGCGCGTTCTGGCTGCCTCGATGAACACCCGGAGGTTTTCTCGCGCGGCCTTCTGGCCGACGAATTCGTCGAGTGTCTTGGGGCGCAACGCGGCGTCCACATCCTCGGGACGGCGGCTGGAAGTCAGGATGCGGTCTTCGTCGGTCATCTCACCTCCTACTTGAGCGTCGAGCGCACTGATCGCACAACTACAAAACTCAGGAGGAAGACCAAAAGCAGCCCCCATTGATAAAATGCAAAAAAGAAGACTGCGATGGGTGAGGTGGAGTTTGTTGGAAAATATACTGCATCTACAAAGGCATAAATGCCGCCAATTGATGCAATGATCGTATAGGCCAGCAAGACAACCCGTGCACTAAGGCTTCCCGAACCCCAACTCACTGCATTGGGTCCTATGATTGGAGCCGTAATCCAAAAAAACATGGGCAACACCAATAGCCACCAGTCGATGGCTTTGGGATCACCGCTACCGATCATCAATGCCACGACCGTAATGAGATAGGCCCCAACGACAAGGCGCTGCGCACGACACACCCGTTTGAAGGTGAGAGAGGGCATTGTCTCTTCGGTCATCGCGCCGCCTTCTTCAATGCCAGACGCACCAGCGCGTCAAGCGTTGCGCCTTCGCCCAACTCAGCCTCGGCCGCCGCAACAGCCGCTCCCGCCTCCACCGGCCTGAACCCGAGATTGGCAAGCGCCGAGACCGCGTCCGCTGCTGCCCCGGTCGCTGCCTTGGGCAGCGCCCCCGCAGGCCCGAGCGCGACACCACCAACCTTGTCCTTCAATTCCATCACGATCCGCTGCGCAAGTTTCGGGCCGACACCATTGGCGCGGGCGACCATTGCCTTGTCTTCGGTAGCGACGGCGCGGCTCAGTTCGTCGGCGTCAAGCGTTGAGAGAATCGCCAATGCCACCTTGCCACCCACGCCCTGCACACCGGTCAGCAGGCGGAACCAGTCGCGCTCGCCCGCCGAACCGAAGGCGAAGAGCGTCATCGCATCCTCGCGCACCTGCATTTCGGTGAAGACCATGACCTGCCCGCCGACCGGGCCAAGCGCCGAAAGAGTTCGCGTCGAGGCCAGGACGAGATAGCCCACGCCACCGACATCTATCACTGCGTGGTCAGCGGCGCATTCGGCCAGTATTCCAGTGAGGCGGGCGATCATGGCGACGCTTGTAGCCACGCGATCGGCAAAAGGGAATCGCGATCACCCAATCCGCCGCGCACTCGCCAGATGATGGGCATGGGTGATTGCCACGGCGAGGGCGTCCGCCGCATCGCTGCCCGCAATCTTCACCCCCGGCAGGAGCCGCGCGACCATCGCATGAACCTGCGCCTTCTCCGCATTGCCGGTTCCGACCACGGCCTTTTTGACCAGCCGCGCTGCATATTCGCCGACGTCAAGCCCGCTCCGCGCCGCCGCCAGCAGGCAGACGCCGCGCGCCTGCCCCAGTTTCAATGTCGATTGCGGATTGGCATTGACGAAGACTTCCTCGACCGCCGCCGCCTCGGGCCGGTGTTCGAGCATGAGATCGGTGAGCGCGCGATCGAGCGCCACGAGCCGCTCGGGCAAGGGCGCCTTGGCGTCGGTCGAAATCTGTCCGTTGGCGATATGGCTGAGCCGGTTCCCCGCCGCCGCGATCACGCCCCAGCCCGTCGTGCCAAGGCCGGGATCGAGGCCGAGGATGATCAGCCCAACCTCTCCATCACTTCGTCGGGAACGTCATAATTGCCCCAGACAGTCTGGACATCGTCATCATCGTCGAGCGCGTCGAGCAGCTTCATGAGCGTTGCCGCATCGCCCTCCCCGACCGTGACCATCGTCTGCGGCCGCCAGGCGAGCTTCACGGTTTCAGGTGTACCGAGCGCGGCTTCGAGCGCTTTGGAAACCTCATGCAGGCCTTCCATCGCGGTCCAGATCTCGTGCCCGTCCTCGGACGATTCGACATCCGCCGCGCCCGCCTCAAGCGCCGCTTCGAACACCGTATCGGCATCGCCAGCCTTTGCCGCGTAGATAATCTGCCCCAACCGGTCGAACGCATGGCTCACAGCCCCGGGGGCGCCGATATTGCCACCATTGCGAGAAACGGCGGTCTTTACGTTGGTCGCGGTGCGGTTGCGGTTATCGGTCAGCGCTTCAATAATGAGCGAAACTCCGCCGGGGCCAAAGCCTTCATAGCGAATTTCCTCATAATTATCGCCTTCGCCCGCCGACGCCTTGTTGATCGCGCGCTCGATATTGTCCTTGGGCATCGACTGCGCCCGCGCCGCGATCACTGCCGAGCGCAGGCGGGGGTTCATGTCCGGATCGGGCACGCCAGATTTGGCCGCGACGGTGATTTCGCGGCCGAGCTTGGAAAACATCGCGGAGCGCTTCTTGTCCTGCGCGCCCTTGCGATACATGATGTTCTTGAATTTGGAATGGCCTGCCATTGGAACCGTTCTGAATGAAACTGGATTGCGTGCGCCCTAGCTCATCGGGCGGGGCTTGGGCAACTCTTGCCCCGCTAAAGGCCCAGCGCGGCCTTGTAGGTATCGAGAATCGCTTCCATTTCCTGCCGGTCATGCGTTTCCATTTTCCGCAGGCGGACGATCTGGCGCATGATCTTGGCATCATAACCCCGCGCCTTGGCTTCGGAATAGACGTCGCGAATATCGTCCGCGATGCCCTTTTTCTCTTCCTCAAGCCGCTCGATCCGCTCGATCAACAGGCGCAGTTCGTCAACGGCTACAACATCACTCATCAGATTCTCCGGATTTGAAATTCGAGACGCGGCCTTAGGGCGATTCAGCTATTCCTCGCAATGCTTTCCTGCATCCGCGCCAATTGTTCCGGCGTTGCCTGTTCCTGATACTTCGCCTTCCATTCGGCATAGGGCATGCCATAGACCAGCGCGCGGCCTTCGTCCTTCGTGATGCCGCCGGCTTCGGCCACCCAGTCGCCCAAACAGTTGCGGCAGAAACCCGCCAACCCCATCAGATCGATGTTCTGCGCGTCGGTCCGGTGGCGCAGATGGGCAACGAGCCTGCGAAATGCCGCAGCCGCTACGGCATCGTCGATTTTAATATCCATGTTTCGTCCTTTGCGGGATTCCAAGCTCCGAAGATAGCGGCTAAGGCAGGGCCGAACCAGAGGAGCCTCGCTTGTCCACACCCCGCCAGCACCGTGACATTGCACCACGATCGCGCAAGGTGCGCATCCTCGCCACACTCGGCCCGGCCAGCAATACGCCCGAAATGATCGAGAAATTGTTCAAGGCGGGGGCCGACGCGTTCCGGATCAACATGAGCCACGGCGCGCAGGCGGAAAAGGCCCAGATTATCAAATCGATCCGCGCGCTCGAGAAATCGACCGGACGCCCGACGACGATCCTCGCTGACCTGCAAGGGCCCAAGCTGCGTGTTGGCAAATTTGCTGGCGGGTCGGTGATGCTGGAGACGGGCTCCAACTTCCGCCTCGACCGCGATTCCGCACCGGGGGACGCGCACCGCGCCTGCCTGCCGCACAAGGAGATATTCGAGGCTCTTGAGGTCGATGCGAGGCTGTTACTCGACGACGGGAAGCTGGTGCTGCGCGTTACAGAGATGTCGGCCGATACGATCACGACCAAGGTCGAAATCGGCGGGATACTGTCAGACAATAAGGGCCTCAACGTCCCCGATGTCGTCGTGCCGATGGCCG
>CXWL01002078.1_pt1 | contig 14785 bp, 10 predicted proteins | sample 590931 | NCBI WGS metagenome assembly CXWL01 (sample SAMEA3498368, study PRJEB10139) | groundwater metagenome | biome: water well; material: biofilm material | place: Germany | collected 2015-04-27 | reverse complement strand
GGCTCGCGAGCCCGAAGAAGGTATTCGATCAGTTCGTACAGCATGAGCAGGGATTGGCTCCATGGAGGGTCCCGCAGCCGACCGGCCATCCACTCCCGGTCTTCAGTGAGTATGGCGAGGCCGATCGGGAGTCGGTCGGATTAGTGCGAGGCCGCGCCTTGCTGGTGGGAGATGCGGGGCATCTGGTCGATCCCTTATTCGGCGAAGGCATTTATTACGCAGTACGGTCGGGGCAATTGGCCGCAGAATCGATTCTGAACCAGGTCAAGGATTCGCGATACTCGCTGGCCGAGTACGAAGATGCCGTCAGGCGTGAGATTTACGAGGAGTTTCTGGTGGCGGCTCGTGTGGCGAGTGTTGTCTATTCGTATCCGCGTTTCTGCCACCACCACCTGCCCCGCTATCAACACATCGTCATGCTCTATTACGACGTACTCCGCGGGCGTGAAACCTACCGTACGTTTTATGCCAAGGCGAAGAGCCTGATCAAATTATCCCTCAAGGACTTGCTCCTCGAAGCTGTTTCGTTCCGTTGAGCGCATCGTAGCGGACCGCATTTTCTGCTGTTGGATCACGAACGACAATCAAGAGATGTGGAAGTCTGCTGAGAGCGGAATGTTGATTGCTTCGAGGCTGCTCGGAATCAGCACCAAGCGCCGAGGCGGCAGGTCACAAACGATTGGCCTAACCCCAATGCCGAGGCAGAAGGAAGGCGGAAGGAGCCAGTCGGGACAGAGGGGAGGAGTCCTGCCGCGAGGCTGAGTTGGTTTCCCGATGGAGCGGTGGTCGGTGAACTCACAGATGGCGCGGGCTCGGTCTGTTTCGCCAAAAGTGGAGCAGACTTTCCGTTGCCAATTTTCGCGAGCAAGCTCTTTCCCTCGCCTGCATGCACGTTGGCCGGGTACTTTTCTGCCAAGAGAGTCAGTTGTTCACTGGCCCAATCGTCTGCACCCAAGTCATGGTAGCTGAGCGCCAGGAAGTACAAGGCGTCTGGTGCGACCGACTTGTCGGGATACAGCTTCATGATTTGTTCGAAGCGATGTGCGGCGGCCAGATAGGAGCCCCGTCGATAATAGAATTGCCCCACGAAGAGATGCATCTGCGCGAGGAGATCGTGGCATTCCTGGATCTTCTGGAGCGCTTGCCCGTCGTATCGGCTGCCTTGAAAGTCTTTCCGCAACCGCTCAAAGGCTTCGATGGCTTTCTGGACAGGGTCCGGGTCGCGGTCGATCCCCTTGGCCCGTTTCATCTGGCTTTCTCCGATCCGGAAGGCGGCGTAGGAGGCGAGGGTATGGGTCCGATGGAGGTCGAGGAAGTGGTTATATTCCACGATGGCTTCCGTGTATTCCTCTTTCTCGAAGAACGCTTCGCCTCGCTTCATGATGACGTTGGGATCGTAATTTTTCTCGATCGTGTCGCCCAGGAAGATCTGCTCGTCGGTCCCGCTCAGGGCTTTCTTGGCCGTATCTTGGGGCTTGGGTGTACTGGAGCAGGCTGTGATGACGCAGAAGACGGCCATACAAAGGCCAAGAGCCGTTGCCAGCCGAGGTGCAACCGTGAAGATGGGAATGGAGCGTGTCATAACTGCCTCAAAATGTAGCAGGAGTGATGGTTGAATGCAACGATTTGAGCATGCGAGTTGACCCCTGTGGCACCGAGACCTATAATCCCGCCATTCTTGCAGTGACCCGCACAGTACAGACATCTATGATACGGACAAGGATTATTGGGACTGGCTCGTACCTCCCTGAACGGGTGGTAACGAATCGCGAGGTGGGGGCATCGTTGGGTATCGAGCCTGACGCGGTCTCTCGTCTGACAGGGATTCAGGAGCGTCGTTGGGCCGCGGCATCACAAGCGTCCTCTGATCTTGGCGTGGAAGCCGCCAGGCAGGCGCTTGAGGCTGCAGGAATCCCGGCTTCTGACATAGGGGCGATTGTGCTCTCGACGACCTCTCCCGACTCGGTCTTCCCCTCCACCGCGTGCCATCTTCAGCGGATGCTTGGTTGTTCCGCGATACCGGCATTCGATGTGGCGGCTTCCTGCTCGGGCTTTCTCTATGGACTCTCGATGGCCGATGCGATGATCCGGAGCGGTCAGATCAAGACCTGCTTGGTGGTCGCCGCAGAGGTAAAGTCTCGTTCCCTCGATCCTGCTGACGGCAATACGGTGCTGTTATTCGGCGATGGGGCAGGTGCGGTGGTCCTGAAGGGTGAGCCCGATGCAGGCCCGCTAGGCCGAGGGCTCTTAGGCGTCCGCCTCCATGCGGACGGTGCCCAGCATGGTTTGATTTCGATTCCCGCAGGCGGATCGCGCCTGCCGACGACATCGGAAACGGTTGAGGCAAAGCGTCATACGTTGCGGATGCAAGGGGCACCGCTTTTTCGTCTGGCGGTCAAACGATTGGAGCAGGCGATTCTCGAGATCGTGAAAGAGTGCGGTGTCGATATTCACGATCTCGCGCAGCTGGTCTTGCACCAAGCCAACGGGCGAATTATCAGCCAGCTGACGAAGCGGCTGGGGGTTTCGCCGGAACGGGTTTGTTCCGTGATCGGGCGTTATGGTAATACGTCGTCGGCGTCTGTGCCGATCGCGCTCGACTACGCAGTCCGCTCGGGGAAGATTGTGCCCCACGACCTTGTCTTACTGGGCAGTTTTGGCGGTGGTGTAACCTGGGCGGCCGGGTTGGTTCGCTGGTAAGGGCTGTCGATATCTGGCGTGACGGCGCTGCCTGTGCCGTGAGAAACGCGGATTGTATCTGAACTGAGGAGCGTCGCGATGTTATTTGGATTGATCCCTCGGGAAGAAGCTTTCTTTGAGCTGTTCAAGAAGGCCGCACATAATATGATTGAGGGAAGCCGTCTCTTGAAGGTCATGATGGAGGATTTCCGGTCTCCCGTCGAACAAGCCAAGGGGATTAAAGACGTTGAACATGTTGGAGATAGCATTACGCACGATATTGCGTTTCGATTGAACAAAACCTTTATTACGCCGATCGATCGGGAGGACATTCATGACCTCGCGAGCGCGCTCGACGATATTCTGGATGTGACGGAGGCGATCGCCGACCGCTTCGTGTTATACAAGGTCACCAAGCCGACCCCGATGGCAATCAAGTTGGCGGATATTCTGTATCAGGCCTCCGTGGCCGTGGGGAGTGGCGTGGATCGCCTGGGGCTCGCGCATCCGGAGCTGAAAGAATGCAGCGTGCGGGTGAATAGCCTGGAAAACGAGGCGGACCGAGTGTCCCGCGATGCGATATCCGCTCTCTTTGAAAAAGAAACCGATCCGATTGCCGTGATCAAGTGGAAAGAGATTTACGAGAACTTCGAAGCGGGAACCGACCGCTGCGAAGACGTCGCAAATATTCTTGAGCGGATCGCACTCAAACATCACTAAAAAGGACATGAGGCGTGATCCGTGATGAGTGAAGGGCCTGACCGTGTCCTGCCATTTGTCCCGGGTTCACTCGTCACCCATCACCCATGACATATCACGGTGTTGAATGCCTGAATTGACTGGAATGCTGCTCGTTGTTGTCGTGCTGGCGCTCCTGTTCGATTTTTCGAACGGGTGGCATGACAGTGCCAATGCCATTGCGACGGTCGTCTCGACGAGAGTTGTGAGTCCGTTCGTGGCGGTCATGGCAGCCGGCGTCCTCAATGTCGCCGGGGCGTTCATGTCCACGGCGGTCGCCAAGATGGTGGGGTCGGGGATTGTGAACCCGACCATGGTCACTCAAGAAATGGTGGCGGCGGCGTTGGCCGGTGCGATCTTGTGGAATCTCTTCACGCTGTTGCTGGGATTGCCGACGAGTTCGTCTCACGCTTTGATCGGCGGATTGGTCGGGGCTGCAGTGACCCATGGCGGGTGGGATATGGTGAAGTGGTCCGGGCTTCGTCCGGTGATGGAAGCCATGGTGCTTGCGCCGTTCTTTGGTTTTGCGATTGGTTTTACGTTGATGGTGCTCATCAGCTGGGTCTGCTTTCGTGTGACGCGAAGTGTGGCCACTCGATTATTTAAACGGCTACAGCTCGTGTCTGCCTGCTTCATGGCATTCAGCCACGGCGCCAACGATGCGCAGAAGGCCATGGGGATCATTACCTTGGCCTTGCTCTCTGCCGGGCAGATTCCTTCCGGCGAGGTGCCTGGTTGGGTGATCGGCGCCTGTGCGGTGGCGATGGGATTGGGGACTGCGGTGGGCGGCTGGCAGATCGTCCGTACATTGGGAATGGGGATCGTGAAGCTGGAACCGGTGCATGGATTTGCGGCTGAGACCGGTGCGGCGGCGGTGTTGCTCGTGACCGCGCATATCGGTCTACCGGTGAGCACGACGCAGACCATCACGACGTCGGTCATGGGGGTCGGCGCGATCAAGCGGCTTTCGGCGGTGCGCTGGGGCGTCACGACGAGAATTCTCTACGCCTGGGTGTTCACGCTCCCTGGCGCCGCGCTTCTCGCATCGCTCATCTATCTTCTCATGGTCAGGCTTCACTAAACCGGCTGATTGATCTGTTGGATTGGCAGCCGGACGACAAACCGGCTGCCGGTCGGGGCATTGGCTTCGACCCATACCCGCCCTCCCAATCCCTCGACGATATGCTTCACGATTGCCAGGCCAAGGCCTGTGCCTCCCATCTCGCGCGAGCGCGCTTTATCCACTCGGTAAAATCGTTCGAAGACGCGGGGGCGATCCTGTTCAGGAATGCCGAGCCCTGTATCGGTCACGCTCAGCTCCACGGCTGTGACAATCGTGGGCCGTTCGAGATCGTCAGCAACCGGGTGCGCTGCCACGGTGATGGTTCCGTTCCCTGGGGTATATTTGACCGCGTTATCGAGCAAGTTCGACAGGACTTGCATCAGCCGGTCTTCATCGCCGAGCACAGCTGGCAGATCCTGGGCGACAAAGGAGAGGAGCCGGTGCCCCTTCTTGTCCGCTAACGGCTTGATCATGGCCAGTGTCCGTTCAATGACCCGCTGGATCTGCAAGGGTTCCCGCTTGAAGAGAATCTGTCCCGATTCGATCTTCGAGAGCTGGAGGAGGTCTTCTAAGATCAGGTTCAGCCGGTCGCTTTGCTTGAGAATAATCTCGAGAAATTTCGTACTGGTCCCAGGATCGTCTTTGGCCCCGTCGAGTAAGGCCTCGATATAGCCCTTGATCGATGTGAGCGGGGTCCTCAGCTCGTGGGACACGTTTGCGACGAAATCTTTCCGGATATTCTCCAGGCGTCGCAACTCGGTAATGTCGTGAAAGACCAGCACGGCGCAGGCTTCATTCTCGCGATCGCAGGCCGTGACCGAGGCCTCGATATGGAGACAGCGGCCGCTGGGCTGTAACAGGATTTCATCTTCCTCGTTGATGCGTTTCGTCAAGACCGTTGAGACGAGTGTGTCCAGTTGCGGATGGCGGAAGACCTCAGAGCAATGGTGCCCCCGTGCATCCATTCGACTGACGTCGAACATCCGCTCCAGTGCCGGATTGACTTGCAGGACGCGGCCTCGACAGTCCAGCACCATGACGCCCTCGACCATCGAGGTCAGCATGGCCAAGAGCTGAGCCCGGTCTTCGGACAACTCGTCGATCTTGCTCCGCAGTTGGTCCGTCATCTGGTTGAGCGTGTCGGCGAGGAGGCCGACTTCATCCCGTGATCCCGTCCTGATGCGGACGGTATGGTCACCATTGGCAAGTTGCCGCGCGGCGATGGCAATATCGGACAGGGGTTTTGTGATGCTGCGCGCGAGCCCCACACTCAGCGCGACGGCAATCAAGAAGGCAATGCCAAAGGCAAGGGCCAAGTTCCGGTGTAACTTGGCCACCTCATGATCGAAGGTGGTCATCGGTAGTCCCAGCCGTAAGAAACCGGAGGGTTTCGTCTGGTTTGCGCTGCCGATGCCGACGGCCAGGTACAGGGTGCGTTCACCGGTGGTGTGACTTGTGCGCAGATCCGTTCCCCGTCCGGTGGCCACAGCCTGCTGAATTTCCGGACGCGCGAGATGGTTTTCCACCGTCGAGAGGTTACGGTCCGAGACGGCACTGTCGGCCAGCACCAGTCCATCCAGCGCGACGACGGTCACGCGGGCGAAGGCCCGTGTGCCGAGATCTCGAACGGCTGCCTGTAATTGGGGGGTTGATACCAGCGTCCCCGATTGTGTCAGGAACGGCTGTAGGCCGTAAGCGACGAGACCGGTTCGCGTTTCCAGTATCTGGCCCGAGCGCGTGATTTCTTCTTGTTCAAGGGATCGAATCGCCAAGGTTCTGGCGATGAGCAGGCCACAGGCGAGGACCAAGAGCGTGCCGATCGTGACTTTCCAGCGGATAGAGAATGTCATAGGGACAGTGATGAGTGATCACTCATCACCGCTCCTTTAGTTTGTAGCCCAGGGACTTGACCGACATAATCGCCTCATTGAGCGAGGGGAGTTTTTGCTTGAGCCGCCGAATGTGGACGTCGACCGTTCGTGTCGTGCCGTAGTAATCGTAGCCCCAGACGGTATTGAGCAGGATGTCACGGGTCAGGACTCTGCCGGGATTGCGCAGGAGATGTTCGAGCAGGCCGAATTCTTTTGCCGTGAGCGGGACTTCTGTCTTGTTCACGGTGACTTCGTGTCGGGCGAGGTCCATCACTAGATCGCCGTACTGGTATCTGGCCGGGCTCTCGTCCGGTTTACGGTCGAGCCGGCGAAGGAGGGCTTTGATACGGGCGACGAGTGTCTTCGGGCTGAAGGGTTTGGTCACGTAGTCGTCGGCCCCCAGTTCCAGCCCGACGACGGTATCCGATTCTTCGGCTTTGGCGGTCAACATGATGATGGGGAGCATGGCGGTTTCCGGAGCCGACCGCAGCCGTTTACAGACCTCGAGGCCGTCGATTTCAGGCAGCATCAAGTCGAGGACGACTAGGTCGGGCTTCTCTTGTTTCGCGTACTGAAGACCTTCCGTGCCGGTTGTGGCCGCAACCGTTCGAAAGCCCTCTTTCTCCAAATAGAGTTTGACCAGTTGGAGAATGTCGTGCTCATCTTCAACGATGAGGATTTTTTTGCTGGCCGGGTTGGACATAGTGAGTCGCGTGAGCCTACGGGGGAGAAGGCATCGTGTCAAGACGGGAGGAGAAGAGGGCGCGGCCCATTGGGTTGACGGAACCCGCTGTGCTGACGTAATGTGGACGGTAGTCGTCCGCAAGTATATGGGCACGAATGTGGTCATGTACGTATGAAGGAAAGGTAGCCGTCATGAAGATCTATCTCACGAATCCACGCGGGTTTTGCGCCGGAGTCGACCGGGCGATCGATATCGTCGATCTCTCGCTCAAGAAGTATGGGGCGCCGATCTACGTGCGGCACGAAATCGTCCATAGCCGGCATGTCGTGAACTCGCTTCGCGACAAGGGCGCCGTGTTTGTGGAGGAATTGGGGGAAGTGCCGGAAGGTTCGGTGGTGATCTTCAGTGCCCATGGAGTTGCCAAGTCGGTCTGGGACGAAGCGAATCGGCGGGGATTACATGTGATCGATGCGACCTGTCCGTTGGTCATCAAAGTGCATAACGAGGTCAATCGCGACTATACGCAGGGGTACGATCTCATTCTAATCGGCCATGCCGGCCATCCTGAAGTGATCGGGACGCTCGGGCAGATTCCGGACAAGTTCCACCTGGTCTCGTCGGTAGAGGATGTCAAGAAGCTGCAGGTCGATCAAACGCATGATCTTTCGTACGTCACGCAAACGACGTTGAGTGTCGATGAATGTCGGGATATCGTCGGGGCGCTTCATGAACGGTTCCCGCATATCAAGGGACCTCACCAAGAAGATATCTGTTATGCGACACAGAATCGGCAAAATGCGGTGAAGGAGCTGTCCTTGCTGGTGGATGTCATCCTGGTCATCGGTTCTCCCAATAGTTCGAACTCCAACCGGCTGCGAGAGCTGGGGGAGCGGTGCGGGATTGCGTCCTACCTGATCGATGCCGCCTCCGACATCAATCCAGAATGGCTCGCCAATGTGAAAGCGATCGGGATTACGGCTGGCGCTTCGGCTCCGGAGGTTCTGGTTGAAGAGGTCGTGACCTACCTCAAGACCTTTGGACCTGCCGAGGTTGAAGACCTGACGGTGATCGAGGAAGACGTTGAGTTTCTCCTCCCTAAAGAGCTGATTACCATCGAGTCTTCCAACAGATCGGTCGAGGCTCAGGCGGGGTAATCGCCTTGCGCTCCCATCGTCCCACTCCCTAAGTATTGTAGGCTCCTCTCGCCAGTCATACCACCGGCGGTGTTTTCCTTTGATTTTTTCCGTTGGCCTGTGTTACAAAACCGGGCATTCTTTCCCTGTGAGTTGTCTCGATACACGCTACCGAAGGAGTCGCCGATGTATTTGAAATCCCTTGAAATGGCGGGGTTTAAGTCGTTCGCGGAGGCCCGGATCGAATTCCCCGATGGCGTCACGGCCATTGTGGGGCCCAACGGAAGCGGGAAGAGTAATGTCGTCGATGCGATTCTCTGGGTACTCGGGGAACAGAGCACCAAGGCTCTGCGCAGCGAGAAGATGGAAGATGTGATTTTTAACGGGACCGAGATGCGCAAGCCTCTTGGCCTAGCCGAAGTATCGCTCGTGATCAGTGGCCTGGATCGGATCAATGTGGATCCCTTGTCCGGGCTTTCCAGCCAGCTGTCTGAATATCAGGAACTCATGATCACGCGCCGCCTGTACCGGAATGGCGATAGCGAATACCTCATCAATAAAACCGTCTGCCGATTAAAGGATGTTCGGAGCATCCTGCTTGATACCAGGGCCGGGACCAAAGGTCATACGGTGATCGCTCAGGGGCAGATCGATCAGATTCTCAACGCCTCACCCCAAGACCGGCGCGAGTTGATCGAGGAAACCGCCGGGATCGTTCGGTATAAAAAACAGAAGGCCGAAGCGTTACGCAAGTTGGATGCGACACAGCAGAATCTCTTGCGCGTGCGGGACATTATTGCCGAAGTGAAGAAGCAGTTGAATTCGCTCGAGCGTCAAGCCAGGCAGGCACGGTCCTATCAGACGTTGCACCAGGAGGCCAAATCGCTGGAGATTCAGCTGCTCACGAATGAGTATCGCGTGCTTCGAACGACGATCACGGAAGTCGAGGCGGAGTTGCAACAGCTGGGAGATCGCGAGTCCGAACAGGCCGCCGGCTTGGCACGGTTGAGCACAGAGCTTGAGCAGGTCAAATTCGCGATGGCCACGGCGAGCGAGGCGATCGGGCAGCGGCGCGAGGAACTGTCGAAAGTCGAGCAGCAACAGGCGCAGGCCTTGACGGCCGCAGAAGTCGAGCGTAATCGCGGTGAGCTCTATGTGCAGCAGCAGAGCCAGGGGGGGCAGGAGCTCGAGCGCCTCACCCAGGAGCAAGCGCAGGGGATGGCCGAAATTGCGGCGCTAGAGGGTCTGCTGGTCGCGCTTGAACGTGAATGTACGGAGCGTGAGCAGGCCTTCGCGACGCTTGAGCAGGAGATGAAAGAGCTGGTTCATCAGCGCACTGCGGCCTTGGCAGAGGAAGAGCGAGGGCGCCGGGACGTCCTCAACCTGGCGGTATTGGTCGCCAATACCGAGCAGACACTGGTTCAGTTGGCTGCTCGCATTCAAGAGGCGACGGATCGTGAGGTCCGTCTGGCCCGTGAGCGGGAAGATTTTCAGCTGCAGCATGTCACGACAACGGACAAGCGCGAGGCGCTCAAGCAGGCCTGTCAGGAGGCAGAGCAGTTGGTGGCTGATCTGCGACGGCAGAAGCAGGGCGTCGAAGAGGAAAGCGAGCGCGTCGCGGCCGAGTTGGTCGAGGTCGATCAGTTGGTCCTTCGTCAGTCGGAAGAGTTAGCGGCAGTGGATTCCCATCTCCGGGCATTGGAAGGTGTGTTGCAGGAAGATATGGGCTATGGGCGGCGTGGCGATGAAGAATCGACGGCGCTCAAAGCTTGTAGCGGAGTCCGCGATGCCATTGCCGAGTGGTTGGCGGTCCCTGCCGGATGGGATCGGGCTGTGGAAGCGATTTTGGGCGAGCGGGTCAGGGGCTGGTTCGTCGATAGTCCCGCCGCCGCGTGTGATGCGATTGAATTTCTCAAGGGGAAAGATCTCGGGCGGGGCACATTTATTCCCCAGCATCCTCGATGGACAGTTCGGGATGCAGGAGCTCAACAATGGTGGGCCTCGGTGCAGGGTCAGCCTGGTGTGGTGGGTCGTGCAGTCGATTTGATCCCTGTTCAGGGCGAACGCGAAGCGGCTCGCAACTATCTCTTCGACCGGATTGTATTTGTCGACACCCTCCAGGATGCGACGGCATTGTGGTCTCAGTTATCCGTCGGGGCTCCCGATGGACCGGTTCTCGTCACCCGTGCCGGGGAAATTCTGGATGCGGCTGGGACGATCACCGGTGGACAGGTCAGTGCGACGGGGGGTGTGCTGCAACGGCGACGAGAGGTCTTGCAGCTGGATGCGCAGCGTCTGTCGCTGACGGGTTCTGTCGACGAGGGCAAGCAGCGGCGGGAACGATTGCTGGCGCAGGGACAGGAGTTGCGAGAACAGGGCCGGCAACTCGTCGAGTCGCTCCGCGACGCAGAAATGCGCGGGCTCTCATTGCAAAAAGACGAAGCAGGGCTTCAGCACGTGCTGGGGAATCTCTCTCAGCGAATCGATACGTTGATGAGTGATGCACAGCGAGGCTCGGCGGAGGTGGAGCGGCTCATGCATGACACGCGTTCCTCCGAAGCACAGCTCGCGCAGTGGATGGCAGAGAAGGCCGGCCAGGAAGGCGAGCTCAGTCGCGTGCGTGAGCGGGTGGGACAGATCGATCAGGACAAGCAGGGGCTTCAGGAGCGATTCACCGAAGCGCAGTTGGTTGCACAGGATATCAGGACGACTCGTGAGCATCATCGGCGCGACCTCCTACGGATTGAGCAGGAGCAGCAGGACGCGATCGCGCGGATCGAGGTCGTGACGCGCCATGTCGAAGGGCTGACTGTCTCAATCGAGCAGAGCCGGGCCGAACGGGAACATCAAGAAATGCGTTGTCGTGAGTTCGGCGAATCGGCTGCCCAAGTGAAGGCGCAGTTGGTCGAATTGCAGGAATCGCAGGCGCAGGATATGGCGGCGGCGCAACAGCTCGATGCCGGGTTGGAGGAGGTTCGCCGCGCGGTGTCGTCTCTTCGTGAGTCCCGCTTGGCGGTGGAGGTCAAGAAAGCAGAAGTCCGGATGCAATTGGGGACGGTCGAGTCTACGCTCGCTGGTACGTACCAAGTCGATCTCATGACGCTGCTCGATGCCCCGGTTGTGGAGATGACGGCTGAGCAGCTCTCTCTCGGCGAGGCGCCGATTCCTGAAGACCGTTCAGCCGTGAACGAGATGGCGATGAGGGAGCAATTGCAGAAACTTCGCGAGAAACTCGATCGCCTGGGGCCGATTAATTTGGCGGCGATTCAGGAGCATCAAGAGTTGGATCAGCGGTATCAATTTCTCACGACGCAGGAACAAGATCTCTCCACTTCCATCAGTTCACTCAAGGAAATCATTCAGCGGATCAACCTCACCACGAAAGATATGTTTGCCAGCACCTTTGCCGAGCTCCAGCAGAAATTCAGCGAGGTATTCGTGAAGTTCTTTCCTGGGGGCCGTGCTGAGCTGCAATTGGTCGAGGTTCCCGCGGATGAGACAACAGAGAGCCGTGGGCAGCAGGATCCCGGCGTCGACATCGTGGTGCAGCCACCTGGAAAACGCTTGAAGAGCATGACCATGCTCTCGGGTGGTGAGAAGACCTTAACGGCGATGGCCCTGCTTTTCGCGAGTTTTCTGATCAGGCCAACGCCGTTCTGTATCCTCGACGAAATCGACGCACCGCTGGACGAAGAGAACATTGGGCGCTTTACCAGCGTCTTACGGGAACTCTCCGCGGATGCACAGTTCATGGTCATCACGCATAACAAGCGGACGATGGCCATTGCAGACTCCCTGTTCGGGGTCACGATGGAAGAGCCGGGTATTTCAAAAATCGTGTCGGTGAGACTGGGGAGCTTGCAGCCGGTCTAAGCAGAACAAAGTAGCTAAAACATGCATACTTCAGAGGACTTCCGCCTCTCTGTTTCTTGACTCGGGGTAGGGTGTCTGTTATATACCCACAACGGGTAGTACTACGGGCATACGGTTCGTAGTTCGAGCTCATACGGGGACGACGCGAGTCATGCGTATAGTCCCATCCACCCGCAGCTTTCCACAGAACAATATAATGAATCTGATTCGAGCGTTTCTGGATCGTCTATCGGATAGCCTCTTCGTCTCCGTGCCGGAGAAGTTGGGGATGGCGACTGAGTTGTCCAAGGCTCCACCGCTACGTCTGGTGTCGGACAAGCCACTGCTTTCCACGCCAATCGATCCTGCGATGCGCCGGCCACCCAGCCATTCCGTGAGTCCCGTGGATGCGCTTGACGACGCGGTTCGGCGTAGTCAAGCCTGGTTTTTGTCCAAACAAGATACATCCGAAGGCTATTGGGTTGCGGAGCTTGAAGCCGATACGACTTTGACCTCTGAGTACATCATGCTGCGGAGGTTCCTCGATCGGGTCGATCCGGAACGCGAGCGCAAGGCGGTGCGCTACCTCCGCGCCATGCAATTGCCCGATGGCGGCTGGCCGATTTTCTACGGTGGCCCTTCGGAGATCAGCGCCTCGGTCAAAGCTTATTTCGCCTTGAAGTTGAGCGGTATTTCCGCCGACGAGCCCTACATGCTCCGCGCCCGCGACTGTATTCATGCCAAGGGCGGCGTGGTCTGTGCGAATGTCTTCACGAAAATCACTCTGGCCTTGTTCGAGCAGTACGATTGGGAAGGCCTTCCGAGTATGCCGCCGGAGATCATGCTTCTGCCGAAGCGGTTCTACTTCAGCATCTATGCGATTTCCTATTGGTCGCGCGCCGTCCTGATTCCCCTGTTGGTGGTGTTTGCGAATCAGCCGGTCTGCCGTATTCCCAAAGAGCAGGGGATCGACGAACTCTATATCTTCCCCCGGGCGGAGATTCGCTATCGCGACGTGCCACCGTTCAATAAGGATCAACGCTGGTTCACCCCGCATAATTTCTTCGTCCAATTGGACGGGGTGCTTAAACTCTACGACCGGATGCCGCTGAGTTGGTTGCGCGAGAAGGCCTTGCATAAGGCGGCCACCTGGATGTTGGACCATATCAAGGGCAGTGGCGGGTTAGGGGCAATCTATCCGGCCATGGCGAACTCGATCGTGGCGCTTCGCTGCCTCGGGTATCAGGTCGACGATCCCTTGGTCCGGAAGGCCTTCCAGGAAATCGAATCGCTGGAAGTCTACAGCACCGTGTCGATCGGCGATCAGCGCGTCGAGGCCCTACATCTCCAGCCCTGCCACTCTCCCATCTGGGACACGGCATTACTGATGAATGCCTTTATTGAAACCGGGATGCCGCAGGACCATCCCTCGCTCCAGAAAGCGGCTGCGTACTTGGCTTCCCGTCAGACGAAAACGGTTGGAGATTGGAAGTTCTCGGCCCCCAACGCAGAACCGGGAGGCTGGTACTTCCAGTTTGAAAACGAGCTCTATCCTGATGTGGATGACTCGGCCGTTGTGTTGATGGCGTTGTCGAAAGTTCGAATGGCTCAGACGTCTGAATTGCAAGAATCGATTCAGCGGGGAACGAACTGGGTGCTCGCCATGCAAGGGTCCGATGGCGGCTGGGGCGCGTACGACAAGGATAATAATCGCATCGTGTTCAACTATATCCCCTTTGCCGACCACCATGCCTTGCTCGATCCGAGTACGTCCGACTTGACTGGCCGTTGTCTCGAGATGCTTGCAGCGCTGGGCTACGATCAGACACACCCCGCTGTGGGGCCGGCTCTCCGGTTTCTGAAGCGAGAGCAGGAAGCCGATGGCAGTTGGTATGGCCGGTGGGGCGTCAATTACATCTATGGCACCTGGTCCGTTCTGGCAGGCTTGCGAGCGATCGGGGTGGATCTTTCGGAGCCCTATATTCAGCGTGCGGTCGCCTGGCTTGAGTCGAAACAGAATCCCGATGGCGGCTGGGGTGAGTCTTGTCATTCGTACGGCGATGACCCTGAGTGGAGCGGGAAGGGAGACAGCACCCCGTCTCAAACGGCTTGGGCCATCATGGGCCTGATGTCGGCCGGGATGACCGATGCCTTCAGTGTCGCTCGCGGCATCCAGTATCTGCTCCGCCATCAAATGAAGGATGGCTCGTGGGAAGAGGTNNCGCCATACAGGCACCGGTTTCCCTCGGGTGTTTTATCTTCGCTACCATTGGTACTGCCAATATTTCCCGCTATGGGCCTTGGCCATGTACCGGAACTTACGGACGCGCGGACACATGCGAGCGGATGAAGTGCGCGAGCAGGTCTTGGCATCCGGGTGTCATCGAGCCGACCGTTGATCGCTCCGCTGGCCTCCGCCATGTCGCGGGGTCGCCTCGCTGAGGATCGTTGATGCATCCCATCGCCATCTTTGTTGCGACTCGCTGGGAACTCCAGGCGGTTCAGCAAGCAATCGTCACGGATCGTGTGACGACCATTGCCGGAGTCCGCTGCCGGATTGGGCACCATGGGCAGCGTGTCTACTGGCTCATTCAAACCGGCGTCGGTCCCGCTGCCGCCAGCGCAGTTGCTGAAAAGGTGTTGAAGGCGCAGCCGATGTCCTTGGTCATATCTACGGGTTTTGTCTGCGCGCTGATACCGGCTGAAGTGGGAGACCTCATCGTGGGGACCGCTGTGTCGTCTGTGCCGAGTGACGGAGCGGGGG
>CXWL01006347.1_pt1 | contig 14788 bp, 9 predicted proteins | sample 590931 | NCBI WGS metagenome assembly CXWL01 (sample SAMEA3498368, study PRJEB10139) | groundwater metagenome | biome: water well; material: biofilm material | place: Germany | collected 2015-04-27 | reverse complement strand
ATCGTGGTCGGAGTATCGCCGAATGTATAGGAGCTATAGGCCATCGATTCGTCTTCAAACCCGAAATACTCATGCTGCAGGTGCATCTGATCGATACCGAATGGCTCGCTGCGATAGTTGATCGCCCGGCCACCAGGACGATAGGCATCTGTCAACGGATCGCGCTGCGGAAGGAAGTCGCCCTTCTTGTTCAACGGACGGAAGGCTTCATCGCCGATTTCGTGGTAGAAGAGCACGAACTCACGGAAATCCGGTCCGGACCCATTATCAATATTCACCTCCCAGCCGCTCCTGGCCTCCGGCGCCGGGCCTCCACTTCCAAGTGCATTGAGATACTTCGAGCCCTTTGGCTCTACGATGAACGCACCGAAGAGGCCCAGGACCGTTAGTTCGCGGTCATGGCTGTAAGAGTGAAACTGCCGGACCCCCTCCTGCATCTGCGGGTGGATGTACCACTCGAACTCCTGCGCCTTGCCCGGAGCCACAATGGACTCGGGATTCGTCGTCGTGGCTGGCTTGCCGGTCGCACTCACGATCATGCTGGAGGCGCTGATGAACAGACTACCGTCCTCGCTCTCCATCTGGTTGCGGAGCGTCATTTTCACGCAATCGCCCTGATTGGCGCGCAGCACCAAGGGTTGAATCATGTCGCCTTGTAACCCGGTAGACACAGCCCCTGGATCGAAGCCGTCTTTGTCGCGAGACACTTTGTTCTTGGCTTCCTCACTGCGAATCTTGTCGAGGTCCTGGGTCAACGCATACATATAGCCTGGATAGAAATCGAGCCAGCGGTTGAGCGTGATCTCAACATTGATCATCGAGACATCGTACTGCTTGACCGGCACACCGGCGGGGCACTTCCCGCCCGATGTCATGACCGGCTCGCCTTTGGACCCATCGGACATGAGCAGGAAGCTGCTGCCGTCCTGGCCCATGTACTGGTGCATCATCGACATCTCGTTGAACGCTCCGGAGGTCTGCTGTGCTTTGGCATCCTTCTGCGCCTGCTGTTCNNGGAGGTCTGCTGTGCTTTGGCATCTTTCTGTGCCTGCTGCTCGAGCTTCTCCATCAGGCGATGGTGCTGCATCTCCATCTTCCCCGAACGGTCAGGCCGCCCTTCGATCGTATCCTCGACGATGGTCTGCCCCTTCAATTGCTGGGTCCAGCCAGGCAGCGCAACCGGGGTCGCATGGCCTTCGTGCGACGACTCCCCTGGACTTGCGGCAAACAGCCATGGCGTCGCCACCAAGCTGATCGCCAAAATGACACTATGCAACATCAGCGAAAGGCTGCTGCGCCTTTGCTGACGCCGTGGTTGAACCGGCAAAGATCTCATACCTCGGCCTCCTCTCCTTGATGTACTCGCCGTTATCGGCGAGTAAGTGACTAATGACCCGTTACTCGTCTCTCGTGAACTGATCTGCAGATTTTTTTGATCTTTATTGTATTTGCGAATCAATAATAGATCAATAAGACGCTTCATGTCCATGGCCTTCATTAAGCGCTGGTGAAGGCTTCCTCCTTGCGGAGGAGAGGGTTATTCGGAGGCCGGTCCTAATCACCCAGACCTTCACCAGCGATCACACGTATCCGCAACTTACATGCCCCGGCATGGATACCGGCAGAATATGCTGCTTACTCTGCATCAGCCCTCACAATTCGCAATCGACGGTTGGGTAAAACCAATAGCGTGGGTCGGTCAAATTTCTACAAAACTAGACAGTCGTGAGCAAGGCTAAGTCGTCAGCGCGCAATTTCAATCAGATGGGCTGTCTAATTTAATGGACAGTTATCACGGGAAGATGAGGCAGAAGTGGGCAGACCTCAGGACCATGAGCAAGGAAATGAAACATGAGGAGCACGGATGGGCCGCATAACCAGGTGCGAAAAACCCATACAGAAGAACATTCCCGCAGGATGCTCAAGAGGGCATCCAACTAAGCCGCAAGCAAATCAAAACTGGAGGAGTATCCTTTGGGGCACAATGGGAAATGCGTCTCTCGGCACACCTGGGTTAGATGGGTTAGAAGAACGATCTTTTTCTAAGCATTCTCCTAGGGTCCAGTTTGAGACGAGGTACGATTGGCAGTGCCCTGCAAATCCATATCGAGGAGAACGGCGCTGCCGGGTTCTTTGGAATTGAGTCGGATCGGCATCCGATCGACGACCAGTTTGATCAAGGGTACCGCAACGATATGCGGAGCCTTATCCGAGGGATTGGAATAGAGTCCGAGTCTGACATTCTTCGGCCGCTCACTTGCCGTCAACTGAGGCTTCAGGCTTGCGTCCACAAATCCTACCAGCATTCCGCTTCCGTCAGCGAGTTTATGAATCTCGAACGCATTGGAGACGGGCGGTACCTGTTCGATCGAAAGATCCGGACTCTGCGTGATTAAGGCCATTCCCAGGAGTTTGGGCGTAATAAATCCAAAGCTCCCTGTTGGCGCGACCGAGAAGCGGATCACCGAGGTAGAGGCACTGAGTTGAGACACGCCGTTTTTAACCCGCAATTGACGCCGTAAATCAGTTTCGCTTCCGGACGCCTCGATAAAAACCGTTCCCGGTGCAGCTTTCTGCACCGGGAACACCTCCGTCTTACCTCCTTGTGCCCCAGCGAGTGAGGCCGGAACGAGGCTCATGAGAGTCAGGACCAACAGGGAACCGGCGATAAGGTTAGGAACAGGCCGGGTTCGAGTCAATTGTGTGACGCAGCCAGGCATGAATGTGAGTCCTCCTAGTACGGCGAAAAAGAATGAGTCTCTCGGACAACGGATGTCACTTCTCTTTATCAAGATTGCTTATACGGTGCAATCGAGCAGGCTCCGGAAAAATATCATGCACGCAGGGTGCTCAAAAAGTCGTCCTCGTCGTTTGTGAATCCCTCACCTATCGATATCCACTGACACGACATGCGATAAAGCGGCGTGGCTCCGACTCACCGTCTCATTAACCACTCAATCGGGTGTGCCGGGTTCGCCGCGAACATAGTAGGAGAAGCGAGGCCCTCTTCGAGGTTCCGGCGAGAAGGAACACGAAAATTGACCGACGCCCCGAGGGAATTTCCGAGGGCTGCCACCCGCTGGAACCCCAAAGGGTCGATCCGGGAGGCATGGGCACGTCAGCCCTGTACACCCCCTGCTTCTTTCACATCCTTCGCGCAGCGGAAACCCATCCAGTTCATCTTGGTGTTGGGATCGGTTCCATTACGCTGCGCGGTTCGCACGCTCGGCGTGCTGTCGACCCAGCCTCCGCCACGGAAGCTTCGCTGGGTCCCCTGCTCCGGTCCCTTGGGATTCATTTCAGGCGCAGTCGCATAATACTTGGGATCATACCAGTCGGCCACCCATTCGGACACGTTACCCGCCATCTGGAACAAGCCGTAAGGACTCACTGCATTGTCGTACTTATCCACGGAAATGATGGGCGGATAAAGCAGAAGCCGTTCAGGACGATCGCGTACCGGACCGGATAAACCGGTCCGGCCGAAGTTCGAACGGGACAGGCCTGCTGGCTGATTGCCCCAGGGATAGATCCGCCCGTCCTCTCCGCGTGCCGCCTTTTCCCATTCGGCTTCGGTCGGAAGGCGCTTGCCCGCCCACGTGCAATAAGCATCGGCTTCGGCCCAGGACACGTGCATCACAGGATGATTGACCATGGTCTCCTGGAAGTTACCGCCGTCATACTGCCAATCGATGAGCGGCGGAAGATCCTTGGCAAGGACAAACTTCAGGAATTGCACGGTGCTCACTTCGAACTTGTCGATCTCGTAGGCGTCCAGATAGATCTTCCGTTGGGGGAACTCCGCCGGATAGGCATTGCGGTCAATCTTCCTGTCACTCCCCATAATGAACGAACCAGCCGGAATGAGGACCATCTCGTCGTGAGCCGGCAGCTTCACCCGCTCGGCGGCAATCTTCTTTCCTTCGGGAGTCCATTCCCGGACGACGTCGGATACATCCAACGCATGAACCAATCCACCGATTCCGATCAACCCTGAAATCACAACACTCCCGATGATTCCGAATACTCGCACGATCCAACCTCCTTGCTGCGTTACATGCCAGGCCCAACAGGCTCCGGGGCTTCTTGTTTATTGAAATCTTCCAATGGCTGAAAGTTGACCGGCAGGTTGAAGAGGTAGTCTGAGACCGACCGCAGCTTCACATGCTGGTACTCCACAATCCAGCTCCCGTCTTTCCTTGCCAGCTTCATCGGAAAATGAATATCTGTGGCGACCCACTGATAGTACACCTCAACCTGCTCCCCTTGCTTCGTCGTCACTTCATACAGGATCGTCGGATGCTCCTCGCGCACTTCCGTGCCGATCTCCTGCCGCAACACTTCTCCCTCCAGCTTTTCACTCACCCTGAGATCCTGATCAGGACTATAGGGCATCGTTTTGAAGTGTTTCATCCGCGAGAGCAGCAACCAGACGACCTGCTTGTCCTTTCGCACAATACTCACGTTGACCGGCCCAGTCGAATGGTGCTCGATCCGCCACATCATATCGCGGTAATAGATGTTGGCCTTGTGCGTTCGGCCATCGATCTTGGTCACTTGATCGGCAGTAAACTCCAGCGCCCAGGCCGGCAGACCGACGAGCAACAGGCTACAAGCAATCCAGAGGACGAGAGCGGTCTGACGCATCGCGGAAGATTCTACCATAGGCCCATGCTAGCGTTCATCTGACCGGTTATGATCCAAATCCAAAGATAGAAATTCCATCATGTTCGTTGGGTAGGGGTCTCCATGGGTTGTAGCCCGCACCCCTCTTTTCACTCGTGAGAGAGCGTGGGAGTCCTGTATGTCCATCCCCTGCTGGCAAATGCTCGTGCAAAGACAGGGTCTATTTTTTCTGTTGAAGAAGGTGAAGCAGAGCCCCTGCCGCAGTAGCCCGCACAGCGTCATTCGTGTCGTGGAGGGCCTCCTTCATGAGGGGAACAAGTTCACGATCCCCAATATGTCCTAGGGATCGAAGCGCCACAATCTTCGGACCGGGAAGCGGGTCAGCCGTCAAACTGGTTAACAGGGAGATCGCACCGGGAGCGTTGGCCTTGCTCGCCTTCCCAAGGGCAAAGGCCGCAGAGGCACGCATGGCTATATCGTTCTGTTGGGCCAGTGATTGTGCAGTGGCGGCCACCGTCGAGTAGGGTTGGCCAAGCTGGAGCAACGCAGCAATCGCTGAAGCACGGACAGTAAAGTTGCCGTCACTGAGCGCCTGCGTGAGCACCGGCACCGATTCCGTCCCCCCCAGATCCGCCAGGCTCCCCACCGCAGATTCGCGCACAGCGGGAATAGGGTCTTTCAATAATTGCTCAATCTGTCCCCTCGCCTCTTTTCGTCCAAGATGCCCCAACCCCCTGACCGCAGCCCCGCGAACGGAGGGCTGCTTGTAGGTCAACGACTGGATCATTATCGAGGCGCCACGCTGGTCTTTCAATTCGGCGATCATGCGAATCGCGTCGGCACGATCCTCGGGATTCAGCGACTCTGCTGCCTGCTGCAATTGAGTCCATGCATCCTTCTTACCAAGCCTGATCAAGGCACCATAGGCCGCGATACGAACTATAGGGAGTTCGTCCTTGGTAGCCGATTCGACTAACGACATGACTCCTGGATCTCCCGTTCTGCCGAGCGCTTTCACCACGCGAGCCTTCACCAATCCTGCCTGATCATCGATCGCTGCGCGTAATCTTGTCGATTTCCTCCCCGCCTCGGATCGGCCGAGGCCCTCAACGGCGAGAGCACGGACTGGTCCAGACCCGTCGCTCAAGCCATCCTCAAAATAGGGAACGACTTCGTCCGAATCCACTTCTTTGAGCGCGGTGTAGGCTGCCCCGCGCATTTGTTCACGCATGTCCTTCACCATAACGACAATGAACCCCAGCGCCATCTCTCGGAGGAGGGGTACCTCATCTTGCTTGAGTGCGAGCTCCAGCTTGTCATACTCGCCGAGTGCATCCTTGGGATTCCCGAGCTTGAGAAGGGAGCGGATTTTCAGCCGGCGAACGTCTGGAGCGATACTCTGCTCCTTTTCCAGCTTGGCCAACTGCGCAAGTACCTGTTCATACTGTTTCTTGTCGAAGGCCTCTTGCACATCCTTGGGAACAGATGAGATCCCGGCAGCCAGCAGCAACCGATCCGCTCCATTCCACAGAGATAACCAGGCAACTGCAACTGCGGCCAACAGACGCCAACGACACGAACGCCTGTGCAAAATCAGCTCTCTCATCGTCTCCCTATCCCCGTCCTCGCGGCACGGTCGCCGTCATGCGCTTTTTGTATCCTGGTGGCTCTTCAAAATAATAGGCCGGCTGAGGAGACAGTCTAAATCGTTGATACTCAAACGCCCACTCCCGATCCCTGCTGACAAGCTTTAAGACCACTCCCGTGTCCCGATCCACCCATTCGTAGAACCGCTCGACTCGACCATGGTGGTCCGTCTGAACTTCAAAGAGCTGAGTCGCACGACCAGCCACCGTTGCGTCGCCAACTAGAAGTCGGTCCCGCTCCCCTGGTAAGGCGGGCCAAACCGGGAGCAGATCATCGGGGTCGAGCCCTGTCACCAGCAATTCTTTTTGTTGCGCCAGCAGATACCAGGTCTCTGATTTATCCAACCGGATGATTTCGATTGCTGCATGCCCGCGCTCGGTTCGAAGAGCATACTTATACTCCAGCCGAACACGGTCTTCCTTCGCAAATACTTGCGCATGGTATTGCCGCCCCTTGATTGTCTTGACCAGCGAACCGGAAAATTCCACCGAGAAAATGGCTGCGTCATCAGCCGCCGCATAGCATGGCAGCACTTCCTGCCCCACCCACAGGACAAGCCAGAGGCAGAGCCCCCATTTGCAGGCCTCCTTACCCGCGACAAAAGACATGAGCGTTCAGTGCTGATGCTCTACGAATGGCTGGATGTCTACTGAATACCCCAGCGTGTCCGGACCGAAGCGGGGATTATCCATCACCTTAAAGGCGGAACGGTTCCCTTTCGGAGCGAGGAGGGAGAGATGCTCGACCAGCTTGCCGTCCGGCTGGATCGTAACCATCTTTGTAACGCCGGGGCCGGTCTGAGGATGCCACACCACCAACTGATAGGTGCCTGGCGGGATGTTTTCGATGCTGAAAGCTCCGTTCTGATCGGTCAGCGTGTAGTAGGGATTGTTGACGGCCATCGCCCAACTTTCCATATAGGCGTGGAAACCACACTGCATGTAGAACGTCCGACGTCCCCTGTTCAAATAGAGCGGCCCGACCAACGACTTGCCCGGTGCATGGTTGTGTATCGCATGGATGTCGCCTCGGTGGTGCTGATGGTTCATGACCAACGGTGTATTGAACAACACGCGCGCGCCGGCTTCAATCGAGGTCTCGTAGCCTTGAATATCGTGCATGACCGGATCCATGTTGATGACTTCCACGGCATGGCCGTTCCGAACGATGGTCATGAAGGGAGCAAACTGGCAATCCCTTGCTTCTATCAGGGGGACCGATAACTCAAATGGTTTACCCGCGTCAACGCCTTCCAGCAAGACGAGGGCATCCTTTAGCCCACCATGCTGATTCACCACGAAATCACGAAGGAGCCGCCAACCACGTCCATTGGAAATACGCCCACAGTAGACTGGATCGGGAAACGTGATGAGGTTGAAACCTTTGGGTTCCGGAACGGCACCATTGAGTGTGATCGTCCCCTGAACCGTCCCGCCATGCTGTACCTCGATCAGATCGTAGGCAAGTGTGGGAACAGCACAGGCTAGCACGAATGCCACGATCACTGCCGCCCCACTCTCCTTGCGTTTCATCATTTTTACCCTTTGTTTGTTGCGCCTGCCCTAAACCCTGCCGAAGCATTCACATTTGACGCCTCAGGGCTTCTGTGGTTCCAGTGTCAGCCTGATATCTAGTGAGCCAGACACAGCCCTATCCTATCAAACTGCCTTCCCAAAGAAAAAGGGGGAAGCCGTTGGCCTCCCCCTTCTCCTGATTCATCTCTTTCTGCCAACTGCAGGAGGTGCGGTCTTACTTCGTTGCGACAGGAAGGATCTGCACCGGTTGTTCAACCGATACACTCTTCATTCCTGCACCGGCCCCGCTAAGAGGCAGCAATCGTGTATCACCTAACGGCAGCACACGCACATAGCCCCACTGTCCGGATTGGGAATACGGCAGCCGCTGGTTGCTGTACACATACTCGCCCGGCAGGCGATAGGGTCCGCCAGCCGATGGCAAGAACGCATCCAGCACTTCGGAACCGGCAAACTCGACTACGCTGATCAGATCCGCGCCGCGCATGAAGGGCTCGATCGGCCACTCATGTTTTTCGACGCTGAACATCCCATTCTGCTCATTGCTCGCCCCGATCACATGGATACGCACCGGATCACCTGTGTGCGCTTCGATCACCGGCGTGGACGGATCCTCCGGCTTTTCCACCTTGCAAGGCTGGAACATCTTGCCCAGCGAGCAACCCTGCTCTTCGCGATACTTGTACGGCTCAGACCGATAGTTGATACCGGTCAGACCCGCAACATTCTGCACATAGGGCATGAAGCTCGTGCCGATGATGTTGTCTTCATCTTGGAAGAACAACGCCACGTCGCGATAATTCGCCCGCGTCTCGTTGCCGGGGACTGAACGATCGATGATCACGTCGGCAGCCCAAGCGTTCTTGTTGGTGAGATCGGCCCCGGTCTTCGAATCCCGATACTTAGACCCTTTCGGACCGACCACCACGGCTCCAAACAACCCGTTGCGCGGATTCGTCATCACGTTACCCCAATCCCACACCAGCGACGTGGTTTCACCGTTGGACGGATCTGCGTAGTAGGTATAGGTCCGCTCGGCGCCAGGAGCGATCGTCTGATCGCCTGAGTTGTTGCCGACGTTGGCACCCATCGAATCCTTCGGATCGAAGGCCAACCCGATCGCGGAGAAGGAGGCCTTGCTCTCCTTCATCTTGTTCTTCAGACTGACCTTGACGCAATCGCCGACATTCACACGAAGCGTGAGCGGCATCGGATGTGTACCGCTCGCTACCTTCACGGCATCTTCCTCCAAGGCGTAGATCTTGGCCTCGGGGTTACTGATTTGTATCTTCCGTTCGAAGTCCACCTCAATGGACTCCGGTGCCTTCGCGTTAAACTTCATCGATGGATATTCCAAGGCCACCACGTTGAAGTTCTTCACCGGGGCGTCTGCCGGACAGACCGGCAATGCCTTGGGAATCTCGCCCTTGATGGAGAACCCGGCCGGCAGCTTCTTCAAGTCGGCCTGCTCCTTGTCATAGACGCGGATGATACCCCAGCCGCCCTCGGAAAACTTTGATGACCGGCCGTTGAAATGTATGTAGTCACCCGCTTGCAGCCGCGGCCCACCGGCCTGTGGCACTACGAGGTCGTAGCGCTCCGCAATCCCGACGTGCATCGAATTCTTCCGGTTTGCATCGCCCGCGTAGCGTTCGCTCAAGAACGTATGACCGGAAATGGTCCAAGTCATCGTCTCGTTCATCAGCGTATGCAACAACCGGAACACCATCGTATCTCCCGTGTAGGCACGCAGCAACGGTGTATAGGGATCGCCGTGGATCTGGCTATTGAACACCTGAGACACATCAGGATTGGTGGCCAACCGCTGAGCGATCGGAGCCGCCCGGAAGTTTAAGCCACTTCCGGTGGTATGGGTTCCACCGTTCAAGAACGGCATCGGCGTCATATAGAGCTTTTCCGGCATCATGAAGGAAACGGTCTTTCCCGCTTCAAGCGCCACTTCGATCGGCTGCCCAGGCGGATTGCCCGCGGTCACGATGTTGACGGTGTGCGGCACAGTGTCGTGCAACTGCACCATCAATTCACGGAAGCTGTTGTTCACCCCATGCCCCACCGGTTCGACCGTACGGATGTCCGCGATCGGACCGCTCCTGATAGGCTTCCCGGTTTTTGGATCATGATAGGTTGATCCAACTGGCTCCGCGATGAAGGTCCCGAACCCGCCATGCGGCCACGTGGTTGCGCCGAATGCGTGGTCGTGCCAGAACACGGTTCCCACGTCCGCATCGACCCAGAACCGCTGGCGGACGAACTCCACCGTCACGATGTCATTCGCCGGGTGATCGTTCTTCAATCCCTTGGTCAAGGTGATCGTGTTGCCACTAATCCCCTTGATTCGTGAGATTTCGTTGCCCTTTACATTGTCGGCGCCGACGAGTATCAGCGTGCCGACATGGTATTGGCCCGCATTCTTCACCGCGATCGAAGCCGTGCCCTTCTTCGCCGACGCAGTCAGCACCGTGTTCATCGGAGCCGGCAACCCCTTCTTATTATCCTTCTTTAACATCGTGAACGGGCGAACCGATTGTTCGTAGGAGAAACCAGTGATCACGCCGTCCGACGATTGGTTGTCGAACTGCAGGAAATGCCAGTGGGTGTTGATCTTCGATGACTGGAAGTTCGTATAGTCGTCGTCGTCCCACTCGCTAGTCAACGTCCAGTCCAGGCAGTCGTAGATGTTGCCACGGACGACTAATGGATACTTCAGGTCGTCGTTGGCCCGGATTGCCGCCTCTTCTTCATGGAGCACATAGATCAATCCGTTTGGATCGACCACCGCCGGTTCCTTGCCCTGAGCCTTGGCGATCTTGATCGGCAGCTTGATGAAGTGGACATTGTAGTCCTTCCGCCCCGCATTCTCAGGACAGAGGCTCCACACCCCGTTCTCACCCGGCTTCGCCGGTTCGGTGCTCTCTTCCCCATTTGCATCCCGACGAATCATCTCCAGCCACGGCGCACCGGAGTGGTTCGGGGAGAACATTACGCGCTTGCCAAAGTGCGGCGTCAGATGCGGCCAGGCCACCTTGCCGGTCATGGACTCAAACATAATCGGATGCCGCTTACCGGGATGAGTGGACTTGTATTTGGGATTGTCGATCGTGCTTTCCTTCTCGCTCATCGCACGATTGCCGTCCCAGGCCCAATCCAACACCGTGGCATCGTAAGACTGAATCTGCCCCTTTTCGTCGTCCTTGTGACCGGGTTTGCCCATTGTCGGCAACTGCATCGTGACCCAATCCTTCACCGTGACGATGGCCGGGTTGGTATTCCAGTTGCTTTTGCCCTTGTCGGTAATTGTGAATTGTTTACCAAACCAATCGACGGTCTGACCAACCAACTTATCAGACGAGATCGGAGTTTTGATCCGACCCTTGCGATCAGGCAACTCACGGAGGTCAGGCATTACGTCATTCCGGAGATCTCCCTGCTGAATCGTGTTGTACACCCGCCAATAACCCCACATGCCAGCCACATAATGGTGCGCGACGTGGCAGTGGAAGAGAAAGTCGCCGGCCAACTGCTGGCAGAGACCAGAGCCGCATTCCGTCTCCAGGTCAAGGGCTTCCGAAGGCCCGATGACTTCGACATCGACCCGGTCTGTTTTGGCGCGAATCACGGGATACTTCACCGGACCATTCCCTGCCGTCGCCCAGAGATTCATATCATCGATCGCCCGTGGGCTGCGCGGCCACCGGATGGTTCCACCGTGGGGATGGTGCGAGTGGAAGACTTCCGATCCACCGTGCACCAAGCGGAACTTGGCAGGATCTCCGATGTAGGAACGAGGAATTGTCGGGGAGGGATCACCGAACGTATAGGAGCTATAGCCCATAGACTCGTCTTCGAACCCGAAATACTCGTGTTGCACATGCATATTGTTGATGCCGAACGGCTCGCTACGGTAGTTGATCGCGCGGCCACCTGGACGATAAGCATCGGTCAAGGGGTCACGCTGCGGGAGGAAATCGCCTTTCTTGTTCAGCGGACGGAACGCTTCGTCACCGACTTCGTGGTAATAGAGCACGAATTCCCGAAAGTCAGGACCAGTCCCGTTCTTGATCATAACTTGCCAGCCGCTGGAAGCTGGGGTTGCGTCACCGCTGCCGAGCGCTTCCCAATAGGACGAACCGCGTGGCTCGACCACGAAGGACCCGAACATACCCATCACCGTCAGCTCACGGTCCTGGCTGTAGGTATGGAATTGGCGGACGCCTTCCTGGGTGTTCGGATGGATGTACCACTCGAACTCGCCGGTCTTCTTTTCTTCGACGATGGAGTCGGTGTTGGTCGTCGTTGCTGCCGCGCCCGTGGCGCTCACCACCATGCTCGACCCATGGATATGCAGACTGACCGGCCCGCTGCCCTCTTCCAGCTTGTTTGAGAGCTTGATCTTGACGCAATCGCCCTGGTTGGCGCGGATCGTCAAAGGCTGAATCCACTGGGCCTGCACGCCTGGGATAATGGCGCCGGGATCAAATCCTTCCTTATCACGGGCTTCCTTGTTCTTGGTTTCCTCCGCGCGCACCTTGTCGAGATTCTCATCCAGCACATACATATAGCCGGGGTAGAAATCGAGCCACTGATTCAGCGTAATCTCGACATTGATCGCAGATACGTTGTACTGCTTCACCGGGGCCGTGGCTGGACACTTCCCGCCACCGGTCATCGCCACTGGTTCCACGCGAGGATCGGACACGAGGAGCATATCCTGCCCGCCTGCACCATATTGATGCATCATGGCAGAAGTGTTGTACATTCCGGTGTTGACACCCTGCACCTGGGGATCCTGGGCCATATGCTCCATGATCCGCTGATGCTGCTGCTCAACTTTCGCGGATCGATCGGGCTTGCCGCCCATCGCATCCTCGACGATCGTCTGACCTTTGAGTTTCTCTGCCCAACCAGGCAACTGATGGTTCATCACGACGTGCTGCGACGACGTCTGCTCAGACTGTGAAGGATTTTCAGCGGATGCGAGCGGGACCCCGATCAGGGCTATCGCCGCGATCGCGCCGAGCATGCGGGTAAGCACACAACCCCGTAGCTTGTGTATGAACATGGACCGGCCTCCTTAAGATGGTAGATAAAACAGCCAACTGTCTTTTCAATACGGAAATTTCACGCTAAGATAATGAGTTCGTCATCATCCCCGCCTGCCCGATGACCTGAGAGGAGCGCTCATCTTCAATAAGCTTCTGGAAGATACTGAACTTCACATATGCTGTCAACCCCCACATAGTCCCTTACGGCTGCTGATGCGGCCTACACGTGCACTCATGGGGAGTTCCCGCACGGATAGACGAATAGGGTTGGGACCTGGACGTCTGCTGATCTCTTCTTCGATGCGCACACCTCCACTTATGTGCGATAATTAGCGTTATGCTTCTGAAACGCTGGCTGGTGGGCGATCCACTCAAAAGCACACAGGCGAGAGACGAACGCCTATCGAAAACCCTTGCTCTCGCGATTTTCTCCTCGAACGCGATCTCTTCCGTTGCCTATGCCTCGGAAGAGATATTGCTCGTGCTGGTTCTTGCAGGAACAGCCGCCGTTGCCTGGTCCCTGCCCATCAGCCTCGCGATTCTGTTTCTTGTCGTCGTCCTGACTATTTCCTATCGCCAAATCATCTATGAGTACCCCGAAGGTGGCGGGGCCTACATTGTCGCCCGCAATAATTTAGGGGAACTACCGGCACTGACAGCCGCAGGCGCATTGATGATCGACTATGTGCTCACGGTCGCGGTCAGCGTGGCGGCGGGCATTGCCGCTCTCACCTCGGCTGTACCAAGCTTGTTCGAGCATCGAGAAGCTCTCGGGCTGGCCTCTATTATCTTCATCATCGTCATGAATCTACGCGGCGTGCGGGAGTCGGGGAAGTTCTTTGCCGTCCCCACCTACTTTGCCATCGGAGCCCTCGGAGTGATGGTGGCAGTTGGAAGCATCCAGGCCCTGTTAGGACAAGCGGTCTCAGTACTTCCGGACCACAACACGGCGGTCGAAGACCTGACGCTGTTCCTGATCCTTCGCTCATTTGCCGCCGGCTGCTCAGCTGTGACCGGAATGGAAGTGATTTCGAACGGCGTGAAGTCCTTTCGCCAGCCGGAGTCCCACAATGCGTCAACCACCATGATTCAAATGTCGCTCGTTCTGGCAGCGTTATTTATGGGGATCAGCTTCATGGCCGCCCACAATGGAGTCCTGCCAAAAATAGATGAGACGATCGTGTCTCAATTGGCACGGCTCACCTTCGGCACCGGAGCCCTCTACTACGCGCTCCAAATTGGAACGATGCTGCTGTTAGTCCTTGCTGCCAACAGCGCCTTTGCCGGCTTCCCCCACCTTGCGTCGATCCTGGCGCGCGACGGCTATATGCCCCAGCAGATGGCCACCTTCGGCGACCGCTTGGTGTTTTCGAATGGGATCATTATTTTAGGGATTTTCGCCTGCTTCCTCCTGGTCCTCTTTCACGGCGACACGCATGCCCTGATCCCGCTGTATGCCGTCGGCGTGTTCATCTCCTTCACGTTGTCTCAATCCGGCATGGTACACCGCTGGTTGACCAAGAAGGGGCCTCATTGGCGAAAGAACTTGATTGTGAACGGCGTGGGCGCAGTCACGACCGGCATTGCCACGATCATCCTTGCCACCACGAAGTTTACCCACGGCGCCTGGATCGTCTTTCTCCTCATTATCATCTTGATCTGGATGTTCCGTTCGATCCGCTCTCATTACAAGGCCGTTGCGGAACAGATCGCGCTCACGCGCGATCACCGGCCTCCGCTGCCACGCCGTAATATCGTGTTGATTCCCATCAACGGCGTCAATCAAGCGGTCATCCGCGCAGTCGATTACGCGCGCAGCCGTCCCGGCGAGATTCATGCAGTGATGGTGGATGTGGACCCACAATCCACGGCACGCATACAAATCCAGTGGGCTCAATGGGGTTGTGGCGTCAATTT
>CXWL01126712.1_pt1 | contig 14789 bp, 11 predicted proteins | sample 590931 | NCBI WGS metagenome assembly CXWL01 (sample SAMEA3498368, study PRJEB10139) | groundwater metagenome | biome: water well; material: biofilm material | place: Germany | collected 2015-04-27 | reverse complement strand
GGCATGGTAGGTACTGTCATCGACGTCCAGGTCTTCACACGTGAAGGCATACAGCGCGACAAACGTGCACAGCAAATCACAGATGATGAGCTCAAGCGTTATCGCCTGGACTTGAACGACCAGTTGCGTATTGTTGAAGGCGATGCATTTGAGCGTCTTGAGCGTATGCTGGTGGGCAAGCTTGCTAATGGCGGCCCTGCTAAGCTGGCCAAGGGCAGCAAGATCACTAAAGAGTATCTGGCTGACCTGGACAAATATCACTGGTTCGATATCCGTCCGGCGGATGATGACGTGGCAAAATCTTTGGAAGCAATCAAGGATTCCATCGCGGAAAAACGTCACCAGTTTGATCTGGCGTTTGAAGAAAAACGTACCAAGTTAACGCAAGGCGACGAGTTGCAGCCTGGTGTACAAAAAATGGTCAAGGTTTACCTGGCTGTTAAGCGTCGCTTGCAACCTGGTGACAAGATGGCGGGTCGTCACGGTAACAAGGGTGTGGTTTCACGCATTGTTCCTGTGGAAGACATGCCTTACATGGCAGACGGTACACCGGCAGACATCGTATTGAACCCACTGGGTGTTCCTTCGCGGATGAACGTAGGTCAGATTCTGGAAGTGCATTTGGGTTGGGCGGCAAAAGGTCTCGGTTTGCGTATAGGCGAGATGCTGAAAGCGAAAGTCAAGATTGAAGAATTGCGCGGTTTCCTGAAACAGATTTATAACGAATCTGGCAAGACCGAAGATATCGATGGTCTGGCGGATGCTGAAATTCTGGAACTGACATCCAACCTGAAAAACGGCGTTCCGTTCGCGACTCCGGTTTTTGACGGTGCTGATGAAGGCGAAATCCGCCGCATGTTGGATCTGGCTTATCCGGATGCCATCGCTAAGCAGCTGGGCATGACGCCTTCGAAGAATCAGGTTACCTTGTACGACGGTCGTACCGGTGAATCCTTCGAGCGTAATGTCACTGTTGGTTACATGCACATGCTGAAATTGCACCATCTGGTCGATGACAAGATGCATGCACGTTCAACTGGTCCATACTCTCTCGTGACACAGCAACCACTCGGCGGTAAAGCGCAATTCGGTGGTCAGCGTTTCGGTGAGATGGAGGTGTGGGCACTGGAAGCGTATGGCGCGTCTTATGTCTTGCAAGAGATGTTGACTGTGAAGTCCGATGACGTGAATGGACGTACTAAAGTGTACGAAAATCTGGTCAAGGGCGATCACGTGATTGAAGCCGGTATGCCTGAATCGTTTAACGTATTGGTGAAAGAAATCCGTTCACTTGGTATCGATATCGATTTAGAACGTAACTAAAAAGTCGTTTAGTAGTAAAAACCATCGCCCGAATTCGTTTCGGGCGTTGGTCATTCAGATGGTCGTTAATAAAGTTGTTTTTGTTCCCGGTATCAGCGGAACCTGTTCCATAAAATGGATCCGGCTCTCCCGCTGATGCGAACAGGGTTAGACGAAAACGCGCTCTAGCGACGCCATTTAGCTAAAAGTGTTGTGCCTCACAGGAGTGATTTCATGAAAGCCCTGCTCGATCTATTCAAGCAAGTTCAGCCCAATGAACAATTCGACGCAATCAAAATTGGTCTCGCGTCTCCAGAAAAAATCCGTTCATGGTCCTACGGCGAAGTTAAAAAGCCGGAAACCATCAACTACCGTACCTTCAAGCCTGAGCGTGACGGTTTGTTCTGCGCAAAAATTTTTGGCCCTATCAAAGATTACGAATGCCTGTGCGGTAAGTACAAGCGCCTGAAGCATCGCGGTGTGATCTGCGAAAAGTGCGGCGTTGAAGTGACCTTGGCTAAAGTGCGTCGTGAGCGCATGGGCCATATCGAGCTGGCTTCCCCGACTGCCCATATCTGGTTCCTGAAATCCCTGCCATCCCGTTTGGGTATGGTGCTCGACATGACGTTGCGCGATATCGAGCGCGTGTTGTATTTTGAAGCCTACGTTGTGACTGATCCAGGCATGACACCGCTGAAAAAATGCCAGATCATGTCTGAAGACGATTTCGCTGCCAAGTACGAAGAGCATGGCGACGAATTCACCGCATTCATGGGCGCCGAAGGTATCCGCGAATTGCTGCGTTCCATCGACATCGACCGTGATGCAGAAACTTTGCGTACTGAACTCAAAGAATCCAAATCCGAAGCCAAGATCAAAAAGTATTCCAAGCGTCTGAAAGTGCTGGAAGCCTTCCAGCGTTCCGGTATCAAGCCGGACTGGATGATCATGGAAGTGTTGCCAGTATTGCCGCCGGAATTGCGTCCTTTGGTACCTTTGGATGGTGGTCGTTTCGCGACTTCCGACCTGAACGATCTGTATCGTCGCGTCATCAACCGTAATAACCGTTTGAAGCGCCTGATGGAATTGCGCGCTCCGGAAATCATTACGCGCAATGAAAAACGTATGTTGCAGGAAGCGGTTGACTCCTTGTTGGATAACGGTCGTCGCGGTAAGGCAATGACAGGCGCGAACAAGCGTCCATTGAAGTCCCTGGCTGAGATGATCAAAGGTAAAGGCGGTCGTTTCCGTCAAAACTTGTTGGGTAAGCGCGTCGACTACTCTGGCCGTTCGGTGATCGTGGTTGGTCCACAACTGAAATTGCATCAGTGCGGTTTGCCAAAATTGATGGCCTTGGAATTGTTCAAGCCTTTCATTTTTAATAAACTTGAATTGATGGGTCTGGCGACAACGATCAAGGCGGCGAAGAAGCTGGTTGAGATTCAAGAGCCAGTGGTCTGGGATATCCTGGAAGAAGTCATCCGCGAACATCCGATCATGCTGAACCGTGCGCCAACCTTGCACCGTTTGGGTATTCAGGCGTTTGAGCCGGTCCTGATCGAAGGTAAAGCGATCCAGTTGCATCCACTGGTCTGTGCGGCGTTCAACGCCGACTTCGACGGTGACCAGATGGCGGTTCACGTTCCTTTGTCTATCGAAGCGCAGATGGAAGCACGCACCTTGATGCTGGCGTCCAACAATATTCTGTTCCCGTCTAACGGCGAACCGTCTATTGTGCCTTCTCAGGATATCGTGCTGGGTCTGTACTATGCGTCACGTGAAGCGATCAACGGCAAGGGTGAAGGCATGATGTTCCCTGACGTCTCAGAAGCGATCCGCGCATGGGACAACAAGGAAGTCGAACTCGCGACACGGATCACTGTCCGTATTACCGAATATCCAAAAGATCCGGCGACTGGCGAATTCGTCAAAACGATCAAGCGTTACGAAACCACGGTCGGCCGTGCGATTCTGTCGGAAATTCTGCCTAAGGGCTTGCCGTTCACGGTACTCAATCGTGCCTTGAAGAAGAAAGAAATTTCCAAGCTGATCGATACCTCTTTCCGTAAGTGCGGTCTGCGCGCAACGGTGGTGTTTGCCGATCAGCTGATGCAGATGGGTTTCCGTTTGGCGACACGTGCCGGTATCTCGATTTGTATCGACGATATGCTGGTTCCGCCGCAAAAAGTCACCCTGTTGGCAAGTGCAGAGCACGAAGTCAAGCAGATCGAACAGCAATATGCGTCAGGTCTGGTCACTGCCGGTGAGCGTTACAACAAGGTTGTCGATATCTGGGGCAAGACCGGTGATGAAGTCGGTAAGGCCATGATGGAACAGCTGAAAGTCGAAGACGTTATCCGTCGCGATGGCACCAAGGGTACCCAAGAGTCGTTCAACGCGATTTACATGATGGCCGACTCGGGTGCGCGCGGTTCTGCAGCACAGATNNTTGAAGACAGCGAACTCAGGTTACCTGACACGCCGTCTGGTTGACGTTACGCAAGATCTGGTCGTCATCGAAGATGATTGCGGTACAGCAAACGGCGCAGTGATGAAAGCGATCGTCGAAGGCGGTGAAGTCAATGTGCCTTTGCGCGAACTGATTCTCGGTCGCGTTGCCGCCAATGACATCGTTAATCCTGAGACTCAGGCGAACCTGTTTGATGCCGGCACTTTGCTTGATGAAACTGCGGTTGAAGAAATCGAACGTCTGGGCATTGATGAAGTCAAGGTACGTACGCCATTGACATGCGACACGCGTTACGGCTTGTGCGCAATGTGCTACGGCCGTGACCTGGGTCGCGGCATGATGGTCAACGCGGGTGAGGCAGTCGGTGTTGTCGCTGCGCAGTCGATCGGTGAGCCAGGTACACAGTTGACGATGCGTACCTTCCACATCGGTGGTGCGGCATCGCGTGCAGCAGTAGCGTCTTCGGTAGAAGCCAAGTCCAACGGTACGATTCGTTTCACGGCAACCATGCGTTACGTCACGAATAACAAGGGTGCCCAGATCGTGATTTCCCGTTCCGGTGAAGTCCTGATTACGGATGACCATGGCCGTGAGCGTGAACGTCATAAAGTGCCTTACGGCGCGACACTGATCGTTAAAGACGGTATGGTCATCAAGGCCGGTACCGATCTGGCGACCTGGGATCCGTTGACACGTCCTATCATCACTGAATACGCCGGTAAGGTGAAGTTCGAGAACGTCGAAGAAGGCGTTACCGTTGCCAAGCAGGTCGATGATGTGACAGGTTTGTCTACCCTGGTAGCGATCGATGCCAAGCGTCGTGGCTCGGTAACAAAAACACTGCGTCCGCAAGTTAAACTGCTGAACGAGGCTGGTGAGGAAGTCAAGATCTCCGGCACCGAGCACGCAGTGACCATCGGCTTCCAGGTTGGCGCGCTGATTACCGTGAAAGATGGTCAGCAGGTCAATGTGGGTGAAGTATTGGCGCGTATCCCGACCGAATCACAGAAGACTCGTGATATTACCGGTGGTCTGCCACGCGTTGCTGAGCTGTTCGAAGCCCGTTCGCCAAAAGATGCAGGTATGTTGGCGGAAGTGACTGGTACGGTGGCGTTTGGTAAAGAAACCAAAGGTAAGCAACGTCTGGAAATCACAGACATGGACGGTGAGAAGCACGAGTTCCTGATCACCAAAGACAAGCAAGTTCTGGTACATGACGGTCAGGTTGTGAACAAGGGTGAGATGATTGTTGACGGCCCGGCCGATCCGCAAGACATCCTGCGTCTGTTGGGTATCGAGGCGCTGGCACGTTACATCGTTGACGAAGTTCAGGACGTGTACCGCTTGCAGGGCGTTAAGATCAATGACAAGCACATCGAAGTGATCGTGCGTCAGATGTTGCGCCGTGTGGTTGTGGTCAATCCAGGCGATGCCAACTACATCATGGGCGAGCAGGTTGAGCGCTCTGATCTGTTGGGCGAAAACGACCGCGTGGTGGCGGCTGGCGGCATCCCTGCAACGTATGAAAATATCTTGCTGGGTATTACCAAAGCTTCCCTGTCGACCGATTCGTTCATCTCTGCCGCTTCGTTCCAGGAGACCACCCGTGTTCTCACGGAAGCTGCGATCATGGGCAAGAAAGACACGCTGCGTGGCCTGAAAGAAAACGTCATCGTGGGCCGCCTGATCCCGGCCGGTACCGGCTTGGCTTACCACCGCGCCCGCAAGATGAAAGAGACTTGGGAAGCCGAAGAGCGCGCAGCGCTGTTGCAGGCCGAGAAAGCGATCTTTGAACCACTGCCGGAAGTAGCGTCTAGCGATGTTGCTGAAGGCGACGCTTGATAGCGTAAAGTAGTTTGATAAAAAGGCACCGCAGCAAGTCTACGGTGCCTTTTTTTTATCCGGACGCGCCCGGTAATCCGCTACCGAGGCGCGCCCTATCTGCTTATGCAAGATAAAAAACACGGCAATTAGGAAGCAGGAGATGCATTTGTTTTCAGCTACACAAAATAATTCGAACCCGGTGTCCGGCCTCAGTACACAAAAGATTCTGCTGTTACGTGATCGCCATGGCGAACAGGTGGATGTCGAAGTCGTGGCAGAGACCGGCTCCACCAATGCCGACCTGATGGCGCGCCTGGACAGCCTGCATGCGCCGCTCTTGCGCATCGCCGAGAACCAGACCGCGGGGCGTGGCAGGGCGGGCAGGGTGTGGCACTCGGTGCCAGGTGGCGTACTCACTTTCTCGCTGGCATGGCATTTTCCACAAGCTGGCCAGGGATTGCTGGGCTTGCCGCTCGCAGTTGGCGTGGCGCTGGCCGAGACCTTGCTGGCGCTCGGTGTGCCGGCGCAATTAAAGTGGCCGAACGACATCCTCAAGGAAAAGAAAAAGCTGGCCGGCATATTGATAGAAACGTCCAGCGCCATCGGTGGCGGCAGCTGGGCCGTGATCGGCATTGGCCTCAATCTGGTCATTCCCGATGCGCTTGAACGCGACATAGGCCAGGCGGTGGCGGATGCGCCATGGCTGGCGCAGATGGACAGGAACCTGCTGATGGCGCATTTGCTGAACGCGCTGGCAAAGGCCATGGAGCAATTCCGGCAACAAGGCTTTGCCGCTTTTGCACAACGCTGGAATGACTTGCATGCCTATGCAGGGCAAGCCGTGCTGGTACTCGATAGAGGCCAGGTGCTGCATGAGGGCACTGCGATCGGCGTCGACCAGAGCGGCTGCCTGGTCTTGCAAACGGCGCAAGGACAAGTTACCGTGGTGGCTGGCGACGTCTCGCTGCGCGCGGCAGCGTCATAACCAACGTACTAATTTACCAGAATAAAAAATCAGGACTGAGCATGCTTTTATTGATCGATGCAGGCAACACAAGGATTAAATGGGCAACGGTAGATAAGGCGCTAGCGCCATCCGGTGCGCCTGTCTGGCTGCAGCAGGCCAGCGTCAGCCATGCCGAGCTGGCGACACTGACGGCGACTTGGGCGGCACTGCCGATTGCGCGCATACTGATGTCGAATGTGGCCGGTGAGGAAATCGAGCATGCCTTGACGCTGCTGCTGTCCGCGTGCGCGGTTGGTGTCAGGGTCGAGCGCTTTTCGTCCAGCAGCGCATGCGCGGGTCTCAAGAACGCTTACCGCCAGCCCGAGCAATTGGGCAGCGACCGCTTTGCCTCGGCCATCGGCGCGCATGCCTTGTTTCCGCTGCGGGCGCTGTTGGTCGTTACCTGCGGCACCGCCACCACGATCGATGCGGTCAGCCATGACGGTAGCTTTACCGGTGGCATGATCTTGCCTGGCCTGCAATTGATGGCGCAGTCGCTGGCCAAAAATACCGCGCAGTTGCCACAGGTCGCCGAAAGCCTGGCGGCAGGGCAATTGTTTGCCGACAATACCGAACAGGCTATTGTCAGCGGCTGCATCAATGCGCAGGTCGGCGCGATCCTGCGCGCGCACGAGACGCTGAGCAGGATGCAGCAACACCCGGTAAGCTGTATCATTTCCGGCGGCGCCGCACCTTACTTGCTCCCTCATCTAGGCATCCCATGCGAGCACATTGATCATCTGGTCTTGACGGGATTGTTTATCGTGGCAAAATCCACCGCACACTGAATCAGTAAATGACCGACTTCGATTAACTCCATCGCCCCATCACACCATGCTGAGATTTTTTTTCTGGACCCTGTTGCTCGCCAATGCCTTGTTGCTGGCATTTAATGCCGGCTATCTGGGCAACTGGTCGTTCGACACGCATGAACCGCAGCGCATGAAAATGGAGCAGGATGCCGATCGCCTGCAATTGCTGTCGCCCAAGGCCGCCATCGTTCTCAACGAAGCGCCGGCAGAAAAAAAAGACGAGCTGATCGCCTGCCTGGAAGTGGGTAATTTCGCGCAAACTGAGGCGCTCGGTTTTGAGGAAAAACTCAGGCAGCTGTCGCTGGGGGACAGGCAAAGCAAAGCCAGTGTCGCCGAAGTCGCCAGCAACATGGTGTACATTCCTCCACTCGGCAGCAAGGAAGGCGCCGATAAAAAAGCGGCAGAATTGCGCCGCATCGGCATTACCGATTTCTTTATCGTGCAAGACCAGTCGGATATGCGCTGGGGCATTTCTCTAGGGGTATTCAAAACCGAAGAGGCGGCCAAGGCGCATCTGGCGAACCTGTCGAACAAAGGGGTCAGATCGGCCCGCATCGGCCCGCGCTCGGTCAGCGCGACAAAATTTTCTTACCAGCTGCGCGCCCTGACGACAGAAGAAAAACGCCGCCTTGATCAGATCAAGACGGATTTTCCCGCGCAAGAAATGCACAACTGTTCGCCACAAGCCTACAGTCGCAGTTGACAGGCTCACCGGGCCAGCAATACAACCAATTTGAAAAAGAGTCGCCTCATGCTTCAGCCATTTCATTTCCATCAAGGTGAGTTTCCCTTACTGATTTCCATGCCGCATGTGGGCACCCACATTCCCGACGAGGTGCGCACCCAGCTTGCGCCTGTCGCCGCTCAGCTGGCCGATACCGACTGGCATTTGCCGCTGCTCTACAACATGGCGCAAGCGCTTGGCGCCTCGGTCATCCAGGCGCAAAACTCACGCTACGTGATCGACCTGAACCGCGCATCGGATGACACCAACCTGTATCCGGGGCAGGACACGACCGGCCTGTGCCCGGTCGACACCTTCGCCAAACAGCCGCTGTATCCTGAAGGTAAAAATCCCGCAGTGGCAGAAGTGCAGCGGCGCGTGCAGAACTACTGGCAACCCTATCATCAGCAATTGCAAAGCGAGCTGGAAAGGCTGCGCGCCAAACATGGCATCGCGGTTTTATGGGATGCCCATTCGATCGCCTCGCAGGTGCCGCGCTTCTTTCAGGGTAAATTGCCAGACCTTAATTTCGGTACCGCCGATCAGCATTCTTGCGCCGCCAGCCTGCAACAGGCGCTGGCGCATGTCATGCAGGATCACCGCAGCGTGCCGGCCTACAGCCACGTCTTCAATGGCCGTTTTAAAGGCGGTTACATCACGCGCCATTACGGCCAGCCCGAGCGCAATATCCATGCGGTACAGCTGGAAATGAGCCAGTGCCTGTACATGAATGAAGCGGCGCCATACGCCTACCGTCCCGACCTGGCTGCGCAAGTGCAACCGCTATTGCGCGAATTGCTGGCCACTTGCCTGAGCTGGGCGGCACAACAACAGGGAGCGGAAAAATGAGCGCCAGCGGAAAAATCAGCAATAGCCTGTTCGCCCGCCACGCCCTGCTGCCAGACGGCTGGGCTGACAATGTCAGATTGAGCTGGGATGCCAATGGCGACCTGAGCCAGGTGCAGAGCGGCGCCACCGCGCAGGCGCATGAGCCGCAGCAGCAATTCGTCTTGCCCGGCATGACCAACCTGCACTCGCATGCCTTCCAGCGCGCGATGGCCGGCATGAGCGAGATCGCCGGCGAGGGGCCGGACAGTTTCTGGACCTGGCGCGACCTGATGTACCGCTATGCGTTGCATATCACGCCGCAGCAAATGCAGGCGATCGCCGCCCAGCTGTATTCGGAATGCCTGCGTCACGGCTACACCTCGGTCTGCGAATTCCACTACCTGCACCGCGCACCGGACGGCGCTTTTTACCCCAACATGGCCGAGACCGCAGAGCAGGTGATTGCCGCCGCCAACAGCACCGGCATGGGCATCAGCATGCTGCCCGTGCTGTACAGTTTTGCCGATTTCAACGACACCCCCTTGCGTGCCGACCAGCGCCGTTTCAGCACCAATGTCGAACAGATTTTGCAGCTGATACAACAGCTCGAAGCCAGCCGCAACGGGCAGGTAGAAGTCGGCGTGGCGCCGCATTCGCTGCGCGCTGCCAATGTCAATCAGATCCGCGAGCTGGTCGCCGCCATGCCGGCGCAGCGCCCTATCCACATCCACATCGCCGAGCAGCAAAGGGAGGTCGATGCCTGCATCGCCGCAACCGGCAAGCGTCCGGTAGAACTATTGCTGGATACCCAGCAAGTCGATCAGCGCTGGTGCCTGGTGCATGCCACCCACCTGAACAAGGACGAGCTGGCAGGCGTCGCCGCCAGCGGTGCGGTGGCCGGCATCTGCACCAGCACCGAGGGCAATCTGGGCGACGGTTTCTTTGACCTGCCCGACTATATCGCCGCCAACGGCCGCTTCGGCATAGGCACCGATAGTCACGCTTCGCAAAGTGTCATCGAAGAATTACGCTGGATGGAATACGGCCAGCGCCTGCGCCTGCAAGGCCGCAACATCATCCAGCTGCCGGGACAACGCCGCGTCGGCGATTTTCTCTGGCAAGCCTGCCTGCAGGGCGGGGCACTCGCGAGTGGCCGCCGGGTCGGGCAACTGGCAGCAGGCAAACGCGCCGACCTGCTGGTGCTCGACGAGCAGCATCCGAATCTGCACCACCTGCCCGCTGCCGAAGTGCTCAATAGCTGGATCTTTAACGGCAATGACAATCTGGTGCGCGACGTGATCGTCGGCGGCAGACCAGTGGTGCAGGGCGGCAGGCATGTCGAGCAGGAACGCATCCAGCGCGAGTACGTGGCCTGCATGCGCGAGCTGCGCAGCCTGTAGCCGTTCTGCAGGCTGGCCGCGCCTTGCATGGCGGATCAGTATTGCTGCTTACTATCCCTGATCTGCGCCTCGGCCTTCTGGCAGCGCGGTCCGGTAAATTCTGCCTGCAGCGCATCGAGGAACACCCTGGTCCTGGCCGGCATCAGGCGGCGGCCGGGGAACACCGCCCAGGCATCGACCGGGGCGATGCTCCAGTCGCCCAGCACCTGCACCAGCTCGCCGCTCTGCACCAGTGCCGAGGCGAAGTGATCGGTGATCATGGTGATGCCCAGATCACGCCTGGCAAAATGGATCAGGGTTTCCGGTGAGTTGGCGGTGGCGCGGGCCGGTGGCGATCCCTGCCAGCTGGCCTCGCCGCGGGTGAGCGTCCACAGCGCCGGCTCGCCGCTGCGCGTGAGTATGCGCAGGGTATCGTGCTCCATCAGCGCCTCCGGCTCGTAAGGCTGGCCGCGTTGCTGCAGATAGCCAGGCGAGGCGTACAGGCCGACCGAAAATATCGCCAGGCGGCGTGCCGCCAGCGTCGCGTCATCGGGCAGATCGCCCATGCGTATCGCCACATCAAAGTTCTCGCCGATCAGGTCTACCCGCCGGGCGGACAGATCGAGTTCCAGCGCGATCGCCGGGTACTGCGCGATGAACTCCGCCAGCAATTGTCCCAGCACCTCATTGGCAAAATCATTCGGCATCGAGACCCGCAGGCGGCCGCTGGGCTCGGCCTGGCGGTGTTGTGCCAGGGCCATGGTCGACTCCACCTCTTCCGTCACCTGATGCGCATGCAGCAATACCGCATGGCCGAAATCGGTCACGGCAAGTTTGCGCGTGGTGCGCAACAGCAGGCGCTCGCCGAGCAGCGCCTCGAGTGCGCTAATGCGGCGCGACAGCGTCGATTTGGGCAAGCCCAGGCGTTCGGCGGCGCGGCTGAAACTGCCTTCATCGACGACGCGGGCGAACAGCAACAGGTCATTGGCTTCGAGGTGCATGCTGTCTCCTTGGCGAGCGTTCATGAAAATACAAAAATAATTTAACTATGGGCAGGCTCAAGACGCAGCGCCCATGCGCCTTGCAGGCCAGAGTGGCTGTAAACCCGCATGGATAGGGCGTGGTAGGCATGGCTATTGTCCATTTTTATCCGTGTCTGTCGCAAAACGGGCATGTGTCGCCCGATTATTGTTCCATATGTAGAACAATTATATCCATTTTATGGGCTTCTGCTTTGTTTATGGAACGACTAAAGTATAGCTACCCCCAACCAAACACGAAAGACACCATCATGAACATCCTGCAAATCAACTCCAGCGTACGCGCCGATGCTTCCCACTCCAGCCGTCTGGCCAATGAACTGGTACAGCGCCTGCTGGCCGCAACGCCCGATGCCAAGCTGAATCTGCGCGACCTGGGCCGCACGCCGCAACCCATGCTCGATGAAGCGGCCCTGGGTGCGCTATTTACCCCGGCAGACCAGCGTACCGCCGCACAGGCAGCGCGGGTCGCCATGGACGACGCCCTGATCGCCGAGATCCAGGCCGCCGACACGCTGGTGCTGGCAGCGCCTATGTATAATTTTGCCGTACCGGCACAGCTGAAAAACTGGATAGACGCGATCTCGCGTGCGCAAGTCACTTTCCGCTACACGGCCAACGGCCCCGAAGGTTTACTGACCGGCAAAAAAGCCTACGTGGTCTTGACGCGTGGTGGCGTGCACCGCAATATGCCTAGCGATACGCAAACACCGTACCTGCAGACATTTTTGGGTTTCCTCGGCATCACCGATGTTGAATTCATCTACGCCGAAGGCCTGGCAATGGGGCCAGACGCAGAGCAAGCCGCTTTCTCCGCCGCGACCCGGCAGATTGAAGAATTGATCGCAGCATAAAGTTTCTACTGAAAACAGGAAGACATCATGGAAAATCCAGTTATGACACTCACACCACAGGCAAGCGCAACCCAGCCGGAGCGCGTGACGCAGCCGCGTGCGGTCGAGCAGCTGATCGCCGGCCAGGCCACCTCGGACGGCGATGGCGTCAAGCTGACGCGGGTACTCACGCAAGGTCTGCAGACGCGGCTGGACCCTTTCCTGATGCTGGACGCCTTTGGCGCCGATGATCCGCAAGACTATATCGGCGGCTTTCCCGATCACCCGCACCGCGGCTTTGAAACCGTCACCTATATGCTGACCGGGCGCATGCGCCATCACGACAGCGCCGGCAATTCCGGCCTGCTGCAAAACGGCGGCGTGCAATGGATGACGGCAGGGCGCGGCGTGATCCACTCCGAATTGCCGGAGCAGGAAGAAGGGCGCATGGAAGGCTTTCAGCTATGGCTGAACCTGCCGGCCAAAGACAAGATGATCGCGCCCTGGTACAAGGATATCCAGAGCGACACCATCCCCCAGTTCAGCACGGCCGAAGGGGCAACGGTGCGCGTGATTGCCGGCAACAGCCACGGCGTGGCCGGCGCGGTCCAGCGTGATGTCACCGAACCGCTGTATCTGGATCTGCACCTGCAAGACGGCGCGGTATTTTCACAGGCGATGGCGGCACAGATGAATGCCTTCGTCTACGTATACCGGGGCGAGCTGCAGATCGGCGACAAGAGCGTGCCGCAACAGCGCATGGCGATACTGCGCAACGAAGCGGGCAGCGACGGCGTGACGCTGCGCGCCAAGGGTGCCAGCCGCGCCTTGCTGATCGCCGGGCGGCCATTGCGCGAAGCCATCGTGCAATACGGCCCGTTTGTGATGAATACCCAGGCCGAGATTATGGCGGCGATTAACGACTATCGTGCCGGCAAGTTAGCGCTCTAGTCGCCAAGCCGACAAAATTCAGCGCTGGCAGCTTGATTGCGCCAGCGCTGTTTTTATTGGAGCAGCGAGTGTGTCCGTGCGTCGCTCAAATAGTCACTGCTTGTGTCATCACAATGTCATGTCAACTCCATAACATAGAGTGTCCTGGGCAAACGTTTGCCCTTTTTTGAATTCCAAAGGGACTCTCATGCAACGCCGCCAATTACTGCAAACTTTTTTTGCCGCTACCGCCTCCGCTCCCTTGCTGTTTGCCTCTGCTGCTGCGCAATCAGCGCCGTCACCGGGATCGCCGAGGTCACCGAGATCACAGTTTGACAGCGCACGCTGGGCCCCGCTCAATGCCACTCGCCTGCAGGCCGTGATCGAACAATTTGGTTCTGGCAGTAAAAGTTATGACGTGAAGCGACGTCCCTACGCGGTCTTTGACTGGGACAATACCTGCATCATGAACGACTGCGAAGAAGCCTTGTTCATGCATCAGATCAATCAGCTGAGCTTCAAATTCAGCCCTGAAGAATTCAGCGATGTCGTGCGCAAAAATTTGCCGGCTGGCCCGTTCAAGGCAGAGGCAGGATTTGTCACGGTGGACAAAAAGCCGGTCAACATGGAAGACCTGGCGGACGATATCGCAGAAAATTACCGCAAGCTGCAGGCACAAAAACAAGCCGGAAAAAACATCGATGAGATGCGCGAAAGTGAAGAATTCAAGGATTTTCGCGCCAAGCTGTATTTCATGTACGACGCGATCTGCGACAGCTATCCCATCGAATTCGGCTACAAGTGGATTATCTATTTCTTCGCCAACATGACGCCAGCCGAAGTGCAGGAGATGGCGGAAATATCCAATAATCGCGCTCTCGGTGATGGGCTGCGCAAGCTTAAATATGAGAGCTCGCGCCAGTTGCCAGGCAAGGCTGGTGTCGTCGTCGCCAGCCATTTCCATGGCATCCGCATCCATGAAGAAATCCGCAGCCTGATGCAGACCCTGCGTGCCAATGGCATTGATGTTTTTGTCAGCACCGCCTCGCTTGATGATGTGGTGCGGGTATTTGCCTCCCATCCCAATTATGGCTACGGAGTTCCTCCCGAAAATGTGATCGGCCTGCGTCTTGACATGAAAGACGGAAAATATACCAACAACTATCCCCAGGGCTGGCATTTCAATTGGGGGCCAGGAAAAACCATAGGCATTCAAAATGAACTGGTCGCGAAAAAAGGCTATGACCCTTTGCTGGTTTTTGGCGATAGCGATGGCGACGCCTGGATGCTCAGGGACTTTAAGGGAACGCAGCTAGGCGTGATTGTCAATCGTATCAAGAAGGGTGAAATCGGCAAGGATAGCCAGATGGCAGCCAATGGCGTGGGCGAACGCAATGCCCGTTTTATTTTGCAGGGGCGCGACGAAAATACCGGCCTGATGATTCCGGATGAAAAGTCAATTAAATACGGCAAATCAGAGAGAAAGCTATTGGCCTGATTATTAATCTGTCAAAAATAATCCGTCAAAAAATGTGTTTTAGCTCCCGTCGTCAGACGGGCCAACTTCCTGCTTCCGGATGACTATACTCTGTTCCATATCAATGAAATCTATATTCACCAACACCATACTGCTGCTCGGCA
>CXWL01031746.1_pt1 | contig 14789 bp, 10 predicted proteins | sample 590931 | NCBI WGS metagenome assembly CXWL01 (sample SAMEA3498368, study PRJEB10139) | groundwater metagenome | biome: water well; material: biofilm material | place: Germany | collected 2015-04-27 | reverse complement strand
CTTGTGGGCGGCAAATACACGGTTCTCACGGTGTTATCCTTTAACTCGGTGTCTTTGAAACCGGCAGCAGTCCATAATTTCCCGTCCAATTTCAGGCCTTCTAATCACCTTCCAGGCTTTCGGCTTCATCAGTCGTAGCATCATCTTCCAGCACATCTGGAGGAAGCAAGACGGTAGCCTCACCGACCGGAAGCTCTTGCACGTCCTTGAGTTTCCTCCCGACGACTCTTGATCTCACCTTGGCTTTTTCGATTGTATCTGATGCCTGCTGCAGCTTTTTCTGCACTGCGTCTAAAACATCTCCGTACTTCGTCCACTCGGTCTTGACCGCTGCAAGGAGGTTCCAGACCTCGCTAGAACGTTTCTGGATGGTCAGCGTACGGAAACCCATCTGAAGGCTGCTCAAAATCGACCACAGTGTAGTTGGGCCAGCGATCACGACACGGCACTCTCGTTGGAGCACCTCGGTTAAACCGGTCCTACGGATCACTTCGGCAAAGAGGCCCTCTATAGGCAAGAACAAGATGCCAAAGTCCGTCGTCTTTGGCGGGTTCAAATACTTCTCGTTAATCTCCCATGCACAAGCCTTCACGCGGTTCTCAAGCTGCTTTCCTGCTACCTCCACCCCTTCGACATCGGCCCTCTCTTGAGCCTCGATCAGGCGTTGATAGTCTTCGACAGGGAACTTGGCGTCAATCGGGAGCCAGACTGTCTCTTCCTTGTCTACGCCTTGTCCTGGCAACTTAATCGCAAACTCGACACGCTCGCCACCATCCTTTGTGGCCACGTTGGTGGCAAACTGATCGGGATTGAGCACCTGCTCCAGCAGCGCTCCAAGTTGTACCTCACCCCAGGTTCCACGCGTCTTGACGTTCGTGAGTACCTTCTTGAGGTCACCAACACCAGTGGCAAGTGTCTGCATCTCCCCAAGTCCCTTGTGGACCTGCTCTAGACGTTCACTGACTTGCTTGAAAGACTCGCCCAGACGCTTTTCTAGCGTCCCCTGGAGCTTCTCGTCGACGGTCTGCCGCATTTGCTCAAGCTGTTTAGCGTTTTCAAGCTGCATACTTTGAAGTCTTCCTTCGACCGTAACCCTGACCGCCTCTAACTTCTTTTCATTTGAATCCGATAGCTTTCCAATCGTGGATGACATTGCTTCAAGCTGGATTTTTTGTGCATTGGCCAACTCGCTCATTGTCTTGGTGGTAGCTCCCGTGATCCCGTTGAGTGCTGCTACGACTTCTTCTCTTAACTGTTTGGCTCCGGTGGCAGCCTCTGCACGGACACTATCTAGCCGCTCACCACTCGCTTTCGCAAAAGAGGCAAGCTGATTTGAAAAATCATCTAGTTGCCCCTTCTGCATAGTGGCAACATCCATCATTCGATGGACCACGGAGTCACCGAAGATCTTGAAGGCTTCGGTGAGTTCTTGACGTTGCTCTCTTGCCGCCTTACCCAGTTCGTCTCTGCTCTGGGCTACCTCCTCTCTGACCGCACGTTCGGTACGCTCTTGTGCCTTTTCAATAGCATCAAGGCGGGAAGAAATCATGTGGGCATCGGCTTGCGATGTTTTCCTTAAAAGCGTGAATAGCAGAGCCACCACAACGACCAGAAGGACGACATTTACTATCAGCAGGATATCGGTCACGGGCTACTTCCTCCAAATACTGTCATTCTTGAGTTGTCTTACGGCAAATAACTATGGAATATCTGGTTCTGTTTAAGATCACTAAGTGTTTCGCCGACAGGCTAGGTCGTCCGTGACGAGCTGTCAAGGATCGAGTTGAGGATCTTAGAGTCGCGCTCTTACTTTTCATCGAAGCTGGGTTCGGCAAGCGCCGGTGTGATGGGAAAGAGGAGCGACAGGAGATGAAGGGAAACGACCCATATGACGAGCGCCCAAAGCTGAAAAACTAGTGGACTCACCATTACTCCCCTACGGGAGATCGAAGAAAAACAGTCAGGGACTTCCAGAAAGGGGGGAATATCCGCGTGCCGCATATGAACCTATCGTCATTCAATCCGCAGGCCATGACCGTAGGGATTGGTGGGACTGCTGGGGCTGTAGGGATTGCCGGCGCCGTAGGGATTCTTGATCGAATCTGGTGAGAACGGAGAGCCGTAGCGGCCGTAGGGGTTACTCGTCGAGTCGGGGCCGTATGGGTTCGTGCTCAGCTTGCCGCGGTAGTTCCCCTCCTGGTCATACAGCCTCGGTGCATCAGTGGCGAACGGATTCGTCGCCGATTGATTGCTGAAAGGACTGCCGTAGGGACTGAAGGGATTGTTCAGGCCGTCAGCCTTGAAAGGGCTGCCAGCTCCGTAGGGATTGGACGTGGAGTCAGGATTGTAAGGGTTCGCGCTCAGTTCGCCGAGATCTTCCGCGTGGACGAAGAGAGGTAAGAGCAGGAGGATAAAGACAACCCACATGGCGAGCCTCCGAAGAGGGGAGAGCACGTTTGAATAGCCTACTCTCCGGCGGGAGATGAGCGCAAGCGGTCAACCTCGGCACAGTGATGGAGCGGGTGTGTCACTCCGGCAAGTAGGGGTAGGCACTCCGGCGAAAAAAGGCCCCCGCCCATTTTCCTTAACACACAATGTTCGATTGCAAGACCTGACCCCAGTTCACGTTACGGATTACTACAGTGTAGCTTTGCCCAGGGCTAAACAGATGACTTCGGCGGCTCCAGCGTCGAGCAGGAGCTTCTTGCATGCCATAAGAGACGTACCTGTCGTCACAATGTCATCAAGCAGGAGAACGACTTTGGACGATATAAGGGATTTATTCCGAACCTCGATGCTATCCAGATGACGCTTAATGCGCTTTCTCTCCGTTATCATGAGTTTGTGCTGCGGGTCGATTTTTCTGGCACGGACGAGGCAGGAGGTCGCATCAATTCGACCGGCATCGGAAAGCCTACGGACCACTTTAATTAGTCCCCAGTTTCGCTCGTCAGGATCATGGCTAGGTACAATTGCAATCGGAAACCCTGCTTTCAGAAGAGGATTCAACCGATTATAAAAGTCCTCAACATCATCTACATCAGAATCCTCCCCTCCCCAAATAGCACCATCCACTTCAATCTCCGATTTTAACGAGTCTATTCGGCGGGTATGTGGAAGATACATTCGGGAAGATGTTTTCAGTGAAGAGCGGGCATGATACGAGCCCAGTGTCCATATCTGGCAAAAAATGGGCACCGGTCTAAAATCTTCTGGACCAATGGTAACAGTCAAAGTTTGGTCAAGAGTCGAGACGTCCATAACGTCTGCTATATCATTACAAACCTCCAAGTCATCTGGAGCGGACAACATTTTCTCACCGCTGCTATGGATATACACCCGACATTGCGTCCCGTCTGGGGACCAACCATCAATCCACCCTTCGTACCTCTTGGTGCGATGTCTCACCCTTGCTCCGAGAGGTATTTTCTTGCAGATCGAATTACCTGTCATGGCGATACATCTTCATTGTTTTCTCTTCCTCCACTCCCACGGCGGCACCGGCTGCGGATCAGCCCATTACCCGCGCCTGGTTAATACTCACTATCCAGTTGATCCCAATCGTCCTCTGGCGTTTTTTCGTCCCATTCCAGCACTGATCCTTCGTCTTGATCATCAACATCGAAGTCCTGATTCTCATCACAAAGCGATTCGATAAAGCCAGCAATCCAATCCTCAACCTCTGTCACTTCAGTTTCGTCTCGGAAGCCACCAACTTCTACGTTAAATGAAAAACTTGTGTAGGTATCGCTTCCAACGCCGGGTGTATATTCCGATCCCCCACTCGAAAGCTCAAACGACGTATCGGAAAGGTCAATAGATTGGTAAAAGAACTGCTCGGGACCTCTGCTTCCAATTGTTACGCTGATCCCCATTCCTGATGTTGGGCGGGGCAACTGCTCAAGGCCGTGCAATAGCTTGCCAAGGCCACAGATTTGCTGCGGTGCTATTGACTTACGTCTCAAAGCCCGACGTACACCGGCAATCAAGTCTTGGATCGTCTGACGGTCTTCCTGAAGAAAGCCGAAGCGTTCTACAACAACACCTTCGCTGCTATCGTCACCAGGGATCTCATCATTCACCATGCGGTTTGAGTTCCATAGAGTGATCGTGCCGGACGCAGTCTAGCGTAGTTTAATGCGTTTCTTTCCGTCCCAGTTGATCTAACTCAATGATCCGTACAACGTCGGAGGGTGGCGCATTTTAGGCTTGCGCTGAAACCGGCGCAAGGGACGAGGGAATACATGCGTTTTAGACTGAAACGGTTCGTGGTTAAACCGTCAAGGCCGTCCGTGGGGAGATATCAAGGTGAGATCGTCGCAGCCCACGAGGGCTTCACCTAGCGCAATGGCTTAAATGGCGTCTCGGGATTGTTGCGATTGATCGAGTTGAGCGGATTGTTCGGATTGACTTCGTTGATCGGGTTAAAGGGATTGTTCGGGTTGATGCGATTGATCTGGTTCGCGGGATTGTCGGGGTCGACGCTGTTGATGGGGTTGAACGGATTCTTGGGATCAACGGAATTGATGGGATTCAGGGGATTGTCGGGACGGTATTGATTGATCGGATTGAAGATATTGTAGTCGCGCTCGTATTTCTCGTCGAAACCAGGATCGGCAAATGCAGACGCGGCGAAGAAAAGGCTAAGGATCCAGATCATCCACATGGTGATCCTCCGACGAACGAGGCAGCACATAACGCGATGGTTCTTAAATCACAGTTTTCACGGTTTTCATATATAGCGCTTGCTCTTTTTTGCTCATCCATCCCATGTTCAACATCTCATATTCTGCCATTTCCAAGAGCTTAAGTGCTTGGTGGGCGGATTTTTGGGACGCCCAATCAGTGTCTTTGTTATCAATCCACTGTTCAAGCCAGTCTTTAACAGGCTTCAGCTTTCGGATATTGCTTGCCACGTTACGATTCCATTTCTTGTCACTCTTTGATTTCATGTGTACCTCCATGGTTATTGGCAATCAGGCAGAATTATCCGAGTGCTAATTTGAAGTCATTGACGATTTATTGGGCGATGATGCTAGGTGCGATTTGTGGAAAATTGCTGACACCTTAATTCCTTTCCGTAGTACCACTCCGATTGGTCGATCCGAACATGCTCGGTACGTCGATATCCTCACTCCCAATCCGCGTTCTTGAAGCCAAGGGTGCGGGCATTCTCTGTGACGGCACGCTTGGTCTGATCGCTAGCACCGTTCGGGAAATTGACTTGGATTTCCACGCTTATCTTTACGTCTGCGTTAGGGTCTGCGGCGAGTACAGCGATGATTTCTTCCGCCACCTGAACTAGGCGCATCTTGGCAGTCGAAGCATTGATAGCGATGTTGCCGTGAAAGGCGTGGGGTCTTGGAGTCAGAGTCGTCCCAGGCGGGTTGGGGTCGGGCGGCACTGGTCCTGGCAGTGGAGTACGGGGAAGAATCGGCCCAGGCGGCGTTGGCCCAGATGGAGTGACGGGTGGATGCGCAGTCTCATAGGCCTTAGCCACTTCGGGTTGTATCAGTAGCAGGGTATCATCCAACTGCACGTTGGAATCGCCAAGCTTGAATCCGTCGAATATGCCCTCATGCTGCCCGTAGGCGGTGCCATAAAAATCGCGGCTACCTGCGCCTTTGATGATGGCCTGCTCTAATACCGCCCGGCTTTTCAAGCGTGGTAGGTAGAGGTAGCGAAGCGTGTCTTCCCAAAAGGCCATCGCGCCGAAGGCTGACTTGTCGGCTTTCCAGTAGAGTTCCTGCAACTTGGTCCGCAGATGGATCGGTGACCAAGTGGCGATGACCAGTTCGTTGTCGATGCACGCCCGCTCAATCTCATTACCCAACGAGGCTCCTCCGGTATTCAGTGGAAAGACCTCAATCGTTGGCTTTGGATCGGTTGGTGTGGTTTGGCCTGGACAGAGTAGCCACTTGTAGCACTCCCGTGCGACACGCGGTAGCACATCCTCCGCCCCTTGCAATTCTTTCTTGGCCTGCTGCGCTTGAAGATTGTCGAGCACCAAACGCATCGCCCCCACATCTTCCACGATGGAGGTCCAGGCCAAGGCTATACGGATACAATCGCGCAGCCGCGTCAGCGCGCCATGATCGGGCGCGAGAAAGATCAGGCGGTTGCTACGATACCGGGGCGTGGTGCCGTGGTTCTTGACATGGTCGAGTACGCCATCGAATGCTACTCGTGATTCTTCACGGGAGTAAAACTCCTCTGGTGCCAGCACAATCAGGCGCAGGGCGCTATCATCTGGGACGTCACTGTGCGGGGTGAAGATATGCACACCATCGAAGAAGGTGGCGCTGCTGGTGACCTTCTTAAGGACCTCGGCCATCCGCCCACGGACCTCATTCTTGTCTTCAAAACGCTTCTTCCGCTCCTCCATCTCCCGTCGCAGATTGGCACGAGTATCAAACCAATACCGCGTCGCATCCTGTACCTTGTCGCCAGAGGAACTCAAATAGTGGAGTTGATCTGCCAGCCGATTCAACGCATCGGAGTAGAGTGACGACGCTTGTCCAGGCTGGAGACAGCCCAGTAGCACTCGCGCACGGTCGAGTCCGCGTATACCGGGCCGCATGGTCACGGAGGAAGGCGCACTGCCCAGGAACACAGTTCGCGCCACCCGGCGGGCGGCCTGCACGGAGCCAAATCGCGTTTCCTTGATCTCCAGCAACGTAGTCTCAGCCCGCTCGCCATCAATGTCCCTGTCTACCACCGGATCCCAACCAGGCCCGAGATAATAGATCAATTCATTGCGTGCACTGCCATCATAGAGAGGCAGACTGCTGGGGAGAATCATCAAATCCTTGTTGTCGTCCTGCCACAGCCGGTAGATGACCTTAGCCATGAGTTTCAGCACGCCGCGTGTGCGTTGGAATCCCTCGATCGTTGTCCACTCCTCATAGAGTTGGGTGAACACCTCCGGGTGGATGGGGTAGCTCTGTACCATCCGGTCATAGTAGCGGGATTCCTGGGTTTCCTGCGGCAGCTTTGCGCCCTCAGCCACGTAAGCATCTGCAAAGGCCCGGCATACCAAGTCACGCCCCTTGGCGTCGCGAATCGATTCAAACAAACGCCGCCGGACGATCTCGAAGGCTTCCTCGGGTGCCACAGTTTTCCAAAGGGCCTGCACTCGGTTCACGACCGCCTCAAGCGCCTGCAATGCCGCCACGCCACGCGGCCCCCCGGCCTGGCTGTTGGATTCTGGCAGGGAAGCCAGCACCACTGCGTTCGGCACCAGCTTGACAGCCTCCGTCAGCGATTGGATGAAGGAAAGATTGCTATCGTAGGTACCTCCGCTGAGTGGTTGGCTCTCCACAAACTGACGGATGTACACGACCAGCTCATCCAGCAGCACCACGCATGGCGCGTAACGGGCCAGCAGCGTGTAGAGCACATCTTTTCCCGGCGAGGTTCCGTTCGCATCGGCTTCTTGCACCATGGCGAAACCCTCTGCCTTACCGAGCTGCCAGGCCAGTTCGCCCCACAACGTGCGCACCGCCTGCTTGCCGTACTTCCACGGTTGGCCTGGGGCGTGGGCTGTGCCGTCCAGCACCGCGACCTGCGCCTGCGGCACATCCATCAACCCCGCGTGATCAAGCAGCGCCGAGATACCAGCGAGATCTCCCAGCGCGCATTGGCGGGAGGCCAAGTGATATACCGCTAGTAGCGTATGCGTTTTCCCGCCACCAAAGGAGGTTTGTAGTTGTATGACCGGCTCGCCACCTTTGCCATTGAGCCGTTGCGACACCTGAGTGAGTAGCTTGCCCATGCCCTCGGTAATGAAGGTGCGCGCATAGAAAGCCTGAGCATCTCCATATTCCAGGGTCGCCCGACCAGTCCGCACCGCCGTGAGGTCGGCCGCAAACTCGGATTGTTGGAACGTACCATTCAGCACGTCCTGGTGAGGCACAATAATTTCTCGCCACGGTTTTAAGCTCATAAATTAGGCTCTCTAGTTTTCAAAGAGTGTCCCTTGCGAGTCGACAGGTTTTGGCACATTGCTGGCAGCGGATTCGATGCCGGTCCAGCTCGTGATGAGCTCGTTGTAGGCGCGAGCATCTTCGGATTGACCGAGGCGTTCGCAGAGGGTGTAGAGGCGGTAGGCAAGCTGACGGACGGCTTCGGCTTTGCCACCGAGGGCGGCGAGGAGTGCTCCGGAGGCCGATTCACCACCTTGCTTCAGAGCGCGAATGAGCTGGTGCAGGGCCTCCCAGACGGGCGTGCGCGTATCGGTGCGCGGATCCCAATCGGTGGGATACTCAGACCACTTGAGAAGGCGGACTTTGCCACCCCCACTTTTGAGAACGCCGGCCTCTTTCATTCCGTTCACGCTGGTGCCCTTTCCGCGCGAAAGCGTATCTGCATAACTAAACGCTCCCTCTCCCCAGCCGTGCTGCTCGAACCAGTGCAGGCAGAATTGGGTGTCGGCATCGAAATCGTCCTCGGCGAGAAAACGGTTGATCAGTTGTAGGGCGGTGCGGACGCTCATGGGCGAGCCGTCAGCCTCCAGTACGGCCGCATATTTAGAAAAGACGGCCATGCCGGGACCAATGATGGCCTGCGAGAGGTCCACTGGGGCGACGGGGGAATGTTCACCGCCCGCGCCTTTGGTCATCTCATCGAGCGCCTCGGGTAGCACGCCGTTCAATTCTCGAATGAACTCGCGGCGGGAAATTGTCGGCGCATCCGCAGGGCGATTGCGGCATACTAGAACAATACTAGAAGCAAGCGAGTTAGCTTCTTGCGCAACAATCCGCCCCGCACCCTCTGTACGCATTGGCCAAGTACCACTTAGAGCAAACCCGGCCCTAAGCACTGCTTCTAAGAATGTTTCCCAACCAGTGGAGGAGGAAGCACCTTCTTTGGTTTCAGACTGCTTAAATGCATAATATATTGTTGTTGGAAAAGCCGGATGGGCCTGCTGTGCCAACATACGCATTGCATCCGTCATCCCATCCATGAAAAACACCTCAGCTTTGTCCTTACTCCCATGCCGATAGGAACAAGCGACTAGCTCTTCATTCTTGGGTGAAGCCAAGCTAGCGAAAACGTCTGGGAAAATGTCTCGGAGTGACCGCCTCAACCAAACATAAAAGAAATCAGACAGATCAGCATAACCGACGTTATCGTAATATGGAGGGTCGGTCGAAATTACTTTAGATGTACCTAGCGTCTGCGTAGCTGCATTCGCCTGGAAGACGTATCCCGCTCCGGAAGCCGGAAATGCATTGATTGCCATTGCGCACTTATCTAGAGCTGTCGAAAAGCTGCCACCTGAAGCAGAAAATGGGTTCGCCTCGACGAAATCCCAAGCCATTGCGATGCCCTGCCGAGCGAAGGTTTCACGAAACGCGCCACGATCACTCATCCATGAGGCAATCGACGATCCGATATTTGCGATTTTTGACAGCGTGAACGAAAGATATACTGCGACTGCGTCGGCATAGGCGGTTGCTAATACGCCGCCACTGTTGAGTGGGCTGCCATCATCTGACATGCCGCTGGCAATCGCATCATTTCGAATCTTTTTACGAACATCAGCAATCAGATCGGAAAATGTAGTTAGTGCACATAACTGCCGGTTGGTAAAGTAATCGCCGAAGGTATTGAAACCATAACGCCGCCCTTGGGCATTACTGGCCCATGTACCGCGAGTCGGAGCCTCTGGTTTCCATTCTGGAGCGGCAAGATGTGCTGCTGCTTCTGCTTCAGGCGTCGGGGCAAAATACACTCGCCGACTACCCACTTCGGCAACAATACCCATTAGCTTAGAGCGCATGCGACCGGCATTTGCTTCATCGTCGATATAGGAATAGGAGATCGGGGTGTTAGAGAATATACATCGGAAACTTCCCCGCGAAATCTGGGTGCCAGAATCAACAAGCCCAAGATTTTCAGCGTCAGGTTTCCCGATCTTTACCGTAAATCTGAATCCTCCGTTTTCTAGCACCGGCAGGACGTAGCATTCATTTCCCGGTCGTGACAAAAGCCAAAATTTGGTCGCCAGTGGAACATACTGATGAGCAAAAGCGGGATTAGGGCTTCTCACTGTACGACAGTATAGCCAGGCGATGACGGTGAGTTTCTGACCGACAAGTGGTTTTAGATCGGCGCGTTCTAAAGCCATTGCCGCTGTCACTTCCATCGGTGGATAAAGGTTCCCGATACGTTTCTGTGCTTCGACGCTCATCCATGCCCCATAACGGCGCAGATCTTCTGCGAGCCCGGTGGCCCTAGGCCATGATTTCAGCAGGTCAAGTCGTCCGCCATTTTCTCCAGTCGTCACCGGCCCAACCGGAGATCGCCCAGCAAATTTAGGGGGAATCTCAATCATCGCCTTGTTTATCACCACAGCCACTGGATTGAGGTCTGAGGCCCAAGCCTCCACTCCCAACCGCTGAGCCTCCAAGGGAATCGAACCGCCTCCGGCGAATGGGTCGAAAAGCGCCGGGAGATTTTCAGGCTCGAATAACTTAGCCGCTTGCGGATGGTCTTTATTCAGTTCGCAGACCTCACGCCACGAGCGGCGAATCTCAGTGCGGGCACGCTCCATCACAGCTTCATTGGAGGTGTTTTCCCATAAAACAAGGTCTTCGATTATCTTGAAGAGGCGTTTCCGCTCTTCAGCGGCCTCCTTCTTGTTTTTACCGTATTTAAACCCTCCGCCTTGTTGGTAACCGGGGTCATTGACGAGTTGAGCGAAAATGACAGCACGTGCTGCCGCCAGTGGTTTTCTCGACCACCAAAGATGTAGTGTGCTGGGATGCCCGTGACGGATGGACTTTTCTCGGGCGGCTGCGGCACTGATTACATCCAGCGGAAGCGCAACCTCGATCAGCTTGCGTGGTGATTTGATGGGATAGGACACGCGTTAAATTCCTTGGGCGCGTTCGAGCAACGCTTTGAGTTCGTAGTTGACGGAGGATACGCCCCAGCCTGGTTCTTCCTTGAAGGGATGGGCTACGTAGTGAGGTCCGTCGATGGAGTCGTCTTCGCCAACGAGAACGATGGCGAGGTGGTATTTGACGCCCTGATTCCAGCTTTCAAAGATTTCGTTCTTGGTCACCGTGACCGTGGACGCGCCTTTAACGCGACCTTTGACTTCGATGTGCCGGGCCTCAGGTAACCTGCCATCCACGGCAGGCGCATAGGCAGTGATGTCCCAACCGCATTTCTGAGCAGAGACATCCACCACGCGGTACCCCCGTGATTCTTCGGCCAGGCGGACGGCGTTCATGGCGAGCTGCTCAATGCGCGAGCGGGCTTCAGGGTCGGCGGAAAAGGCTGAGCCAGCAAGGGTGGGTTCACCGCGCAAGGTACGGAGCAGTCCCGCTGGAACTACAAGCGCACCACTGAGCACGACCGGCGTGGCGGAGGTGACGTGGCGCATGGACTGGAGTTCTTTTTTGCGACTCTCTAGCCGCGCTTCGAGGTCGCTGAGGGTGCGGCGGACGTTTTCGAGAATAAGCCGCACGTCTTTGCCGGCAGCTTTGTCATCCGTCAGCTTGATGAAGCGGTCGGACCAGTAATCAATCTCCTTAGTCAGGCGTTCGTGGACGGCGGCAAGCGTTTTGTCTACATGGGCAATACGACGGCCTGCGATTTCGCTGAAGTGATCTGGGACAAGGGTGGAGGCCGCAAGAGCGAGGGCACGTTGTTCCAGCCCGGAAGTCAACCAAGGGGCAGCAAGCGTTTCCGCCAGTAGCCGGCGCTCTGCGAGTGCAAGTGGTTCAAGGTCCAGGTGCGGTGCCCAACCGGCAAAGGTGGCGCTGCCATCGGGCAGAACGCGAACGAATTGCAGGCGCTTGGAAATGACCTGACCGTCGCCGGATTTCACTTCGTGGGTGAGCAGGAACAGCAACGATGGCTGGTTACCGTCATCAGCCGGGTCCACGAGGATGGTGCCCTGGCGCAGCAGATTGGCGTGTTGCTCCAGCAAGACATCGCTGAGGGCGAGCATGAGCGGGTGCCCAGGATGGATCATGCTGGCGAACGAAAGACCAGCACGGTCCACCGGCCGCACGGCACCCTTGGTGAAACAGACACGTTCATAGCGTTTGAGGACGGGAGCGAGGTCCCGACGATTACGTCCTGTGATGAGGCGGTCTCGCTCACGCAATTTTTCAGGAACATGGGTGACCTCGAAGCGTTCGGATTCGCGGGGATAGATGGAACCGCCGAGCGACTCGAAGGCTTTCATAAAGAACGAGCGAACGAAGTACGGCTGGAGGCGACGGGCCTCGGCCTTTTCCATTTCTTCTTTTACTGCAAAGAGACGCTCTGGGCTCATGCTTTCTTGGGCGAGCGCATCACGATTCAGGATGGTCAGGAGGTGTTCGCGGTCGAGGGCGTTGTCGATTTTCTGGCTGAGTTTGGCGCGGATGTCAGGACGGTCGCCATAGCGAATGGCTTCCAGTAGCATTTCTTTAAGGCTGTTGCCTTCAAACACTTCGCCGAGGACGTTGAACACTTGCCCCTGGAGCGCCTCGCTCACCACACGAAGTTTTTCGAGTAATCGGAAATAGACATCGCCCTCGCGGGTTTCCTTGGCCACAAGATTCCAGAGATGGCAGACCTCCTGTTGCCCGATGCGGTGGATGCGCCCAAAGCGTTGTTCGAGGCGATTGGGGTTCCACGGCAGGTCGTAGTTCACCATGAGGTTAGCGTTCTGGAGGTTGATCCCTTCACCGGCGGCATCGGTGGCTACGAGAACCCGAATCTCAGGGTCTGAGCGGAAGAGTTCCTGGGCCTTGCGGCGGTCGTCGCGGTGGACGCCCCCGTGAATGACGACAATGGCATTATGGCCCCCGAGCACCCCAGCGATTTTCTGGTGTAGGTAATTCAGGGTGTCGCGGTGCTCACTGAAGATGATGATTTTCCGCATCCGCCCGCCCGCGTCGTGCATCTGGGGTTCATTTTGGAGGATGCGGGAGAGTTCGTCCCACTTGCGATCTTTGCCCGAGGCGACCAGGGCTTTGGCCTGTTGTTCAAGGGATTGCAGGATGAGGATTTCCGCCTCAAGCTCGGCAATCGTTTGCGAAGCGGTGGCCTGATCGACGAGCGTTTCTTCAAGATTCTCCTGCTCCTCGGCGTTGAGGTCATCATCGTCTTCGGGGACATCAGCGAGCGTCTCGGCGAGGATGTGCTGGCCACGGTTGCCGAGCTTTTCTTCACGGAGACGGCGTTCGAGGCGTTCGCGGCGGCGTTTGAGTGACTGAAAGATGGCCTCGGGGCTAGAGGCAAGCCGGCGCTGGAGGGCGGTGAGCGCGAAGCCGACCGATCCTTTGCGCTTGCCTTCGAGTTGGTCGGCCTTGCCCATTTCCGTCTTCACATACTGGGTGACATTTTCGTAGAGCGCGGCTTCAAGGTCGGACAGCTGGTAGTTGACCGTGTAGGCGCGACGCTCCGGAAAAAGAGGCGTGCCGTCGAATTTCACCAACTTCTCCTTCACCATACGGCGCATGAGGTCGGAGCAATCCACCTTGTGAACACCATCGCGAAACTTGCCGTAGAAGCGGTCGGAGTCGAGAAGCGAGAGAAACAACTGGAAGTCTTCTTCCTTACCGTTGTGCGGCGTGGCGGTCATCAGGAGGAGATGGCGGGTCTTCGCACCGAGCTTTTCGGCTAGCTTGAAGCGGCCGGTCTTCTCCAGCTTATTCCCGAAGAAATGTGCTGCGAGCTTGTGGGCTTCATCGAATACGACGAGGTCCCAGCCGGCGGCACAGAGCTTGTCTTGCAGGTCTTCGTTACGCGACATCTGGTCAAGACGCACGATGAGGTGATCGAGGTCTTGAAACGGATTGCCACTTGGCGTAGCGGCTTCCAAGTCTTTGCTGAAAACCCGGAACTCTAAGCCGAACTTCTCAAACATTTCATCGCGCCACTGCTCGACCAAGCTGCCGGGAGCAACGATGACAATCCGCCGTGCGTCGGCCCGCATGATGAGCTCGCGGATGTAGAGGCCTGCCATGATGGTCTTGCCCGCACCTGGGTCGTCGGCGAGCACGAACCGCAGCGGCTGGCGCGGCAGCATGGACTCGTACACGGCGGTAATCTGGTGAGGGAGCGGTTCGACGTTGGATGTGTGAACGGCCATCATCGGATCGAACAGGAAGGCAAGATCGATACGCTTGGCTTCGACCGTAAGTTTGAACGCCTCACCGTCGCCATCAAAGGACCAGGGGCGCTCAGTCGTGGCGATGGAGATGTTGGGTTCATCTCCGCGATTCAGCAGACGCTCTTTAAGCGCGCCGTCTGGTGTTTTATACAGGACCTGCACCACACCGTCGGCAATCGGCACGACGGCTACTACGCTGCCAATGACAGCCGGTTCAAGGCCGGTAAGTGAAAGGCCGGGGGTAATGGATTCGAGGGTAATCATATTGATTCGCGACACTCAGCGATATAGAAGCAGTACATATCGCCTTTACCCGACGGGTTGGAGACCATACAGAAATCCGAACGTCATGCACGATGCCGGAAATCTATTTCCCACGCTTAAGTTCGCAGAAGAATAATCCTTTTCACACAAGAAAGCATCCCAATTTGGGAAGGGAATTGCTTGTTTTTCAGCCACTTACAATGGATTGCGTTATGATTGGCATGTTAGTGAGCTCGGAGAGGCCATCGATCTGCCAAGCTTGCTGATCCATCGAGTACTCAAACGCTCCTATGCTAGGATTAATCACCATGTGTGGTCGCTTTACCCAAACGGCCTCGTCCTCGGTGATCGCCCAGGAGTTTGGCGTTTCGGTCCCTGCCCTGTTCACACCTCGCTACAACAT
>CXWL01107595.1_pt1 | contig 14790 bp, 15 predicted proteins | sample 590931 | NCBI WGS metagenome assembly CXWL01 (sample SAMEA3498368, study PRJEB10139) | groundwater metagenome | biome: water well; material: biofilm material | place: Germany | collected 2015-04-27 | reverse complement strand
CTGGGGCGATGCTCTTGGCAAACGCCTGCCATTCGGCGAGGATATCTTCCATCCTGACATGGATAAACTGGTCGAGCCTCACGGGGCGGACATTTTCACGGCGCTTCCTTCACGATGATCATGGCGCCATTGTATGCCGAGATGGCACAGGTCAGTGGTTATCCTGGTCCGGCAGCAGGTCGTCGTCGGCGGGAGCGCCGGGAATCGTGTATTTTTCCTCGGCCCAGGCGCCCAGGTCGATCTGCTTGCAGCGCTCCGAGCAGAACGGGCGGTACTGGTTGGCTTCGGTCCATTCCACTTTTTTGGAACAGGTAGGACAGTTTACGACAGGCATGATAGTAGGCGTTAAAAGTTGCACAGCGTGAGTTCGAACGGCACGTCGTCTTCCAGCGGCTTCGGTTTCAGGTCGCCGCCCTGGGTTGTGAATCGCACCCACAACATATATTTGTTTGCGGAGATCTCGGGGATGGCGCCGGTCGTCTCGTCGAGCGTCAGGCGCAGCATCTGGTAGACCTTCCCTTGCAGCATTTGCTGATAGCTGCCCGCAATGGCCACCATTTTAACCGGACCGCCGGAGTCGCGCAGCAGGCGCAGCACCAGCGCCAGGGCGTCGAACAGGGGCGCGAGCGGCGCGAACCAGGTGACGATGTCGTTGAAGCGTTGTTCGGCCGGGCGCTTTTGCCAGGCGTAATACGAAGGCAGGTCGAATTCGCAGGCGCCGCCGGGGATGATGGTGCGGCCGCGGATGCTCATCAGCCATTCATTGTCGCGCACGTTCTGGCCGGTCTTGCCTTGCGCGGCCACCAGCGCGCTGCTGACCGTTTCCAGTTCGGCCAGCACGGCGTCGAGCATGTCGGCGGCCACATTCGGATTGGAGCGGTAGCCCAGCAGGCTTTGTTTTTGGCGCTCCAGTTCCTGGAGCAGGTCGGATTTGAGGTCGGCGCGTCCCGCCACCTCGAGCATGTCGAAGATCGTGGAAAGCGCGACGTGGTGCTGCATGGCGTGTTCTTGGTGAACAAAGAACTTGAATTTCTCGTACAGGTCTTCCAGCCGCAACAACGTGCGTATGCGCTCGTTGAAAGGGTATTCGTAGACGATCAAAATGACATCCCTTTACAAGTAGGCCGGAGAAGAATCACGTGATTCTGAACCAAGCGACGCAAAATTACAAACGCTCCATTGGTATTCTTGCCATTCTGGCCGATATTGCCATATAAATCTGGTGCAGCGCTTCGACCTGGGGCGCGAGCGCGGCGATTCCGTCGTCGTTGGTGATGACATCGTCGGCCGCCGCCAGCCGCTCCTGGCGCGATACCTGAGTCGCCATGATGGCCTTCACTTGCGCTTCTTGCAAGCCATTGCGGGCCATCACGCGGGAAATCTGCATCGATTCGGGGCAGTCGATCGCCAGCACGCGGGCGACCCGGTTGCGCCAGTTGCCCGACTCGATCAGCAGCGGCACCACGTAGATCACGTAGGCCCCATCCGCCGCGGCCGCTTCGGCGTCGGCGGCGGCCCGGATCAGCGGGTGCAGGATGGCTTCGAGGCGCAGCTTGGCGCCCGGGTCCGAGAACACCAGCGCGCGCATGGCGGCGCGGTCGAGTGCGCCTTCAGGGGTAAGGTAGCGTTCGCCGAATTCGGCCCGGATCGCAGGCATCGCGGGGCCGCCTGGAACGGTCATGGAATGGGCGATCAGGTCGGTGTCGACCACCGACGCGCCCAGCGCGGCAAACATGTTGGCCACGGTGGTCTTGCCGCAGCCGATCCCGCCGGTCAGTCCGATGCGCAATAGTGGGGCGTGCAGTTTGTCCATGTCTTCCACGCCGGCCCGTATCGCTTTATCCGAAGATTTGGTGGGTGAAGCGGGCGATCGGCTTTCCATACAGCAGTGCAATCATGCCGGCGGCCGCCAGGTAGGGGCCGAACGGGATCGGCTTCTCGCGCCCATGCTTGGCAAACAGGATCAGGCCGATCCCGACCACCGCGCCGACCACCGAGGAAATCAGGATGATGGTCGGCAGCATGGTCCAGCCAAGCCAGGCGCCCAGGGCCGCCAGCAACTTGAAATCACCATAGCCCATGCCTTCCTTGCCTGTCGCCAGCTTGAACAGCCAGTAGATCGCCCACAGCACGAGGTAGCCGGCAGCGGCGCCGATCACCGCTTCCTGCAACGGCACGAAGGTGCCGTTCAGGTTGATCAGCAGGCCGGTCCACAGCAGCGGGAAAGTCAGGTCGTCCGGCAGCAGCTGGGTGTCGAAATCGATGAAGGTCATCGCCAGCAGCGCGTAGCCGAAGCCAAGCGTGGCCAGCCCGGTCCAGCCGCTGCCGAACTTCCACACCAGCAGCGCCGACAGCAGTCCGGTCAGCAGTTCGATCATCGGGTAGCGGATCGAGATCGGCGCCTTGCAGGCGCTGCACTTGCCGCCCAGCGCCACATAGCTGACCACGGGAATATTTTCCAGCGCGGTAATCTGGTGGCCGCAGTGCGGGCAGGCCGAGCGCGGCACCATCAGGTTGAATTTGTCCTGGTGCGGCAGGTCCTTGCCGCTCTCGTGCGCGACGTAGTTGTCCGACTCGCGCTGCATCATCTTCGGGATCCGATAGATGACGACATTCAGGAAGCTGCCGATCAGCAAGCCGAACAGGCCGGCGGCCAGGGTTGCCCCTAATGAGCCCGGCGCTGCAAACAAAAGAGTTTCCGGTAGCATAACACTCCAAATTAGACGAAAAGCCCGTCGACGCGCTCCGCATGTTGCATCTCAGGAATATAACTTATATTAGTCGCGATCCTGCCGATTGTGCAAACAATGCGACTAAATATCCCGTCCGGGACGCGGCGCGGCCAGGCAAATCGTGGGCCGCGATTTGATATGGATCAAAGATATTTAAATGACAAACCGACAAACTGGTGATGGGCGCTGACACTGCCCGCCCTTGGAAAGGGGGACACCATGTCGTACAAGACCATCCTCGTCCACGTCGACCAATCGCCGCGGGCGCCGGCGCGAATCGCACTTGCCGCCAGTATCGCCCGCGAACATGGCGGCCACCTGGTCGGCGCCGCGATGACCGGAATTTCCCGCTACATCTTCCATGGCAGCAATGTGGATATCACCCGCACCGTGCTCGACGCGCAGTTGCAGATCCTGGTCGACAGCGCCAACGCCGCGCTGGGGCGCTTCGAAACCATCGCCTCCGGCGTCGACGGCCTGTCGTTCGAGAAACGGCTGGTCGACGATGACGAAGGCCCCGGACTGACGACGCAGGCGCGCTACGCCGACCTGGTGGTGCTGAGCCAGTCCGATCCCAACGTACCGATCGTCCGCATCGCGCCGGACCTGCCCTCGTTCGTCATGCTGCACAGCGCCTGCCCGGTACTGATCGCGCCGTTTTCGGGCGCGCCGGCCGTGCTCGGAACCCATCCGCTGGTCGCCTGGGACGAGAGCGTGCAGGCCAGCCGCGCGGTGGCCAACTGCGTGCCGCTGCTGCAGCGCGCGCGCAAGGTGTCGCTGGTCGTGTTCAACTCCGGGGCCGAGCCATTGCTGGCCGGCGCCGATATCGCGCTGTACCTGGCGCGCCACGGCGTCAACGTCGAGGTGCTGCGCGAGGAAACCGAGTATGAAATCGGCTATGCGCTGCTGGAACTGGCGGCCAAGCTGGGGTCCGACGTGCTGGTCATGGGCGGCTACGGCCACGCGCGCTTCCGCGAAGTTGTGCTCGGCGGCGTGACCCAGACCATGCTCACCAACATGACCATTCCGGTAATGATGTCCCACTAGGAGGTGCACGTGTACAAGAAAATTCTGGTTCCCACCGATGGTTCCGAGCTGGCCACGCAGGCGGTCGACGCGGCCATCGACTATGCGAAGGTCAGCGGCGCCAGCATCGTGGCGTTCTCCGTGGCCCAGCCGTATCCGATAGTGCCGGCGGTCGACGGGGCGATGATGCTCGATCCTGGCATCGACAGTGAGGAATTGCAGCAATTGGCGCGGCAGGCGGTGGACGAGGTGGCACGCGCGGCCCGGGTGGCCATGGTTCCCTGCGAGACCCACACCTCGCTGTCCTTCCTGCCGTACGAGGAAATCATCCGCGCCGCCGACGAGTACAAGTGCGACGTGATTTTCATGGCGTCGCACGGCAGGCGCGGCCTGAGCCGCTTGCTGGCAGGCAGCCAGACGCAGAAGGTGCTGGCGTATTCGCACCTCCCGGTGCTGGTGCTGCGGCCGGCCTTGCCCACGCCATGAGCCGGGAAAATACTTCGGATTGCGCGAAGTCAGTGATGAGCTGAATGCGCGCCAAATGTCCGCGCATCCGGGACCTTACTTGCGCTTGCCGTGCCGGTGCCGCTGCACTAAACTAACCGAACTTAGTTTAGTGGAGTTCAATGATGTTAACTGTCAACATACACGAGGCCAAAACACACTTGTCGAGGCTGATTGAACAGGCAGCAAAAGGGGAGTCGTTCATTATTGCAAAGGCCGGTAGGCCGTTGGTCAAGGTCATGGCGCTGGACGCGCCCGGGGCCGGCCAAGCGAAGCGCCTGGGTTTCATGACTGGACAGATCGCCGTACCAGACGACTTCGACAGGATGGGGAGTGCCGAGATTGAATCGCTCTTCGGTGGTGCCCCGTGAAGCTATTGCTCGACACGCAGCTGTTGTTGTGGGCGGCCGGAGACCCGAGCCGCTTGAGCGCTGTTGCCCGCGTGCTGATCGAGGCGCCGGACAATGAGTTGTTTTTCAGCGCGGCAAGTCTGTGGGAAATCGCCATCAAGCGTGGCCTGGGCCGTTCTGACTTTGAGGTTGAGCCGAGGGTATTGCGCCGGGGACTGCTGGACAACGGCTACAGCGAGTTACCTGTACGCAGCGAACACGCCGTGACCATCGAAAGCTTGCCGCCTATCCATAAAGATCCCTTCGACCGCATCCTTGTCGCGCAGGCGACAGTCGAGGGCATCACATTGCTAACGGCTGACTCGCTGGTCGGGCAGTATCCCGGGCCTGTGCGAGCGGTATGACAGATCCGAAATTGGTCATGGCGATAGGATGATTCCCTGCAGCCGTCCGGTCAGACCACCGAACCGAGCTTGAAGATCGGCAGGTACATGGCGATCACCAGGCCGCCGATCAGCACCCCGAGAATGACCATGATCAGCGGCTCCATCAGCGAGGCCAGGGCGGCCACGGCTTCGTCCACTTCCTCTTCGAAGAAGTCGGCGACCTTGCCGAGCATGCCGTCGAGCGCGCCCGATTCTTCGCCGATCGCCACCATCTGGGTCACCAGGCTGGGGAACACGTTGGAGTTCTGCATCGCCGCGGTCAGGCTGGTGCCGGTGCTCACTTCGTTCTGGATCTTGCGGGTAGCGTCGAGGTAGACCGCGTTGCCGGCGGCGCCGCCCACCGAGTCCAGCGCTTCCACCAGCGGCACGCCGGCGGCGAACATGGTGGCCAGGGTGCGGGTCCAGCGCGCAATCGTGGCCTTGCGGATCACCGCGCCGAAGATCGGCGCCTTGAGCAAGGCAATGTCCATGAAGCGCTGCACCTTGAGCGAGCGCTGCCACGCCTGGAAGAAGAAGTAGAGCGTGCCGAAAATGCTGCCGAAAATCAGCCACCACCATTTCACGAAGAATTCCGAAATCCCCATCACCACCAGGGTCGGGGCCGGCAGGTTGGCGCCGAAGCTTTCGAACACCGACTTAAAGGCCGGCACCACCCAGATCATGATCACGGCGGTGACCACGAACGCGATCGCCAGGATCGACACCGGGTACATCAGCGCCGACTTGATCTTGGCCTTCATGGCCAGGGTCTTTTCCTTGTAGATCGCGAGCCGGGTCAGCAGGTCTTCCAGGATACCGGCCTGCTCGCCGGCGCCGACCAGGTTGCAGAACAGCGGGTCGAAATACAGCGGGTACTTGCGGAACGCGTTGTTCAGGCTGGTACCGGTTTCGATGTCCGAGCGCAGGTCCATGATCAGCTTGGCCATCGACGGATTCGAATGGCCCTTGCCGACGATGTCGAACGACTGCAGCAGCGGCACGCCGGCCTTCATCATGGTGGCCAGCTGGCGGGTGAATAGCGCGATATCCTTGCCGGTGATTTTCTTGCCGCTGCGGTAGGTCTTTTTCTTGATCTTGGTGACCATCACGCCCTGGCGGCGCAGGGTGACGTTGACCACGGCTTCGCCCCCGGCGCGCAGTTCGCCGCGCACGGTCTTGCCGGATTTGTCCTTGCCTTCCCAGGCGTAGACGGTTTCCTTGACCTGCGCGGAACCGGCTTTCGATGATGAGCTTGCCATTTGTATCCTTATTCGTTGGTGCAGCCAAGCACTTCTTCCAGGCTGGTCAGCCCTTGCTTCACTTTCATCAGGCCGGAGCGGCGCAGCGATTTGACGCCCTCCAGTTCCGACTGGGCGGCAATCTCCATCGAATTGCCGTGCGCGAGAATGATTTTCTCAATCGCCGGGGTGATCGGCATGATCTGGTAGATGCCGACCCGTCCCTTGTAGCCGCCGCCCAGGCAGCGGTCGCAGCCGACCGGGCCGTACGGCTTCCAGTCGCCTTCCAGTTCCTCGTCGCGGAAGCCGGCCGCCAGCAGGATCTCGCGGCTGGTCTCGATCGGCTTCTTGCAGGTGCACAGGCGGCGCGCCAGGCGCTGCGCGGTGATCATGATGACCGAGGACGCGATGTTGAACGGCGCCACGCCCATGTTCATCAGGCGCGTCAGGGTCGACGGCGCGTCGTTGGTGTGCAGCGTGGAAAACACCATGTGCCCGGTCTGCGCCGCCTTGATGGCGATGTCGGCCGTCTCCAGGTCGCGAATCTCGCCGACCATGATGATGTCCGGATCCTGGCGCAGGAACGACTTGAGCGCGACCGGGAAAGTCAGGCCGGCGCGGTCGTTGACGTTGACCTGGTTCACGCCCGGCAAGTTGATCTCGGCCGGGTCTTCCGCGGTCGAGATGTTGATGCCGGGCTTGTTGATCACGTTCAGGCAGGTGTACAGCGACACCGTCTTGCCGGAACCGGTCGGCCCGGTCACCAGCACCATGCCGTACGGACGCTGGATTGCCTCGAGCAGCAGTTCCTTCTGGTCGGGGTCGTAGCCGAGCGCGTCGATACCCATCTGGGCCTGGGTCGCGTCCAGGATACGCATCACGGTCTTTTCGCCGAACAGGGTCGGCAGGGTCGACACCCGGAAGTCGATGGTCTTTACCGGCGACACGATCAGGCGCATGCGGCCGTCCTGCGGCACGCGCTTTTCCGAAATGTCGAGCTTGGCGAGCACCTTGATGCGCGAGACCAGCTTGTCGCGGATCGTGATCGGCGGCTGGGCGTGTTCGCGCAGCACGCCGTCGACCCGCAGCCGGATCCGGTAGAACTTCTCGAACGGCTCGAAGTGGATGTCGGACGCGCCCAGGTTGATCGCGTCTATCAGGATCTTGTTGAGGAACTTGACGATCGGCGCGTCTTCGATGTCGTTGGCCGCGTCCGGCGCCACGTTGGACTGCGTGTCTTCCTCGGCGAATTCGATTTCCTGGTCGTCGCCGGCCAGTTCGCTGAGGCTCATTTCGGCGTTCTTGCCGAGCGTTGCGAGCAGGGCCAGCAGGGCGTCGTGCGGCACGATCACCGGCTCGACCGAGGCTTCGCTCTGGAACTTGATCTGGTCCAGCGCCTGGGTGTTGGTCGGGTCCGAGATGGCGACCGACATCTTGTTGCCGCGCTTGGCCAGCGCGATCACGCGCTGCGCCTGCATCAGCTTGTCGTCGATGACCTTCGGCGGCAGCAGCGCCACGTTGAAGGTCTGCAGGTCCATGATCGGATAGCCGAAGGTCTCGGCGCAGAACACCGCCAGGCCGCGCGAATCGATCAGGCTTGACGCCACCAGGCTGTCGATGAACTGGACCTTGTCGGCGACCGACTTCTTTTGCAGCGCATCGGCCTGCGCCGGCGTCAGGCGTCCGGCCTGCGTCAGCGCGCGCGCCAATCCCGACATCGGAGTGCCTGAGGCCGTGTTCGGAATCACTGCTGCCATAAGCGTGCGCGGTTGGGACTGCCGATGAATGAAAAAACGCCGTGCCAGCATGGGCTGTTACGGCGAAACTGCATTGGATCATGCCCTCAGGCATCATATTTGTAAAGGGTTTGTCGCAGGAGAGAGGCGTCCATACCACGTAGACGAAATGGCATGCGCCACAATCGTGCGGCGGCGGCGCGCTCAGGCCAGGCGTTTGTGGGCGGGTGGTCGTTTCAGTTTGATAACCTTGATCGACTGGTTCTGGACCTGGATCACTTCGATGACGCAATTGCCGATTTTCAGGCTGATCGGCGCATCCGGAATTTCCTGCAGCATCTCGAGCATCAGCCCGTTCAGGGTTTTCGGCCCGTCCAGCGGGAAGTTCACGCCCAGCCGCTTATTAATGTCGCGCAATGGCGTCGATCCTTCCAGCAGGCATTCGCCATGTGCATCCCAGCCGAAGGTTTCGCTGCGCGAGGCGCCGGGAACCGATGTCGTAAATTCACCGATCATTTCCTCGATGATATCGTCGAGCGTGACCAGTCCCTGCACTTCGCCGTATTCGTCGACGATGATGCCGAGCCGTTCCTTGTTTTCCTGGAAATACTGGAGCTGCGTAAACACGCCGGTGTCCTGCGGTATGTAATACGGCGTGTTGAGCAGTTCGCGGAAATGCTCGACCGTCAGTTCCTCGGCCTGGTTCAGCAGCGCCACCGCCTTGCGCACGTGCAGGATGCCGACGATCTGGTTGATTTCGCCTTCGTATACAGGCAGCTTGTTGTGATAGCAGGTGGTCAGCTGGTTCTTGATCGCTTCGACCGGCACCGCCAGGTTCAGCGCCTCGATCTGCGAGCGCGGCGTCATGATGTCTTCGACCGAAATGGTTTCCAGGTCGAACAGGTTGAGCAGGATGCTCTTGTGCTTTTGCGGGATGAAGTTGCCGCCTTCCAGCACGATCGAGCGCAGTTCCTCGGGCGACAGGCGGTGCTGGTGGGCGTTGCCACCCGACTTGATGCGCAGCAGCTTGAGCACCACCTTGACGAACAGGTTGACGAACCAGATCACCGGCTTGGCCGCGGCCATCAGCGGCTTCAGGAGGGGACTGGCGGCCAGCGAGATTTTTTCGGGATAGGTCGCGCCGATCACTTTCGGCGAAATCTCGGCGAACACGATCAGCAGGAAGGCGACCACCGCGGTGGCGATCGTCAATACGCTTTCTTCATGGCCGAAAAACAGGATCGCGATCGCGGTCACCAGGGCGGTGGCCATCGCGTTGATCAGGGTGTTGGCGATGAGCACCAGCGACAGCAGCTTGTCGGTGCGTTCGAGCAGCCACAGGGTGGTGATGGCGCCGCGGTTGCCGCGCTTGGCGAGGTGGCGCAGGCGGTACTTGTTGGCCGCCATCAGCGCCGTTTCCGCCATCGCGAAAAAAGCCGAACAGAGAATCAGGACGATGAGCGCAACGACCAGCACCCAGAGTGGGACGGTATTCAAGGCTCACCGAGAAGAAAAAAACATGGGAAATCTGGGTGCATCGACAGCGGGCCGGGCCCAGAGCGGTTCGGCGCCTTTCGGCTGCCGCAGAGCTTCGGATTCTAAGGCACTCCCGCTTTCCTTGCAAGTTTGACCAGTCGTGCGCGCTAGGCGTTCCACCAGTGCGAGGTTTCGCCGGCTGCCGGCAGGCGCGCCTGGATCGCCTCGTGGATGATGCCCGCCGCCAGGGCCTGCTCGGCGTCGAAGATGCGCGCGTTGCCGAAAAGATGGGTGCGGATGTCGTCAGGCTCGGCGCCGGCGCGGGTGGCTTCCTCGAAGATGCTGGCATAGCGCTCGGCGTCGAAATCGAGGCATTCGCGCCATTCGCTGACGCGCGAATGGTCAGCCGCCACCAGGTTGCCGAAGCCCCAGTGCAGCGGATGGACCAGGAAGCGGCTGCCGGGACAAGCGTAGCGTTTCTGGCCGGCGAGGAAAATCACCACGCCGATCGATTCGACGCTGCCGATATTGTGGGTCGTCAGCGGTAAGGGCAGCGACTTCAGGAAAAAATACAGGGCAAAGCCGGCGGTCATGTTGCCGCCTTCGGTAGACAGGTGCAGTTCGATCTCGCTGGCGCCGCTTTGCAGCGCCTGCAGGCACAGGTTGCGCACGGTGCAGGCCGAATTGTGGTTGATCGGGCCGATAAAGTGAACGATGTGCAAGGCCATGGGTTTTCCTGACGATCTTGTTAGGTCGAGGATACCAAACTTGAGGCCGGGGCTGCCGTTCGGCTGGGCCAATCTCTGGTGTCAGGTCTGACATTCGGACATTTTGTCCGAATGTCAGACCTGACACCGGGGTTTCTGGCCGCTAACTGCCCCGGTAGGTCGAGTACGACCACGGCGTTACCACCAGCGGCACATGGTAGTTCTGGTCGGCTGAAGCGATCCCGAACGCGATGGTGACCCGGTCGATGAAGCGCGGTTCGGGCAGGTCCACGCCCTGGGCCGCGAAATAGTCGCCGGCCGCGAACACCAGTTCGTAGCGGCCCGGCTGCATCGCATCGCCCTCGAGCAGCGGCGCGCCGCAGCGCCCGTCGGCATTGGTGGTGTCGGCCTTGAGCAGGGTGCGGCCGCCATCGCCGAGCGCGTACAGCTCGACGCGCACGCCGGCGCCGGGCTTGCCCTGGGTCGTGTCGAGCACATGCGTACTAAGTTTTCCCATCGCGATTCCTATATGTCTGGGGTGAGGCCGGTTATCGCCCGGATCATATACCGAGGTGTTGCGAACATTATATGATGCAGGATATACCTTCCATTCCCGAATGCCCATCGATGAGCACATACGACAACTATCCGCGCGACCTGGCCGGCTACGGCCGCAACCCGCCCCATCCGGCGTGGCCGGGGCAGGCCCGCATCGCGCTGCAATTCGTCCTCAATTACGAGGAGGGCGGCGAGAACAACGTGCTGCACGGCGACGCGGCGTCGGAAACCTTCCTCTCCGAGATCATCGGCGCGGCCGCGTTCCCGATGCGCCACATGAGCATGGAGTCGCTCTACGAGTACGGCTCGCGCGCCGGGCTGTGGCGCGTGCTGCGCATGTTCGAACAGCGCGGCTTGCCGCTGACGGTGTTCGGGGTGGCGATGGCGCTCAAGCGCAATCCGGAGGCGGTCGCCGCGTTCCGCGAACTGGGCCACGAGATCGCCTGCCACGGCCTGAAGTGGATTTCGTACCAGAACATCGACGAGGCGACCGAACGCGCCCACATGGCCGAAGCGGTGCAGATCATGCGCGAGGTGACCGGATCGGCGCCGCTGGGCTGGTACACCGGCCGCGATTCGCCCAACACGCGCCGGCTGGTGGTCGAGCACGGCGGCTTCGCCTACGACGCCGACAATTATGGCGACGACCTGCCGTTCTGGGAAAAGGTCGCGATCACCGGCGCCGACGGCGCGCCCGCCGTCAAGCCGCAGCTGGTGGTACCGTACACGCTGGACACCAACGACATGCGGTTCGCCGCCATGCAGGGCTTCAATTCCGGCACCCAGTTCTTCGATTATCTGAAGGATGCGTTCGACGTGCTGTATGCCGAGGGCGACCCGAACGGGCTGAACCAGCCGAAGATGCTGTCGGTCGGCCTGCATTGCCGGATCGTCGGACGGCCCGGGCGGGCCGCGGCGCTGGCGCGCTTCCTCGATTATGTCCAGCAGCACGACAAGGTCTGGATCACGCGCCGCATCGACATCGCCGAACACTGGCGCGCCACCCATCCCTTCATTATGCAAAATTTGGTATAACGGACATCATCCAGGTCATATAGTCGGGTGCGCCGGCGGTGTTAACCTTGGAAGCTGGGAGAAAACCGAGGCAAGCATGTCAGATCCAATCCGTTTCTATTATCAGGGCAAGGTGCAAGAGGTCAGCGGCATGAAGCCGACCCGGACTGTCCTGCAGCATCTGCGCGAAGACCTGCATTGCACCGGCACCAAGGAAGGGTGCGCCGAAGGCGATTGCGGCGCCTGCACGGTCGTGATCGGTTCGCTGGAGAACGGCGAGCTGTCGCTCAAGGCCGTCAATTCCTGCATCCAGTTCGCTCCCACGCTCGACGGCAAGGCGCTGTTCACGGTGGAAGACCTGCAGCAGGCCGGCGGCGCGCTGCATCCGGTCCAGCAGGCTTTGGTCGAATGCCACGGCTCCCAGTGCGGCTTTTGCACGCCTGGCTTCGTGATGTCGTTGTGGGGCATGTACCTGAAACAGGAAGGCAGGCAGCCGAGCCGTTGCGAGATCGACGACGCGCTGTCGGGCAACCTGTGCCGCTGCACCGGCTACCGCCCGATCATCGACGCCGCGCGCCGCATGGGCGAACTGCCGCGCGTCGAGTTCGACCGCGCCGCGCTTGCCGCCCAGCTGTCCGAACTGCGGCGCGATTCGATGGTCACCTACAGCGCCGGCGGCCAGACCTTCTTCGCCCCGCGCACGCTCGATGAGCTGGCGCAGGTGCGCGCGCAGCATCCGGCCGCGCTGCTGCTGGCCGGCTCCACCGATATCGGCCTGTGGGTCACCAAGCAGCTGCGCGAGATCGGCGACATCATCTACCTGGGCCACGTCGACGCGCTCAAGGACATCACCGAAACCGGCGGCATGATCGACGTCGGCGCCGGCGCCACGCTCGACGACGCCTACCGGGCGGTCTGCAAGCATTACCCCGAACAGCTGTCCGAGATGTGGCAGCGCTTCGCGTCGCTGCCGATCCGGAATGCCGGCACCCTGGGCGGCAATGTCGCCAACGGTTCGCCGATCGGCGACTCGATGCCGTGGCTGATCGCGCTGGGCGCCGAACTGGTGCTGCGCGGCCCGCACGGCGTGCGCTCGATGGCGCTGGAAGACTTCTACCTCGGCTACCAGAAGAAGGATTTGCAGCCGGACGAATTCGTGCAGGCGGTGCGCGTGCCGATGCCGCGTTCCGGCGTGCAGTTCCGCACCTACAAGCTGGCCAAGCGCTTCGACCAGGATATCTCGGCGGTGTGCGCGGCGTTTGCGTTCCGCCTCGATGGCGACCTTGTCGCCGATGCGCGCATCGCCTTCGGCGGCATGGCGGCGACGCCGCAGCGCGCGGCCCGCACCGAGGCCTTGCTGAACGGGCGGCGCTGGAGCGAAGAGACACTGCGCGAGGCGATGGCGATGCTGGTCCAAGACTATGCGCCGCTTTCCGACATGCGCGCATCGAGCGCCTACCGCATGAAGGCCGCGCAAAACCTGTTGCGCCGTTTCTGGTTCGAGACGCGCAGCGAACAGCCGCTGGCGGCGGGCGCGGTCAACGCGTTCGCCCGGCGCGCTGAAGGAGAAACAGCATGAACGACGCCGGCGTCCCCAATTTGAAAGCAGCTGCGTGGAGCGCGGTCGGCGTGCCCCGCGCGCATGAATCGGCCGCGCTGCACGTGCTCGGCCAGGCCACCTATACCGACGATATCCCGGAGGTGCAGGGCACCTTGCACGGCGCGCTCGGCCTGTCGTCCAGGCCGCACGCGCGCATCGTCTCGATCGACTTCGCCAAGGTACGCGCGGCCGCCGGCGTGGTTGCGGTGTACGACGTCGAGGATATCCCCGGCGTCAACGACTGCGGCCCGATCATCCACGACGACCCGATCCTCGCCGATGGCGTCGTGATGTATGTTGGCCAGCCGATCTTCATCGTGGTCGCCGAAACGCATGACCAGGCCCGCCGCGCCGCGCGCCTGGCCGAAGTGACTTATGAAGAACTGCCGGCCATCCTGACTCCGCAGGCGGCCAAGGCGGCGCAGTCGTACGTGCTGCCGCCGATGCGGCTGACGCGCGGCGAGTTCCAGCAGGCGTTCGAACGCGCGCCGCATTCGGTCAAGGGCGAGCTGTACGTCGGCGGGCAGGAGCAGTTCTATCTCGAAGGCCAGATCGCCTACGCCGTACCGAAGGAAGACAAGGGCATGCTGGTGCTGTGCTCGACCCAGCATCCGAGCGAAATGCAGCACGTGGTCGCGCATGCGCTCGGCGTCCACTCGCATAACATCGTGGTCGAATGCCGGCGCATGGGCGGCGGCTTCGGCGGCAAGGAATCGCAGTCCGCGCTGTGGTGCGCCGCGGCGGCCATCGCGGCGGCAAAGCTGAAGCGCCCGGTCAAGCTGCGCGCCGACCGCGACGACGACATGCTCGTCACCGGCAAGCGNNCCGGCAAGCGCCACTGCTTCCATTACGAATACGAAGTCGGCTACGACCTCGAAGGCAGGATCGTCGCCGCCAGGGTCGACATGGTCACCCGCGCCGGCTACTCGGCCGACCTGTCGGGCCCCGTCGCCACGCGCGCCGTCTGCCACTTCGACAATACCTACTACCTGTCGGACGTGGAGATCTTCGCCGCCTGCGGCAAGACCAACACCCAGTCGAACACCGCCTTCCGCGGCTTCGGCGGCCCGCAGGGCGCGATCGCGATCGAATACGTGATCGACGAAATCGCCCGCAACCTCGGACGCGATCCGCTCGACATCCGGCGCCTCAATTTCTACGGCGGCGAAGGCCGCAACGTCACGCCCTACGGCCAGGTCGTGATCGACAACGTGATCCACGAACTGGTGGCGGACCTCGAGCAAGGCAGCGAGTACCGCGCCCGGCGCGAGGCGATTGCCGCCTTCAACCTCACCAGCCCGGTGCTGAAGAAAGGCCTCGCGCTCACGCCGGTCAAGTTCGGCATCGCCTTCAACGTGACGCACCTGAACCAGGCCGGCGCGCTGGTGCACGTGTACGTCGACGGCTCGATCCTGGTCAACCAT
>CXWL01006121.1_pt1 | contig 14791 bp, 12 predicted proteins | sample 590931 | NCBI WGS metagenome assembly CXWL01 (sample SAMEA3498368, study PRJEB10139) | groundwater metagenome | biome: water well; material: biofilm material | place: Germany | collected 2015-04-27 | reverse complement strand
AGCGAGAAATCTATGGTATTGATTGCCAAAGATTCCTCACTTTGTTCGGAATGACATATGAGGACTGTTCAGAGTTCCCCTCATGCAGAACAGAAGATGACTTAAAACTGGCCTATAATATGCGGTTTTTATTCAAGATCAGTCTTTTCATGGCATTGCACTACTGTGACACCGCTTAAAATGAAACAGCACACCCTACCCACACCCGGCACCCTGTTACGCTACGCTGATTTTGATGGCTCGAGCGATGCGCTGTTTCTCGCGCAACTCGCTCAGCAGGCGAAACCTGTCACGATCATCACTGCCAATGCACTGGATGCGCAAAGATTATTGGAAGAAATTCCCTACTTTGCACCGGAATTAAGAGCGCATCTGTTACCGGACTGGGAAACACTGCCTTACGATACTTTTTCACCGCACCATGATCTCGTTTCGGAACGGCTCGCGACACTGTATCAAGTAATGACTGGCGCCTGTGATGTGCTGATTGCGCCATTGACTACAGCGCTGTATCGCATGCTGCCGCGTGAGTATCTTGCCGCGCATACTTTTTTTCTGAAACAAGGTGAGGTGCTGGATCTGGCCGGATTGCGCAGTCAACTGACTTTTGCGGGCTACTCGCACGTCATGCAGGTTTTTTCACCGGGTGAATACAGTGTGCGCGGCGGCTTGATTGATTTGTTTCCAATGGGCAGCCCGCTGCCGTATCGCATTGATTTGCTGGATAACGAAATCGATACCATTCGCACGTTCGATGTCGATACCCAGCGCAGCATTTATCCGGTCAACGAGATCCGCCTGCTCCCTGCGCGAGAATTTCCGTTGGATGAGGCCGGGCGCACCAGCTTCCGCGGTAATTTTCGCGAGAAATTCGAGGGCGACCCGTCCAAAAAACAAATCTATAAAGATATCAGCAAAGGCCTGACACCCGCCGGTATCGAATATTATTTGCCGCTGTTTTTTGAACAGACGGCAACCTTATTTGATTACTTGCCGGAAAACACGCTGCTTTGCCTGCACCAGGATGTCCGTCCGATCATCGACGAATTCTGGCGCGATACCCAATCACGCTATCAATTGTTGCGCGGTGATAGCGACCGTCCGCTATTGCCGCCGCAGGAATTATTTTTATCCAGCGATAGCTTCTTCGGCAAATTAAAACCGTATGCGCGCATTGAGATTCTATCCAATGGACAAGATCTCAAGCTGGCGGCTAAAAAATCTACTGCTCCGCTGCCCTCTGTTCAAGTCAACCGCCACGCGGAAAATCCACTGGAAAAACTGGCTGAATTCGTCACCCGGTTCACGCAATCCGGCGGACGCATTTTGCTGCTGGCGGAAAGTATGGGGCGGCGTGAACTCATTGCGGAATACCTGAATCAGTACGGTTTGCACCCGGACAGTTGTCAGGATTACGCGCAATTTCTGAGCAGTTCTCAGCCCTTCATGCTCAGTGTTGCACCGCTGCACACCGGTTTTATCCTGGAATCAGCGCGACTCGCGTTTATCACCGAAAGTGAAATGTATTCAACCCATGTCTATGGGCGGCGTGAACGTGAAGCGCGCAAGACAACCTCAACTGATAATATTCTGCGTGACCTGTCGGAAATCAAACCGGGTGATCCGGTGGTGCATGAACAGCATGGCATTGGCCGTTATCTGGGGCTGGTCAGTATGGATGTGGGTGAAGGTGAACCGGGTGAACTGAGTGAATTTTTGTCGCTGGAATACGCGGGCGGCGACAAATTGTACGTACCGGTTTCACAACTGTATCTGATCGGGCGCTACAGCGGCGCTGCGCCCGAATCGGCACCGTTGCACAAGCTGGGTAGCGGTCAATGGGATAAAGCCAAGCGCAAGGCCATGCAGCAAGTGCGCGACACGGCGGCGGAGCTGCTGAATCTGTATGCTCAGCGTGCAGCGCGGGAAGGCCATACTTTTACGCTTAGGCCGCATGATTACGATGCATTTGCCGAGGGATTCGGTTTTGAGGAAACCGCTGATCAAGCTGCGGCGATCAAAGCGGTGATTGCAGATTTAACCTCAGGGAAACCGATGGATCGCCTCATTTGCGGCGATGTCGGATTTGGCAAGACTGAAGTGGCATTGCGTGCCGCTTTTGTCGCTGTCGCCGACGGTAAACAGGTCGCCGTTTTGGTTCCCACTACGCTATTGGCTGAACAGCATTTCCAGAATTTCTCCGATCGCTTTAGCCTGATTGCCGATCAATGGCCGGTCAAAATTGCTGAGCTGTCACGCTTTCGTTCCGCCAAAGAACAAACGCTGGCGTTAGCGGGCTTGGCCAAAGGGGAAATTGACATTATTATCGGCACGCACAAGTTGCTGCAGAAAGATGTCATTTTCAAAAATCTGGGTCTGGTCATTATTGACGAAGAGCACCGTTTCGGCGTGCGGCAGAAAGAAGAATTAAAAAAACTGCGTGCGGAAGTCGATGTGCTGACACTCACCGCCACACCGATTCCACGCACATTGGCGATGTCGCTGGAAGGGCTGCGTGATTTCTCCATCATCGCCACCGCCCCGCAACGCCGCCTTGCCATCCGCACCTTTGTCAGCAGTTTCTCGATGGGTATTATTCGCGAGGCTTGTCTGCGCGAACTGAAGCGTGGCGGGCAAATCTATTTTCTGCACAATGAAGTCAGCACCATTCAGTTGATGTATGAAAAACTATCCGGTTTGCTACCCGAGGCACGCATCAATATTGCCCACGGGCAAATGCGGGAACGCGATTTGGAACATGTCATGCGGGATTTTTATCAGCAACGCTTCAACATCCTGTTATGCACCACCATCATTGAAACCGGCATCGACATTCCTAGCGCCAATACCATCCTCATCAACAATGCGCACAAATTCGGCCTGGCGCAATTGCATCAATTGCGCGGGCGGGTGGGCCGCTCGCATCACCAGGCTTACGCTTATCTGCTGACACCGCCTGAAGAAGCGCTCGGATCGCAAGCTAAAAAGCGCCTGGAAGCGATTCAGGCGATGGAAGAACTCGGTTCCGGGTTTTATCTCGCGATGCACGATCTGGAAATCCGCGGCGCCGGTGCGGTACTGAGCGAATCACAAAGCGGAGAAATGCAAGAAATTGGCTTCAGTCTGTACAGTTCCATGCTGGATTCTGCCATCCAATCCTTAAAACAAGGTAAAGAACCCGATATGCAGCACCCATTGGGCGTTGCGACAGAAATCAATCTGCACGTGCCGACTTTATTGCCGGAAGATTATTGCCATGACATTCACGAACGATTGGTGCTGTATAAGCGCATGGCCAACTGCAGCGACGACGAACAGCTCGACGACATGCAACGGGAATTGGTCGATCGCTTTGGCTTGCTACCCAATCCAACCCGCGCACTGCTCGACTGCCACCGCCTGCGCATCGCCGCCAAACCGCTCGGCATCACACGCATTGATGCCAGTGCCGACAGCATTCAAGTGCAATTCATCCCCAACCCGCCGATCGATCCGCTAAAAATCATCCAACTGATCCAAAGCAGCCGGGAATATTCTTTATCTGGCCCGGATCGACTGAAAATTCAGGTAAAGATTGAAGATGTGAATAAGCGGGTGATGCGGATTAAGGAGTTGATTCAGAAGTTGAGCGCTAATAAATGAAGCCTTCAGATTCCTACCGCCTCAATGAATCTAGACTGTTATTCGAACTGCATCGTTACATAACACCAAAATTATATTGCAAAAAGCAAAAGTTCATATATCATGACATTCAATGAATCTCATTGACATTATAAAATTGGAGTAAAAATCTGAAATGAGTCAAATCTCTGCAAGACTACCGGATGAATTAGTTACAGCGCTGGATGAAGCTGCTACAAAATTGCATCGAACACGCGCCGACGTGATCAGACAAGCTGTTGAATATTATCTCGACGATTTTGAAGACATTTCCCGCGCTGTGGAAGTCTTGCGCGATCCAGCGGATCCAATTCTGGATTGGGAAACTGCAAAGCATGACCTACTTCGTCAGCATTAAGCAGAGCGCGCTCAAATCATTAAAAAGCATCGCGCGCGAAGATCGATTGCGTATCATTGACGCCATTGATCAGCTCAAGGCTAACCCCGCAGCTGGCGGAGTACTAAAAGGCGAATATTCTGGATTACGGCGTATTCGAATTGGTTCGTATCGTGTCGTGTATGAGGTGCATGACGAGAAATTGACGGTACTCGTCATTCGCATCGGTCATCGGCGAGAGGTTTACCGGTAAATCTGATCATGACAGAATCACCTCTTCATAGCATGAAGACAGTAAAATTATAGATGTCAAATACAGACCCGGATCCCAAAACTTCACAGAACAGTTGAGGTTTTCCTTCGCAAGGACGAGGGTTCTCAGTTATAGATACCTTTTTGGGGTAAAAAGATATGCCAAAAAGACCAAAGTATAAGAAAGATTTGATTTTTAAACCAGCGCTGAAATGTATCTACTGTGGAGAGAAAGACAGAGAACTTACGAAAGAACACATCATTCCATATTCATTGGATGGAGCATGGATTTTTCCAAAAGCAAGCTGTAAAGATTGCGCAAGAATCACATCTCGTTTCGAATTAACCGTAGCAAAGCAAATGTACATTACTCTTCGAACAACGGATAATTTTCAGACTAGGGAACCTAAAAAAAGACCGAAATACTTTGAAGTAAACCTCAAAAAGATTGATGGAAGCCAACAGAAGATTGAAATTCCTACCTCAAAATATCCTACGATGTATCCCGTGCTACATCTTCCCCCACCGGGCATCCTGAGCGGTGCAGAACTTAGTAAGATGAGTCCCCCGGGAATGGAATTATCTATTATGGCAAATCAAGATGAAATGAATGCCATATTAGAGGAATACCCCGATACAGAAATCACGTTCTCATCAGAAGTTATTTATTGGAGCGCTTTTTTTCGGGTACTTGCAAAAATTGCACATGCATTAGTGGTAGGGCATTTTGGAACTGTCGGATATACGCCACTACTTCCGTCACTCATTTTAGGGAATTATCCTTATCTGTCACACCTAGTAGGCGGAAAAATTGAAACAACTGAAACATTAAATCCACAAACCACAATGATAGATGATGGTTACGAACTATTAATTGATAAAAAAGAATATATTGTTGTGAACATCGATATCATGGGCGGTCGTCTTCCGACGTACACAGTTGTTGCTGGTAAAATTACAGATTTTACTGCATTCATGACAAAAGTCTCACATACTTCGATTGAAGGTAAGAAAGAGTATGCGCACGGCATGCGCACTCGGTATCTTTACAGTGTTGAGTGGGCATTAGATATAGTAAGTAAAGTTCGCTATATAGTTGAAAAAAAATTTCCAGAACTTCGGGATAGATGGCCACTTTTAAATGGATTTGAACTCGATACATATGCGTTGCCGCCAGCCCATTATCTTTTAGTGCTAAAAAATAATCCCGATACGGTAATTACAAATACAGCAAACGCCATTGCCCTTCCACATAATGATCACCCTTCTCTTCCGCCTAAATTGAATGATTTAGAGAAGTGGCGACAATGGTGTAAAAATAGGCTTTCGCTTTCTAGCGATCAGTGGGCAATCATACTTCCCGTGCGCGATACAGGGAAATCATTTAACATAAAAGGAGATTTTGAGCTCTTCAGCAATGAAGAACTTATATTTTATGAAGCGCAATGGCAATGGTTTGTAAAAACATTGTTGGTAGATGCAATAAATACACCACCAAAACGAGTTTGCGATGCCCCGATTGATGTTCAATGATGAATTCTGGTCGAATCTAGAGAAGATTCTGCTTCAAGAAGCGATTTATAACAAGCGCAATCTGCGCATGACGGTTGAAGGTATTCAAGGGCCAGGTCTATAACAAAGAATAATTGTTCTTGCGGCATTAGCACAGAAGATAGGTACCCGAACAGCTTGGGCGTTAAACATCACATCGACTTGCACCTCCCCACTATGAACACGAAAATTCACACAATTACTGCACTTGACGCGGCCATGGGGTGATTTGTTCGGTCTTTGTATATATTACCGTGGTTGAACCGGGAGCAGTGTCGGCGAGGCATGCGCACAGCAAACAAGATGAATTCATCTACGTCGTATCCGGAACGCTCATACTTTATTCCGACGATGGCATCCCCACCGTCGTCTGGAATAGCCCAAAAACTCCGGCGGGATGAATTATATTGAGGCTCAGCTGTACCGATCCTAGCCACGCCTGTGCGTGAATATACAAAATCGGCNNCGGCTATCACAGTATCAGTCAAATCCACCTGATCTGCCGCCAGGCTATAGATGTAATTTTCGATAGTATCAAGCTCTTCAAGGCTTGGATAATGCGCTAAATTCTGCGATCGCATACCGGTAACAGTAGGGTGAACCTGTGGCGATGCCAAGGCATATACAAAAGACTGTGTGCAGGCCGACCTGCCGCAATAGATTGTATCGCCGCCGGATGAAAATCTTCAAATCCTTTTTTGGTACGATCAATCGTCGTAAGTGTCTTTGTCAAGATAGCTTTCAACTTGTCGGTATTAGGCTGAGAAATATCCAAATCCCCTCCGGTAATAGCTAAACAAAAGATCCCTCCACCCAAACGGAGCCAAGCGATCGAAAATGTTTTTTTACCTCTTCGATCAAGCTCATTTCCTTAACTCCTATCTATTGATGATATTGGAATGCAACTCCTATCCTGATTTAAAATTACGCAAGATTAAAAAAAGCCGCTCATTGTTGATTTCATGAGCGGCTTTCTCTTTATGCATTAGTGAGTGCGAGCTGGTGTATAAGCACTTGGAGTTGTACTTTCTTGTTCACGCGATTTCGTCACATTTGGAATCGTTACGCTTTCAGATGCATTAGCCTCCCCAGGACAAAGCGCCTTAACTTGGTGAAAAGCAGTGCGATTGTCTTTAAATTGTTGCGCAATCTTTATTCGCTGCGGAATAAAAACATCCGTTAACAATGGTGACAACTTCCCTTCCTCATCAATATGCACGAAATTAAGGCTTCTAGGCCAGACAGCATTATTACCAAGATCACTCCCTGCGGAAAACTGATGGCATCCACCACAAGTCATGGTGCCGGCCCGATTCATTAACTGCACGGGTGATACACCGCTTAAATCCGATAGGGAAGTGAGGCGTTCTTGCACTTGAGTTAACAACAAAGGATCCGTGTCAGATGCAGGGTTATCATCATCGGACTGGGAGATTGATTCAAAGTCATTGAATCTAGGATTAAAACCGGCGCTGATACCGTTAATAATATCTGCTGCGGATGCTGCTTTATTAATGCGTTCAGGATTGACTAAATTACACAATGATTGTCCGAGAAAGGATTGGTGAAAATTTTTTCGTTCTTCTTCGCTGAAAACGGAAGAAGCACTCGCAGCCCGAAACAAAGAAGCAATGGGCGAATCATCGATTGGTTCGGGTTTAAGAATAGCGCGATCATTCGAATCAAAACCAACTAAAAATTCACGTAACGCCCACTGAATCTCCCGGGGATCCGGCGTCATAAACAAATTGACGCGAATTTGTCCCCTCAGTAAGCCATAGTTATCGGCTTTCACGATGGGTTCGACTTTCGGAATACCGCGATAATATAATTCTTCAAGTGCAGCAACGGATTGTACGGAATTCGCATCTTTAGACCGCTCCGCCCAAAAGTCAGTAATAGGCGCGCACCCCTTGAGACCTTCGCCAGGATTGGGATTAGGAACTCTTGCTTCAAATATCATAGTCATACGATCAAGTGGACCACTAGATCTTTTCGCATACACAATCCGGTATTCGCCGCAATTGCTGCCGTCGGCGGGAGCAAGATCAAACCGATTGAAGAGACCGACTGGAATCATGCCATCCGCCGAAGTAGGATCCAATAGATTTTTGGGATCAAGAGCTGATTCTAAAGATCGCGGTTTAACTTCGACGACTTTTCCGGAAAGCGGGTGAGTAAATGAGCTTTCGGCAAACGAATCGATCATGCTTTTTAACATTGCAATTGAATCCGTTGCAGCCCCTCCGGCAGTAGCAACTACTCTGTTCATGGTTTTTTCAAATGCGAATGGCGTCGCTAGCGCTGCAACATCATGAATTACCACGGATTGCTTGTTGATGATTAATTTTGGCGGCTTGTTATCGGACTCTCCATTAGCGCAACCTAATAAACTAAGGATTACGAACAACAATAACAAGCTCCGAGTATTCATTGAGTGAAAATATATACTTAACATAGTTAAACCCCCACAAGTTGTATGATATTAAAATTTAAAAAATTTCATTTCATGTAGTCATATAAATATATGAGACGGTGCGCTTTCCTGTATTTTGGCCTTGGTACCTTAAAAACCAGAATTACCTAGAAAATTGTCGATATTCATTATGAACATAGCAAGCTCCGGACAAAAATGGCCGCAAAACGCAGTTTGTGGTGTGCTGATGAGAATTCTGGGTTAATTTCAAGCAAAATAGAATTTCAACAGGCTGTTATATAAAACTTCCAAGCAACACTAAAAAAGTATAAAGCTCAGTCATTAAATCGGTTGTGAGAATTGTCACAATTAAAGTTCATTGTAAGACGCTACTTCGCATGACGATTATTGAGTGACTGAAATCTTCATAAAATGAATGACTTTACTAATTTAGTAAGTAAAGAATTTATCATAAATAAATTGATGTGTAAAAAACAGAAGAGATTTCTCTGGTAGGCCATAAGTGATTCGGAAATATGTCAAATTCAGGAATCTGGATCTGCCGGAGGTAATTTAACTGATGCTATCGGTTTTTCTATCATTTGAAATCAAAATGATAAAGCTAATACCTCATCTTATTTCTGTTTTCAAGCCTCTTTAAGCCCGACTGCCCTGGTTCTGATGCAACTTTATCTTTTATAGCAAACTTCTTGGTGTTATAATTTAAAGCTTTTGTTGCGTCCCATTGCAGGGTGCGGAGCAAAATAGAGTTCCATTGTATTTTTATATAACTAACCAAAGGGTTTTTGCCTATTTATGACGACTATCAAGCTTAAGGAAAACGAGCCATTTGAAGTTGCTATGCGACGTTTTAAACGTTCCATTGAGAAAACAGGAATACTGACAGAATTACGTGCACGCGAGTTTTATGAAAAACCAACTGCAGAACGTAAACGGAAACTGGCGGCGGCTGTAAAACGTAACTACAAGCGTTTGCGCAGTCAATTGTTACCTCCTAAGCTGTATTAAGTCGTAGTAAATAGAAATAAGATAAATTTGAGTGTAGCGTAATGCTATCTCCGAGCATTCTCGGAATAATCGTCAAAGCTCATCAACTAACAATCCGTTGCGCCGGTGTACTATGAGTCTGAAACAGAGAATTACTGAAGACATGAAAGCGGCTATGCGCTCGGGTGATACCAAGCAGCGCGATACCATACGCTTGTTACAGGCTGCTATCAAACAGCGTGAAGTCGATGAACGCATCGTGCTTGATGATGCCGCAGTGATCGCGGTTATTGAAAAAATGCTCAAGCAACGGAAGGACTCTATCACGCAGTATGAAGCTGCGCAGCGGTTGGATCTGGCCAATATTGAGAAAGATGAAGTCATTGTATTAAGTGCATATATGCCGCAAGCGCTTGATGATTCTGAAATTGATGCGTTGATTGCTGATGCAATTTCAGAAACAGGAGCAAAAGGTATGCAGGATATGGGTAAAGTTATGGCCATATTGAAACCGAAGCTTGCTGGGCGTGCGGATATGGCTAAAGTGTCAACGCTGATTAAAGGAAAAATATTAGCCTGAGATTACCCAACTACTTCGGGATTGTTTTTTTAAACGAAACCATAGTTGATGTAATTTATTTATACTTGAAGCTGGGTATTATTGATTGCTTTCGGTAAATGATTCCTCAGCCTTTTATTTATGACTTACTCAATCGTGTAGATATTGTAGATGCGATTGATCGTCATGTCCCGCTCAAAAAAGCAGGCGCTAACTTTGTTGCTTGCTGCCCGTTTCATACTGAAAAAACGCCCTCATTTACTGTCAGCCAGACTAAACAGTTTTATCATTGCTTTGGTTGTGGCGCGCACGGGAATGCAATTAGTTTTTTAATTGAATATAGCGGGTTGAGCTTTGTTGAAGCTGTGCATGATCTGGCAGCCTATGTTGGGATGCAGGTGCCTGAGCAACAGACGGATACTTTTTCCAAACAGACTGCTCCGGATGATTTATCGCAATATCCAGTAAACGGCCTGGGCAGTAATGATCCAGAAATATTACCACAGGATCTGTTAAATGCTCTGCAAGTTGCTACCCGCTTCTATCGAGAGCAACTCAAAATTTCAGAAAAAGCCATTGCTTATCTCAAGAAGCGCGGCTTATCCGGGAAAACAGCAGCACAATTTGCAATTGGTTATGCGCCAGCTGGCTGGCAAAATCTCGAAGCCGTTTTTGCTGATTATAAATCCGAGAAAACCCGGAAAATATTACTGCAAGCCGGATTGGTAATAATCAGCGACGAAGCCAAGCAATATGATCGATTCAGGGATCGTATTATGTTTCCGATCCTGAACCAGAAAGGCCAAATAATTGGCTTTGGTGGCCGGGTATTAGAGCAGGAAGAGCCGAAATATCTGAATTCTCCGGAAACAATTTTATTTGAGAAGGGGCGGGAGTTATATAACTTCTTCTCGGCGCGTCGCGCGATACGTGAAGTCAATTGTGTGATTGTTGTAGAGGGTTATATGGACGTCATCGCGCTCTCACAGCACGGGATTGATTATGTAGTGGCAGCATTGGGCACGGCTACTACTAGCTTTCATATACAAAAACTTTTGCGTCAGACCGAAAATATTATTTTTTGTTTCGACGGAGACAAAGCGGGCAGGAAAGCCGCGTGGCGGGCGCTTGAGAATAGTTTGGCATTGCTTTCAGATGGAAAGTATCTGAGTTTTCTTTTTTTACCCGAGGGAGCCGATCCTGATAGTTACGTAAACCAGTATGGAAAGGACTCTTTTGAACAGCAACTTAAACAAGCAATGCCCTTGTCAGAATTTCTATTCAAGGAATTATGTGCAGGGACAAATCTCCAAACCAGTGAAGGTCGCGCCAAGCTAGTCAGTGATGCGAAGCCACTATTGCAGCAAGTGGTGGCGCCAGCATTATCTGTGATGCTGGTAAGACGTTTGGGGGAATTGAGCGGGATTAGTCAAGATAAACTAGAAGAATTGTTGCACATAAAACGTGTACCCAGGGCGCATAAGATCAAGAATGCGGCGAGAAAACAACCGATTACTCCTTATCGCCGGTTAACAAGGATGCTATTGTATAGCCCGAATTATATCGCTAAACTAGACAAATATTTGCTTATTCAATGTAGCGAAAATAGTGAAGAAGTTGCTGCGTTAAAAGCGCTTGTTGATTTTCTGGATACGCACCCTCAGCTGATAGCAAGTAAATCTGCGCATTCAATACTGACTTATTTGCAAAATAGTCCATATAGAGCATTACTGGAAGATATTGAAAGTGAAACCTTGGAATGGGGTAGTGCGATTGATTTGGAGGAAGAGTTTTTAGAAGTATTAGAGAAATTACAGCAAGCGCAACGGAATAAACGTATGACTGAATTACATAGCAAATCTTTGGATATGTTAACCGACGAAGAGAAGCGAGAGCTCCAACGATTGGCTATGAAATGAAATCAGCTACAGGTGTCAGTGTTATCGAATTTTGATACAATCTAATACTTTTAGCTTTTAATTTATCCAATATTATTGGGAATCCAATATGCCAAAGACAAAAGCGGTCGAGTCAAAAGATAATGAAGTTACCAAGAAATCAGTAACTAAAAAAATAAAAAATAGCAATACCGAAGCAGTTGAGAAAGAAAAGCCTAATGAATTAGTAGTCAAAACTGAAAAAAAGATAAAAATAACTGCTAAAAAAACAAAAGAAGAAACAACAAGCGTAGATGCCGTCGATATAAAAGTATCTGCTAGAGCAGCTTATGCTGTTACTGAGATTTCTCAATCAATCATTGGAGAAGATGACATCGAATCCACTGATGGCAAGAAAACCAGAGGTAGAATACCTAAGAAAAACAAAGCAACGGCTGGAATTGACCAAGTAATTGATGTAGGAGCAATTTCTGTTATCGATGGCGGTAATTCACTGCCACAAGATCTCGAAGCGCGTCGCATGCGCCTGAAAATGCTGATTGGATTGGGCAAAGAGCGCGGGTACCTGACTTATGCTGAAATCAATGATCATCTGCCTGATGATATGCTGGATGCGGAGCAGATAGAAGGCATTATCAGTATGATCAATGATATGGGTATATCGGTGCATGATGAAGCACCGGATGCCGAGACATTGCTGATGTCGGATGCAGCAACAACTGTCGCTGATGAAGATGTGGCAGAAGAAGCAGAAGCGGCACTTTCAACTGTAGACTCTGAGTTTGGACGCACCACCGATCCCGTGCGCATGTATATGCGGGAAATGGGATCAGTGGGTTTGTTAACGCGCGAAAGTGAAATTGAGATTGCAAAACGTATTGAAGGTGGTCTGCGTCACATGATTCAAGCAATTTCTGCCTGCCCCCCGATCATTGCAAGAATTGTCTATCTGGCTAATGAAGTTGAGAAGGATATCCTACGCATTGATGAAGTTGTTGATGGGCTGCTGGATGCAAACGCTCAAGATATTATTAATGAAGAGTTTTCTGAAGAATCATTAGAGCAAGAATTAGCTGCCAACGATCTTGGCGATGAAGATGAAGATGAAGATGGAGACAGCGCTGCTATCGCAAGTGCAGATTTATTGAAATTAAAAGCTGATGCACTGGAACGTTTCTCAGTTATTCGTGAAATCTATACCGAGATGCAGAACCTTCTTGAAAAGGACGGACCGTATCATCAGGAATATATTGAGTTACAAGATAAAATATCTTCTGAACTAATGGCTATTCGCTTTTCAGCAAAAATGGTAGAGAAGCTTTGCGACACGCAGCGCGAATTAGTCGGCGATGTGCGTAATTATGAACGCAAAATAATGGATCTATGTGTATCCAAAGCAAAAATGCCAAGGAACCATTTCATTAAGACTTTTCCTGGGAATGAAACAAATCTTGAGTGGATAAAGCAAGAAATCGAAGCTGGAAAGCCATATAGTCAGGCACTCGAGCACTATAGACCTTCGGTTCTGGAAGAGCAACAAAATTTACTAGCGCTCAAAGATAAGATTGGCATTCCAATCAAAGATTTGAAGGAAATAAATCGTAAAATGTCGACGGGTGAAGCTAAAGCACGCCGAGCCAAGCGCGAGATGACTGAAGCAAATTTACGTTTAGTAATCTCTATTGCTAAGAAATATACCAATCGTGGATTGCAATTCCTCGATCTGATTCAGGAAGGCAATATTGGCTTAATGAAAGCAGTCGATAAATTCGAATATCGGCGCGGTTATAAGTTTTCAACTTACGCAACTTGGTGGATTCGTCAGGCGATTACCCGGTCTATTGCCGATCAGGCACGCACTATCCGGATACCGGTTCATATGATTGAAACAATCAATAAAATGAACCGCATCTCACGCCAGATCCTGCAGGAAACTGGACAAGAACCAGAACCGGCCGTTCTAGCGCAGAAAATGGAAATGCCAGAAGAGAAGATTCGTAAAATTCTTAAAATCTCCAAAGAGCCAATTTCTATGGAAACGCCGATTGGGGATGATGAAGATTCGCATCTCGGCGACTTTATTGAAGATGCGGCAACGATGGCGCCGGCCGATGCAGCAGTTTATGCTAGCTTACGTGGCGTGACAAAGGATATACTTGACTCTTTGACCCCGCGCGAAGCCAAAGTGCTACGTATGCGTTTTGGCATTGAGATGAATACTGATCATACTTTGGAAGAAGTCGGAAAACAGTTCGATGTTACCCGTGAACGCATTCGTCAGATTGAAGCCAAGGCATTACGAAAGTTACGTCATCCGGCGCGTTCTGAGCGTTTACGCAGTTTCCTGGATACTGGTAATAATTAAAATAATGATTTAGGGGTCTGTAGCTCAGTTGGTTAGAGCAGGGGACTCATAATCCCTTGGTCACTGGTTCGAGTCCAGTCAGACCCACCAATAAATCAAGAGGTTAGATTAATTTCTAACCTCTTTTTTCTTTCTGATGTGTCAAAATTGTGCCATCAAGGACATTAGAAACTAGCTCGGCATGCTGCATTAATTGCGGTTTTGATAGGTGCGCATAACGCCTGACCATCTCTTTCGATTCCCAGCCTCCGAGTTCCTGTAACACATTCATGGTCGTACCCTGTTGGGCTAACTTCAAGAACGAGCGAGTAACATGGGCTTTTGTGTCATGAAACACGCGTAAAGATGGCAGCCATGAGCTTCGAGTACATCAAGGTCTCGACAACTGGAAACGGCAGCATTCAACGTTAGGCTGTAAATCACCAATGCATTTTCTAAATGACTGGCTGATCACTCAAAAGCAGGAAGAACTGATAGCATAAAACTGTTCGCCTGTTGGAAGACGAGAAACAGAGGGAACCTCACTATAGTTTGTTAGTGTGTTTGCACCCACTAGTGTAGTGTCTTGTAAATGACTTTACATTATTCTGATTTTGCTTATACTCGAAGCACAAACTGTTTCCTGATTAGAAAGATTCTTCAGCCGAACCCGATTTTTTCTATTATAAGGCGCATACCGCCCCAAACAAACCCATCCAAGAGAAATTGCCATGGCCATGAACCGTATCCAATTCCAAGCAGGCTT
>CXWL01116575.1_pt1 | contig 14795 bp, 12 predicted proteins | sample 590931 | NCBI WGS metagenome assembly CXWL01 (sample SAMEA3498368, study PRJEB10139) | groundwater metagenome | biome: water well; material: biofilm material | place: Germany | collected 2015-04-27 | reverse complement strand
TTTTTCAGCGTTTCATAGAACAGCAGGCGGTTCGGCAGGCCGGTCAGCGCATCGTAATGGGCCATGTGGTGCAGGCGCTTCTCGGCCTCCTTGCGCTCGCTGATGTCGCGCAAGACGCCGACGATGATCCATTCGTCGTCGAACAGGTGGGCCTGGCGGTGTACCTCCACCGCCAGCCGCGAGCCGTCCTTGCGCGCAACCTCGATTTCGGTGATCTTCTTCGCGCGCCGCCCCTCGACCGAAGCATCGTCGATGGTGGCCAGTTCTTCGTCGCTGAGCATGCCGATCTGGCGCGGCCCGATTTGCAGCAGTTCGGCGCGCGTGTAGCCGAGCATCTCGCAGGCGGTGGTGTTGACCTCGACGAACCGCATGCTGCTGCGCTGGACCAGGAAGATCGCTTCGGCGGTGGCATCCATGGCGCTGCGGAAGCGCTGCAGTTCGGCGGTGCGGGCGCGCACCTTCTGCTCGAGCACCGCGCCCTGGCCCTTGAGCAGGTCGCTGAACGCCTTCAGGCGCAGCAGGTTGCGCACCCGCAGCCACAATTCGGCGCGGTCGACCGGCTTGGTGACGAATTCCTCGGCGCCGGCGCGCAGCCCTTCCATGCGGGCGTTGCGCTCGACCAGCGCGGTCAGCATGATGATCGGGATGTCCGACGTCGCCGGATCGGCCTTCAGCGCGGCGGCCACCTGGTAGCCGTCCATCCCGGGCATCATGATGTCGAGCAGGATCAGGTCCGGCTTGCTGCCGGCCGCCAACTGCAGCGCCTGCGGGCCGTCGGCGGCGCAACTGGTGCGGTAGCCTTCCGGCGTGAGCAGCGCTTCCATCAGGCGCAGGTTGACCGGGTCGTCGTCGACGATCAGGATGAGCGGCGCGCTTTCTGCCGTCATCGCGGCCCCGCGGGCGGCAGCAGGCGGTCGATCATGTCGTACAGCTCGCGATAGCGCAGCGGCTTGGCGATGTAGCCGTCGCAACCGGCTTGCAGGCTCCTGGCATGGTCTTCCTTCATCGCCAGCGCCGTCAGCGCGATGACCGGAATGGCGGCGGTGGCCGGATCGCGCTTGAGCAAGGTGGTGGCGGCCAGCCCGTCCATGCCGGGCAGCTGGATGTCCATCAGGATCAGGTCCGGCACGGCCGCGCGCGCCAGCGCGACACCACATTCGGCGTCGGCCGCGCTGAGCACCGTATGGCCGGCCGTTTCCAGCAGCAGCGCGGCCAGCCGCAGGTTGGTGACATTGTCTTCGACGACCAGGATCGATGCCATAGCCTTGCCCTTTCTAGTGGGGCGCCAGCGCCCGCCTGACTTCGGCGAGGAAGCGCGCCTGGTTGAAACCGGATTTTTCGACGATGCGGATGATCCCGTCCGAGTGGCTGCTGAGGGCAGCGCAATCGGCGGCGGTGATCTGCTTGGCCGTCACCACCAGGATCGGGATGCGCGCCGTATCGGTGTTGCGCTGCAGCGCGGCGACGACATCGAAGCCGTTTATTTCCGGCATCATCAGGTCGAGCAGGATCAGGTCGGGGCGCAGGCGCTGGGCCAGCGCGATCGCCTCGCCGCCGCCGTAGGCGCGCACCACCGCGTATGTCGGCGCGGGCAGGAAGGTGGCGATCACCTCGACTGCCTTGGGGTCGTCGTCGACCACCAGCACGGTGTAGACGTTTTCGTGCGCGGTGACCAGGCCGAGGCTGTCCAGCGCCGCCTTCAGCTCGGTGCGGCTGATCGGCTTTTGCAGCACCGCGGCGGCGCCGCCGGCCAGCGCCATGTTGCTGGCGTCGGCCACGATCGAGATGACCGCCACCGGCACCTTGGCCAGTTCAGGGTCTTCGCGGATGCGCATCAGGAACTCCCAGCCGTCCATGCCGGGCAACAGGATGTCGAGCGTGATCAGGCTCAGTGGTTGTTGGCGCGCCATCAGCAGGGCGTCTTCGGCGCTCTTCGCGTGCAGCACGTCGAAGCCTTCGGCCTCGAGCAGCAGGCGCGCCAGCTCGGCGGCGCGGTCGTCGTCCTCGACGATCAGCGCCACCCGTTGCGGCGTCGGGTCCTGCATCTCGACGGCGCCGCGCGGCTGCGGCGTCGGCTGGTCGGCCTCCGCTTCGCGCAGCGGCAGCCAGGCACAGAAGCGCGAGCCTTCGCCGGCGGCGCTGGCCACCGCCACGCTGCCGCCGTGCAGTTCGGCCAGTTGCTTGACCATCGCCAGGCCGAGCCCCGTGCCTTCGAATTTGCGCGCCAGGCTGCTGTCGATCTGGCTGAACGCCTGGAACAGCTTGGGCATGTCGTCGGCGGCGATGCCGATGCCGCTGTCGCTGACGCAGATTTCGAGGAACTGGTCGAATTCGCTGGGCGCCAGCGCGAAGCTGTGCACCGGCCATGCGCCGGGCAGGGTGCCGACGGTGGTGCGCCCGACCCGGCGCGCGCGCAGCACCACGCGCCCGCCGGTCCCGCTGAACTTGACCGCGTTCGACAGCAGGTTGTAGACGATCTGCTTGGTCTTGCGCTTGTCGAGCAGCGGCGTGCCGAGCTCCTCGCCCGCTTCCAGTTCGAGCGCGATGCGCTGCGCCATGGCGCGCTCGCGCACGATCGTCAGGCTGTTCGACAGCAGCGCGTTCAGCTCCACGCTCTCGAGTTCGAGCTCCATCATGCCCGCCTCGACCTTCGACAGGTCGAGGATGTCGTTGATCAGCGCGAGCAGGTGCTGGCCGCTGGTGAAGATATCGTCGATGTAGCCGTGCTGGACGGTGCTGAGCTCGCCGATCAGGCCATCCCTGAGCGCNNTCGATGTTCTTCTCGTTGAGGATGCGGTCGAGCCGCTTGCGCTCGGTGACGTCGCGCGCCGCCGCGAACACCCCTTGCACCACGTGCTCGCGGTCGCGGAACGTGGCCGCGTTGTACGATACCGTGGTCTGCTCGCCGTTCCTGGCCTGCACCGTCAGTTCGAGATCGCTGACGCGGTTCTCGGCCAGCACGCGCGCGATCGCCGCGTCGGCCCGCCACGGCTCGGTAAAGAAATCGCGGCATGGCGCGCCGATCAGCTGCTCGCGGCTGCAGCCGGTCAGTTCGATCATCTGCTGGTTGACGTCCGAGATGATGCCCAGCGGCGTGGTCATCATCAGCGCGTCGATATGCGATTCGATCAGCGAGCGCGTGTAGAACTCCTGGTCGCGCCGCAGCCGNNTCGCCGCGCAGCGCGGTCACCGACACCAGCGCCGGAAAGCGGCTGCCGTCCTTGCGCACGTAGGTCAGCGCATAGATATCCTCGATCCCGCGCGAGGCCTTGAACACCAGCGCCTCGAAGCCGGGCGCGATCGGCGCGCCCAGTTCCGCGCTCAGCGCCTGGGCGCGCACGATCAGTTCGGACGGGTCGGAGATGTCGGCCGGGGTGATCCGGTTGAGCACGTCGACGGCGGCGTAGCCGAGCATGCGTTCGGCGCCGACGTTGAAGATCTGGATCACGCCTTTTTCGTCCGTCGCGATGCTGGAGAAGTAAACGCTGTTGAAGATGGCATCCTGCAAAGCGCCGGTCTTGAGCAGCGATTCCTGGCTGGCGTCGGCGTCATGGGCCGAACCCGCGATACGCATGGTAGGCATCCCTGAGGTAAGTCATGCATCAATGGACGGCGCGGAAAGGCGAGGGCTGGCGGGGCGCCGTGCAGCTGGCTCGCAACGCGCCGTTGGCAGGCGCGAAGGCTTGGTACAACGGCGGGCAAGCAGGATCAGTGCGTCCAATGATAGCCAGTAAACGGGTCGCACACACCTTGATTATTCGTGGCCTTTAAGGCGTGACCAACAGTGTCGGACCAGGCCGCTTGAAGAGTGCGGCCGGGTGCGCCTCAGGCGGCGCCGGAGCAGCTCAGCGACGTCGCCGCCACCGCGCGTGGCAGGGCCGGATAGCCGATCAGGCGCGCCGCCGCGTGCGCGTCCTCCAGGCTCAGTTGCGGGTTGAGCGACTTGACGATGGCGGCGGTGAGCGGCGCATGCGCGTAAATATGTTCGATGCTCGACAACGGCAGTTCGCATTCGAAATAGTCGGTGGCGTAATCGTAGTAGCAATCGGCCGGCGCCAGCAGGATCGACAGGAAGTCTTCCGAACCGTCGTAGCAGTGCGCCATGCGCGCTTCCGGATGCGTCACCTTGTTCCATTCGCGCTCGCTGCTGTGCTGCCAGTAACAGTAGCTGACGACGTCCATTTCGAATGACGGTTCGTGCAGGAAGGCGTCGAATGCGTCCGGCACGCTGCGCTGCACCTGCAGCGCCATCGTGCGCGCATCGGTGTGCGCCAGCTCCTGCACGAATCCTTTGATCACCGCGCCCGCATCGCTCAGGTGCAGGTACCAGTGGTCGCCATCGCCGTTGCGCATCGCGCCCATCTGCTCGTCGTCGCCCCAGGCGGCGTCGAAACTGAAATAACGGTACTGGAACTCAGGGCAGATGATGGCGTCTAGCATGGCCAGCGCCATGGCCCGTTTGCCCAGCGTGCGTGGGTCGGGAAAGCACTGAGGATCGAGCTGCATGGCGGCCTTTTGCGGTTGCCGGGAATTCGCGCGCGGCCGGTGCCGCGCGTCGATCCACCGGGCTGTTGGGGAAATGCGATGGGCTATACTCCCACGAAAAACATTTCTCCCGCAATCACAATCGTGCCACTAGTGGTATCTGGCGGGCTGTTCAGTTGTGCGCCCACAACGCAGTTGGCGAGAGCACAAGCTCAAGCTGTTCGATCGATATCGGTTTGGTGAAGTGGTGTTGAAATCCGGCATCGAAAGCGCGCTGCCGGTCCTCCGCGCTGCCATAGCCGGTGAGGGCGATCAGCTCGATCCGCGCGGTGGCCGGATCTGCCCGCAAGGCCTGCGCGATGGCGTAGCCGTCCATGCCCTCCAGCCCGATGTCGATGAACGCAATTTCCGGCTGGCATTGCGTTGCCAGTTCAATCCCTTGCGCACCGTTGGCGGCGGTGCTCACTTCGCACGACAGCATTTCGAGCAGCGCCGCCATCATGTCGCGCGCATCGGCGTTGTCTTCGATCAGCAGCACGCGCCGGCGTGTCGGCACCGGCGCCGCGCCGGCCGCCGGCGTGGCCGCTGCCTGGTCGGCCATCAACGGCAGCCGCACCGTCACCGTGGCGCCCTGGCCGCCGCCGGCGCTGTCGATCGCCACCGCGCCGCCGTGCATCTCGACCAGCCGGCGCACCAGCGACAGGCCGATGCCGAGCCCGCCCTGGACGCGCTGCAGGGATTGCTTGCCCTGGACGAAAATGGTGAATACCTTCGGCAGCAATTCCGGCGCGATGCCCATCCCCGAGTCGCGCACCACCAGTTCGGCAAAGCCGCCGGCATGGCGCACCGTGACCGTGACGCGGCCGCCGTCGGGACTGTACTTCACCGCGTTGTCGAGGATGTTGTCGATGATTTGCACCAGCCGGGTCGGATCGGCTTCCACCAGCGCCGGCACCGTCTCCAGCGCGAACTCGAAGTGCTGCGTGCGCCCACCCGATTGCAGCGTGTCGACGCAGCGGCGCACCGCGTCGGCCAGGTCGGCCGGCGCCTTGTCGAGCGTCAGCTTGCCCATCAGCGCGCGGTTCACTTCGAGCAGGTCGTCGACCAGTTTGCGCAGGTGATCGGTCTGGCGCCGCACGACGCTGCGGGCGCGCGCCAGCAGCGACGCCTCGACCTCGTGGCCGCTGTCGAGGATGTGCACGGCGCTCGCCACCGCCGACAGGGGATTGCGCAGTTCGTGGCCCAGCATGGCGAGGAATTCGTCCTTCGCCGCGTTCTGTTCCTCGGCGCGGGCGCGCGCATCCTTCTCGAGCACCAGCAGGTCGTTGCGCTCGCGCTCGGCGTCCGAACGCGAGCGCACCTCGGCTTGCAGGCGGCCGCTCGCTTCCAGGATCGCTTCGTTCAGTTCATCGAGTTCGGTGATGCTCGACGTCGCCAGCGAGTCGACCCGCTCGCCGCGTCCCAGCAGGCGCGCCGCGTGCGATGCGCCGCTGACGAAATGGACCAGCCGCCGCCCGGTCACGATCGTCAGCGTCAGCGCTGCCGCCATCGCGACGAACAGGCCGATGGTCATGGTGGCGATGCCGTTCCAGATCGCCCGGTCGATCTCGGCCACCGGCGCGCCGACCACCACCGCCCAGTCCGAACCGGCGATGCGCGAATACACGTCGTACACCTCGACGCTCTCGCGTGTGTAGTGGCGAAGCACTCCTGACGGCGTCGATCTGACCGCGTTGAGCATGTCCGGGGTGGCCTTGCGGCCGACGAATTCCGCGGCACGCTTGCTGCGCGCGATCACCGTCCCGTCGGCGTCGAGCAGCTGTATGCGCCAGCTGGCCGGGATCCCCGTTCCGGCAAACGCGCGGGCAAAGAACTCCGGCGAGAAAGCCTGCCCGATCACGTGGCGCTTGCCCGAATGCGTCACCACCGGCACCTCGACCATGACGAAGTTGTTCTTCAGTTGGGAACCCCAGCGCATGCCCGATACGTTCGCCTTGCCGGTGGCAAGCAGTTTGGTGACCTGTTCGGGATCGGGCCGCACCGGCAGCGAGTCCTTGCCGAACACGTGCCGCGTATTGACCAGTTGCTGGCCGGCGCTGTCGTACAAAATGATCCAGCCGCCGGGACCGGCATTGACGGTACGCGCTTCGGCGTCGAACAGCCGCATGTCGCCGTCGTCGAGAGCATTCGAATCGCCCAGGGCCCGCAGCACCGCTTCTGCGCGGCGCGTGTCGCTGTCGATCACCATCGACGAAAGGCGCACGCTGCTTTCGATGCGCTCTATCGCCGAGTCGTGTTGGGCGTTGAGCAGCCCGTTCAGCGCGATGGCGCAAAACACCGCCGCGGGCAGCAGGATCGACAACGCCAGCAGCAGGTAATAGGTACGTAGTTTCATGGACAGGCGGGGAGCGGGCAACCGCGCATTCTACAGGATTGCCATTGACTTTTTGATCTCATTTCCGCAAGGGCGACAGGAAGCGGCCGCCGAACATCACGGTCGCCAGCGAGGTCACGATCAGCGCCACGCCGGCCCATTGCCAGGCGCTGATCGTGTCGCCGAACACCAGCATGCCGGACGTGATCCCGACCGCCGGCACCGCGAGGCTGAAGGGCGCGACCCGGTTGAGTGCATGCCGCTTGAGCAGGCCCGTCCACATCGCGTACGCCAGGATCGTCGCGAACCAGCCGAGGAAAGCGAGCGACACCCAGGTGCTCCACGGCGCCGCGATCCAGTGCCAGCGCGTGGCCGGCGGGTCGAACGCGAGCGAGAGCAGGGCGAACGGGATGATCGGCACCAGCGAACTCCATACCATGAACGGCACCACCTCGAACTGCGGCGTCGATTGCTGCGCGCGCCGCACGATGATGTTCGAGGCGGCCCACATCGCCGCCGAGCCGAGCGCCAGCACGAAGCCGAGCGCGGTGGTGCCGCCGGTGTCAAAGCCGGGCGCCAGGTAATTCATCGAGAAGCACGCGAGGCCCAGCGCGGCGAGGAACAGGCCCGCCAGCAGCGCGCGGCTGGCGTGCTCGCGCAGCAGGACAAAGCCGAACAGCGCCGTGAAAAACACCTGGGTCTGCATCAGCACCGAGCCGAGGGCGGCCGACATGCCCACTTTGAGCGACAGGAACAGGCAGCCGAACTGGCCGACGCCCTGGAACAGGCCGTACAGCACCACCCATTTCCACGCCAGTTTCGGGCGCGGCACGAACAGGATCAGCGGGATGATCGCAAACAGGTAGCGCCCGGCGCCGAGCTGGAACGGCGTCATGTCGTGCAGCGCGTACTTCATCGCGATGAAGTTGGTGCCCCAGATCAGGACCACGCCCAGCGCGGCCGTGTAGTCGCGCGCGCCGAAGGGAGCGTGGTTCATGCGGCTAGTGCGCCTGGCCGCCGCCGAGGTAGGCGGCAATCACTTTCGGATCGTTCTTCAGGCTTTCGGCCGGCCCGTGCACCGAGATGCTGCCGTTTTCCAGCACGTAGCCGTAGTCGGCCACGTTCAGCGCGGCGGCGGCGAACTGCTCGACCAGCAGCATCGTCACGCCTTCCGATTTCAGGCGCGTGATGATGCGGAATACCTCTTCCACCAGGATCGGCGCCAGTCCCATCGACGGTTCGTCGAGCAGGATCACTTCCGGGTTGAGCATGACGGCGCGCGCCATTGCCAGCATCTGTTGCTCGCCGCCCGACAGCGTGCCGGCCAGCTGGTGCTGGCGCTCCTTCAGGCGCGGGAACAGCTCCAGCGCCTTCTCCAGGTCGTGCTTGACGTCGCCTTTCGGGCGCGAACGGGTGAAGCGCGGGAAAGCGCCCAGCAGCAGGTTGTCGGTCACGCTCATGGTCGAAAACACGCGCCGGCCCTCGGGCGAATGGGCCAGCCCGGCGCGCGCGATCTTGTGCGACTCGAGGCCGGTGATGTCGACCCCGCCGAGCATCACGCTGCCGCCTTTCGGCCGGATCATGCCCGAGATGGCGCGCATGGTGGTGGTCTTGCCGGCGCCGTTCGAGCCGATCAGCGTGACCAGCTTGCCNNTTCGGGACTTCGAGCGAAATGCCGTGCAGGACTTCGACTTTGCCGTAGGCAGCTTGCAGGTTCTGAATCTTTAACATGGCGGTCCTTTTCAATGCGCCGCGATAGCGGGCGCGGTGTCGTCGCTGCTGCCGCCGAGGTAGGCTTCGATCACTTTCGGATCGCTCTGCACCGAGCCTGGCGTGCCCTCGGCGATCTTCTGGCCGAAGTCGAGCACCGTGACGGTGTCCGAAATCGCCATCACGACGTCCATGTGGTGTTCGATCAGGATGATGGTGATGCCGTGGTCGCGGATCTTGCGGATGATCGCCATCAGCTCCTTGATGTCGGGCGCGGTCAGGCCGGCGGCCGGCTCGTCGAGCAGCAGCAGGCGCGGGTTCAATCCCAGCGCGCGGCCGATTTCGAGCAGGCGCTGCTTGCCGTAAGGGAGGTTGCGCGCCTCCTCGTTGGCCAGCGATGACAGGCCGACAAATTCGAGGATGCTGGCGGCCCTTTCGCGCGCCGCGCGTTCCTCGCGCCGGTAGCGCGGGGTTTGCAGCATCACGTCGAGCACGTTCGAATTGAAGGTGTGGTGCAGGCCGACCAGCACGTTTTCGGTGGCGGTCATCTCGCCGAACAGCTGCACGTTCTGGAATGTGCGGGCGATGCCGCCGAGCGCGATCTGCGACGGCGTGCGTCCGCTGATCGCCACGCCGTCGAACTGCACCGAGCCGGCGGTCGGCTTGTAGATCCCGGTCAGCACGTTCATCATGGTGCTCTTGCCGGAGCCGTTCGGCCCGATCAGGCCGTGGACCGAGCGTTCGGCCACGTTCAGGTCGACCTGGTTGAGCGCCTTCAGGCCGCCGAACTGCATCAGCACCTGGTCGACTTTGAGCAGCGTGGCGCCGGCCGCGCCGGTCTTGGCGCCGGCGAACGGATCGGCGCTCTTCGCGGTCACCGCCAGCGAGGTGTCGTGCACGGGGCCACGTCCGACCAGTCCGCGCAGGAAGCCGACGATGCCGTCCTGCAGGTAGTAGACGACGAACAGCGTCATCAGGCCGAAGATGGTCAGGCGCCAGTCGGTCATGTTTTCGAGGCGGTACGAGAACCAGGCCATGCCGATGGTGGCAACCAGCGGCACCATCACCTTGCGCACGTTGCTGCGCTTGGTCGCCAGCAGGAACACCGAGCCGGCCACTGCCAGCACGGCGGCGCCGACGGCGATCTGGCGGAACAGCGCGATGTCGGCCAGCAGGCTAGGCAGCATGACGACGATCAGCGCGCCGATCAGGGCGCCCGAACGGGTCTTGCGTCCGCCCATGATCACCGCCAGCAGGAACAGGATGGTCAGCTCGAAGTTGTAGGTATTCGGCGAAATGTATTCTTCCGAAAAAGAGTACAAGCTGCCGGCCAGGCCGGCCAGGCCGGCGCTGATGACGAACGCGTAGACCTTGTAGCGGTACACCGACACGCCCATGCAATCGGACGCGATCGGGCTGTCGCGCAGCGCCTCGAAGGCGCGCCCGAGGTTCGACTTGAGGATGCGGTGCACCACGATCAGCGAAATCACCATCAACGCGGCGACCATGTAGAAGTAGCCCACTTCGGACAGCTTGGCGCCGAAGATGACCGGCTTGGTGATCTTGATGCCCATCGGGCCTTCGGTGAGGAAGGTCATTTCGTTGATCAGGATCTGGATGATGGTGCCGAATGCCAGCGTCACCATCGCCAGGTACGGGCCGGTCACGCGCAGCGCCGGCAGGGCGAGGATGGCGCCGAACAGCGCGGTGCCGCCGATGCTGGCGAGGATCGCCAGGTACCATGGCACGCCGAGCTTGAAGATCAGCGCCCCGGTGATGTACGAGCCGATGCCGAACAGGCCGGCGTGGCCGAGCGAAACCTGGCCGGTGTAGCCGACCACGATGTCGAGGCCGAACAGCAGGATCGCGTAGATCAGGATGGTTTCGGCCAGGTGGATGTAGTACGGATTGGTAAACACCATCGGGAACGCGACCAGCGCCGCGATGCCGATGATGCCGACGGCGAAAATTTTCTTGTTCATGTTCAGACTTTCTTGATCGCGGTTTTGCCGAACAGGCCGGCCGGCTTGATCGCCAGGACGAGCAGCAGCAGCACCAGGCCGGGCACTTCCTTGTAGCCGGTCGAGATGTAGTAGCCGGTCGCCGTTTCGGCGATGCCGAGAATGAGGCCGCCGACGATCGCGCCCATGCCGGAGGTCAGGCCGCCGATGATCGCCACCGCGAACGCCTTCAGGCCGAGCGAGGCGCCCATGGTGGCGCCGGTCAGCGTCAGCGGCGCGACCAGCACGCCGGCAAATGCCGCGGTGGCCGACGACAGCGCGTACGAGAACGTGATCACCATGCTGGTGTTGATGCCCATCAGGCCGGCCGCGTCGCGGTCGTTCGACGTGGCGACGACCGCCTTGCCGTAGATCGATTTGCGGTTGAAGATTTCGACCGCCAGCATGATCGCCAGCGCGCCGACGATGACAGCGATCTGCATCGGCTGCACGTTGGCGCCGAGGATCTGGAATGGGGTCGAGCTGAGCGGGGAAGGGAAGGTCAGGTCGTCCTTGCCCCAGATATTTTCGGCGACGTTCTTGAAAATGATCGCCAGCGCGATGGTCGACATGATCCAGCCGAATTCGGACTTGATCTTGATCGCCGGGCGCACGCCGATCCATTCGACGAACATGCCTTGCAGGGCGCCGAACACCAGCACGATCGGGATCATCAGCAGGTAGCTCATGTACGGGCCGCCGTGGATGGTGCCTACCAGCGACAGGCCGACCAGGGCGCCCAGCATCAGCGATTCGCCCTGGCCGAAATTGAGCGTGCCGGAAGTGGCGAAGGTCAGTTGATAACCGAAGGCGATGACGGCATAGATCATGCCGAGCGCGATCCCGCTGAAGACGAGCTGTAAAAGGATTTCCATGATATTTCACCTAATGGGTGGCGCCGAGGCGCCACCGGTCAACAAGAAAATGGCCAGGCTTGAATCGTCAAGGCTGGCCAATTTAAGGCATGAAGCAAAGGCTTACTTGGCCAGCACGACGTGGCCGCCTTTGACTTCACCGAACACGGTGTTCTTGAAGTCGATCGCTTCGTGGTCGGTCTTGCTGTACGGCTTGTCGTAAGTGGCGACAACCCCGTCAACCTTCTCGTTCAGGTTCTCCAGCGCGTGCAGCACTTTCGGGCCTTCGGTGCTGCCGGCCTGCTTCATGGCCGCGGCCAGCAGGTAGATCGAGTCGTAGCCTTGGGCTGCCGACACCGGCGACGGCATGCGTCCGCCCGGTGGGTTGTAGGCCTTGACGTAGGCGTCGATGAAGGACTTGCGTTTCGGCGTGGTGGCATCCTGGATGAAGGTCTGCGGCATGCGGGTGCCGTCGCCGTTCTTGCCGGCGTTGTCGATGAAGTTACCCATCGACAGGGTCCAGCTGCCGATCAGCGGCACTTTCCAGCCCAGTTTTTCCATGCCGTTGGCGATCTGCGCCAGCTCCGGGCCGATGCCGTAGGTCAGCACGACTTCGGCGCCGGCCTGCTTGGCCTTCAGCAGCTGCGACGTCATGTCGACGTCCTTCAGGTTGTATTTTTCGACGGCGACGGCCTTGATGCCCTTTTTCTCGAGCGCCTTCTCCAGGTCTTCGCGGCCGAGCTGGCCGTAGTTGGTCGAGTCGGCCAGGATCGCCACTTTCTTGAATTTGCGGCGGTCGACGGCTTCCTCGACGATCATGGCGGACTGGATCGTGTCGTTGGCCGAATTGCGGAAGACGTAGTTTTCCGCTTCCTTGGCGAACTGCTGGGTGATGATCGAGCCGGTTGCCACGTTGTTCATGACCGGGATCTTCGCTTCCTGGTAGAAGCGCTGCGAGGCCAGCGCCACGCCGGTGTTGATGTAGCCGACCGTCGCCGAGACTTTTTCCTTGTTGATCAGTTCCTGGGCAATCTGCACGCCGCGCTCATTCTTCGCTTCGTCGTCGCGTTCGACGATCTGCAGCTGGCGCCCGAGGACGCCGCCCTTGGAGTTGATTTCAGCAACCGCCAGCTTGACGCCGTCGCGCATCGACACGCCCATCGGGGCCGAGCCGCCGGTGAACGGGCCGGCAACGCCGATCTTGATTGGTTCCGCAGCCATGCCGGTCATCGAAAAACCCAGTGCTACGCCCGCAACGATTGCTTTCAATTTGAAATTCATTTGTGCTGTCTCCATAGTGTTTTTATAGTGCCGTACGCTGGTGAAATGCTCCCATCGATGATTCATTGTATGGGAGCATTTTGCTAACAGCAATCGTTTGCTGTGATGCATCGCACAACACAACCATGTAAGGAAATGGTAAGAAATCAAGCGTAGGGAAAACAAGGAGTTACGGCAAAAACGAGAAAGGCCGCAACAGTGTGCGGCCTCCCCAAAATGGTGCAGATATTGACAGGCTAATGAGGCCAGCGCGTGCCGATGCCGACGCCGCCCCAATTGCGGCCGCCCCGGTGTCCGCCCCAGCTGCGGCCGAACATGAAATCGAGGCCGATGGTGACCGGCGGGTAGTAATACGGCGACGAGTAATAGGGATACGGCGCGTACAGCGGCGGCGCCGCATAGACCGGCTGCGGCACGTACACCGGTTGCGGCACATAGGTCGTCACCGGTGCGGAACTGTACTGGACAGCGGCGCCGGGCGCGGCGGTCCCTTGTCCTGAACTGGCGGCCAGCCGCTGGCCCGTGCCGGGCGCCACCGGCGTCACCGACACCACATGCCACTGGCTCGGATCGGCCGGCGCCGGCATGCGGGTGCCGTAGTTGGCCGGTCCGGGCGGCGGCGCCGCGCAGCCGGCAAGTACCGCCAGCGAAAGAAAAATCGGCAGGGTTTTCATGGTGTCCTCACGCATTTGATACTACTACTATAAGAAATTTTGGATTATCCTGCCACTCAATTACAGCTTGTTACATTCCGCGGGCTTCACGAAACAATATGGAACCGACATTCTCCCTTCGGCCGGTGCTGGAAGCCGACCTTCCCGTGCTGCGCGCTTTGATCGAGCGCTCGGCGACCTCCCTGAGCGTCGGTTTTTACACACAACAGCAAACCGAGTCGGTCACGCGCGAGGTGTTCGGTGTGGACAGCCAGCTGGTCGCCGACGGCACCTACTACGCGATCGAAAGCGATGGCGCGATCGTCGCCTGCGGCGGCTGGGGCAAGCGCTCGACCAGCTTCGGCGGCGACCAGGCCAAGTCGGCGCCGGAGCGCCTGCTCGATCCGGCCACCGAGGCGGCAAAGATCCGCGCCTTCTTCGTCGACCCGGCTAGGGCGCGGCGCGGCCTCGGCTCGATGCTGATGACCCATTGCGCGGCGCAGGCGGCCGCCGCCGGCTTCGGCATGCTCGAACTGGTATCCACCATGCCGGGTGTGCCGCTGTACCGCGCGCTCGGCTTCATCGAAATCGAACCCTTCGACCTGCTGCTGGCGCGCGGCGTGCGGGTTCCGGTGGTGCGCATGCGGCGCGCTGTGTAATATGGCTGCAACAGGGAGCAGCACATGGCGCAGTTTTCGCATGTTGTCGGCAGCAAGACCTACACGTTTGGCGACCTGCGGGCGCTGATGGCGCAAGCCTCGCCGGCGCGTTCCGGCGATGCGCTGGCCGGCCTGGCGGCGGCGAGCGCCGAACAGCGCGTCGCCGCGCAGATGGCGCTGGCCGACCTGCCGCTGTCGACCTTCCTGAGTGACGTGGTGGTGCCGTACGAGTCCGACGAAGTCACGCGCCTGATCATCGACGGCCACGATGCAGCCGCCTTCGCCCCGATCAGCCACCTTACCGTCGGCGATTTTCGCAACTGGCTGCTCAGCGACGCGGTCGACACCACCGCGCTGGCCGGTGTCGCGGCTGGCATCACGCCGGAAATGGCGGCTGCGGTCTCGAAGATCATGCGCATCCAGGACCTGATCCTGGTTGCCGCCAAGTGCAGCGTGACGACCGCGTTCCGCAGCACCATCGGCCTGCCGAAGCGCCTTTCCACCCGCCTGCAGCCGAACCACCCGACCGACGACGCGCGCGGCATCGCCGCCAGCATCCTCGATGGCCTGATGTACGGCAGCGGCGACGCCGTCATCGGCATCAATCCCGCTACCGACAACGTGCCGCAGATCGTCAGGCTGCTCACCATGCTCGACCAGGTCATCGACCGCTACGCCATCCCCACCCAGTCCTGCGTGCTGACCCACGTGACCAACACCATCGCCGCGATCGAGCGCGGCGCCCCGGTCGACCTGGTGTTCCAGTCGATCGCCGGCAC